>Ga0209379_10002242_pt1 | contig 11924 bp, 7 predicted proteins | sample tdDd001_FD_187124 | JGI IMG/M metagenome (GOLD analysis project Ga0209379, IMG submission 187124) | Marine sediment microbial communities from the Atlantic coast under amendment with organic carbon and nitrate - tdDd00.1 (SPAdes)... | ecosystem: Environmental > Aquatic > Marine > Coastal >...
AAGTGCATAGGGGTTGATCCCGCTGAAATAGGGGCTGTTGTAGGGCGGTTGGGCCACCACATTAGTATGGCTATGTAAAAACTCGAGCATGAATTTATCGGAAACCAACCCTTCATCATAGAGATGGTTGAGTATGGTGTAGTGCCAGAAGGTTGCCCAACCTTCGTTCATCACCTGAGTTTGCTTTTGTGGGTAGAAGTACTGGCTGATCTTGCGCACGATACGAACGATTTCACGTTGCCAAGGCTCAAGCAGCGGCGCGTGCTTTTCAATAAAGTACAAGATGTTCTCTTGAGGCTCACTAGGAAAGCGCACTTTTTCTTGGTCCTCTTTTTCGGCTGATCTAGGCACCGTTTTCCACAGCTCGTTTACTTGAGACTGTAAGTAGGTTTCTCGAGACTCTTGACGGGCTTTCTCTTCGAGGATCGAGATTTTTTCGGGGCGTTTATACCTATCAACGCCAAAGTTCATCAGTGCATGGCAAGAGTCGAGCAGGTTTTCCACTTCGTGAACCCCGTGTTTTTCTTCACACTCGGTAATGTAGTTGCGCGCAAACAGCAGATAATCGACGATAGAGCTGGCGTCAGTCCAAGTCTGAAATAGGTAATTCCCTTTGAAGAAAGAGTTGTGTCCATAGCAAGCGTGAGCCATAACCAAGGCTTGCATAGTAATGGTGTTTTCTTCCATCAAATACGCGATACAAGGATCGGAGTTGATGACGATCTCGTAGGCGAGGCCCATTTGGCCGTGTTTGTAGTTCTGCTCGGTTTGAATAAACTTCTTACCAAATGACCAGTGATGGTAATTAATGGGCATACCAATACTGGAGTAGGCATCCATCATTTGCTCTGCCGTGATCACTTCGATTTGATTTGGGTAGGCATCCAATCGGTAGTGTTCGGCAACGCGTTTGATTTCAGTATGGTAAACGTCGAGTAATTCGAAGGTCCAATCAGGACCATCGGGCAGCATTTCTCTGGTCTTACTTTTTTTGGCTTTAGCTTTTGTTGCCATAGCGCACCTCCCTATGCTGTTTCTTTGCGAAACAGTTCCCTAAATACTGGGAATATGTCATCAACGGTTCGAATGTTTTTCATCGCGAAGTTATCAAACGTTTCTTCCAGTTTTTGATACTCGTGCCACAGCGTCTGATGGGTTCGCCTCGTGATCTCAATGTAAGAGTAGTATTGGCAATTTGGTAGTAAGTTGTTGACCAGTAACTCTTTACATTTTGGTGAGTCATCCGCCCAGTTGTCGCCATCTGAGGCTTGTGCAGCGTAAATGTTCCATTCGTTGGTTGGAAAGCGATCTTTAACAATATCGTCCATGAGCTTCAATGCACTGGATACGATGGTGCCACCGGTTTCTTGCGAGTAGAAAAACTCGTGTTCGTCTACCTCTTTTGCTTGAGTATGGTGACGAATAAATACCACCTCGACGTTTTCGTAGGTACGGGTTAGAAATAGATACAAAAGGACATAAAAACGTTTAGCAATGTCTTTGGTTGCTTGATCCATTGAACCGGACACATCCATTAAGCAAAACATCACCGCTTGGCTCGATGGTACTGGCCGTTTCTCGTAGTTTTTAAACCTTAAGTCAAAGGTATCGATAAAAGGTACAGCTTCGATTTTTTTCCTAAGCTCTTCAATTTCTTGTTTGAGCTTGTTTTGAATTAGTGGCTTCGCCGGTTCTTCGTGTTCAATCCGTTCTAGCTCCTCCTCTAACTCCTTGAGTAAGCGGCGTTTGCCAGAGGTCATTGCGGTGCGGCGCGCTAATGACTGCTTGAGTGAGCGAATGATGGAGATATTCGCCGGCACACCAGCGGTCTGAAAACCAGAACGAACGGTTTTCCATTCGGTGATTTTATTGATTTGGTTTTTACGTAAATTTGGTAGTTCCAGATCTTCAAACAGGATATCGAGGTATTCATCTTTTGATATCTGGAATACAAATTCATCTTCGCCTTCGCCGTCGGGGCTCGCTTCACCTTCACCAGATCCCCCTCCTTGTCTACCTCCTTTCGGCCGTTCGATTTTATCGCCCGGAGAGAATTGATCGTTACCTGGGTGCACACGATCGCGCACGCCTCCCTGACCATGATGAAACACGGGCTCTTTAATGTCTTTATTTGGAATGGAGATGTCTTCTCCAGTCTCGGTATTAGTGATGGAACGGCGGTTGACTGCGTCGGCTACCGATTCTTTAATTTGCTCTTTATGGCGTCGCAAAAAGCGCTGTCTGTTTACAGTACTTTTGTTCTTACCATTGAGCCTACGGTCAATAAATTGCGCCATAAGATACTCCCTCTGAAACGTCAAAGTGTCGGTTTCCGTGATTGAAATGAAGGCAGGGTAAGCGATTCACCCCACACTTCACTTCAAGACACTTGTCCATTGGTGACTACTTAACTCACTGCTTGGTTAAGAAGACTTACGTACGCGTAAGTACCATTCAGACAGCAATCGTACTTGTTTCTTGGTGTAGCCTTTTTCCATCATACGAGCGACAAAGTCGTCGTGCTTTTTCTGATCATCGGTTGAAGTCTTAGCGTTAAAAGAGATAACCGGCAATAGCTCTTCGGTATTCGAGAACATTTTCTTCTCGATAACCGTTCTAAGTTTTTCGTAACTGGTCCAAACCGGGTTATGGCCGTTGTTGCTTGCTTTAGCCCGCAGAACAAAGTTAACAATCTCATTTCGGAAATCTTTAGGATTACTGATCCCCGCTGTTTTTTCGATTTTTTCTAGCTCGTTGTTAAGCGCGCCTCGATCGAACAGTTGGCCTGTTTCAGGATCTCGATACTCTTGGTCTTGGATCCAGAAATCGGCGTAGGTTACGTAGCGGTCGAAAATGTTCTGACCGTACTCAGAGTACGACTCAAGGTAAGCCGTTTGAATTTCTTTACCGATAAACTCGACATACTTAGGTACCAAGTAGCCTTTTAAGAACTCTAGGTAGCGCTCACCAACTTCAGGGGCAAACTGTTCACGTTCTACTTGCTGTTCAATGACATAGAAGAGATGAACCGGGTTCGCCGCCACTTCTGATTGGTCAAAGTTAAACACGCGAGATAAGATCTTAAAGGCAAAACGGGTAGAGAGACCCGACATACCTTCATCGACCCCGGCAAAGTCTCGGTACTCTTGGTAGCTTTTCGCTTTAGGATCGGTGTCTTTGAGTGTTTCACCATCGTAAACGCGCATTTTTGAGAAAATCGACGAGTTTTCAGGGTCTTTTAGGCGCGAAAGAATACTGAACTGAGCCAAAATATCTAAGGTACTCGGTGAACAAGGCGCGAGCGCTAACTCACTGTGGTCGAGTAGTTTTTGATAGATTTTCACTTCTTCAGACACGCGTAAACAGTAAGGAACTTTAACGATGTAAACCCTATCTAAGAATGCTTCGTTATTTTTATTATTACGGAAGGTTTGCCATTCAGACTCATTGGAGTGCGCTAAGATCATGCCGTCGAATGGAAGAGCCGAAAGGCCTTCGGTTCCGTTGTAGTTACCTTCTTGTGTCGCGGTAAGCAGTGGGTGAAGCACTTTAATCGGTGCTTTAAACATCTCGACGAACTCCATCAAACCTTGGTTCGCTCGGCAGAGGGCGCCAGAGTAGCTGTAGGCGTCTGGATCGTCTTGAGAGAAGTGTTCTAATTGGCGAATATCAACTTTACCGACCAGAGATGAAATGTCTTGGTTGTTTTCATCACCAGGCTCGGTTTTGGCAATCGCTTTTTGGTCGAGAATTGATGGGCGAACTTTGACGACTTTAAATTTCGAAATGTCGCCACCAAATTCGTGTAATCGTTTGGCTGCCCAAGGAGACATGATAGAGCGAATATAGCGCTGCTCGATACCATATTCGGACTTGAGTAAATCGCCATCTTCTAGAACATCAAACAAGCAGAATGGGTGATCGTTAACTGGGCTACGTTCACCATTGGCCGATAGCACATAAATCGGCATTTTTTCCATCAGTGCTTTTAGTTTTTCGGCGAGTGATGATTTACCGCCACCAACCGGGCCCAATAGGTACAAAATCTGTTTGCGTTCTTCAAGCCCCTGAGCGGCATGCTTTAGATAGGAGACAATTTGCTCAATGGCGTCTTCCATGCCATAAAAGTCTTTAAACGTCTTATAGCGAGAAATGACTCGATTAGAAAAAATCCGACTTAGCCTAGGATCTTGTGCGGTATCAATGACTTCTGGCTCACCTATGGCGAGTAGTAAGCGTTCTGCGGCGTTAGCATATGCACTTTTATCTTCTCGGCAAAGTGATAAGAAGTCCTGAATTGATAGTTCTTCGTCCTTGGCTGCTTCGTAGCGAGCCTGGTAGTGGTCAAAAATGCTCATAGCGAAATACCCCTCTAAACCTGTCCTAGCAACTAGTAAACAGCGAAAATGTCACATCCTTCAATACTTAAGGTTAGACAGTGATTTAGATATTTGCTTATTTTTTCTGTATTTATTTCACACTTTGCCCGTTTATTTTGATTGGAAAAGCACCAATGCTGGCATCATTTTTTAATGCATATGCTTGCTAAGCATTGATGTGACTGGGAAGCAGAATTGGACCAAATCGCTTTTTAGGCAGGGGAGGGGTAAAAAATTTTATTTGGAAACAGAAAAACAAGCATCGTGAAGTACGATGCTTGTTAGAGGAAGCGATTTAGCCTTTCAATTCATTAAGTTTTTGCGAGACAGCATTGGCTTGATCAAGACCATGTTGTTGCATTGCATTCATGTAGTCTTTTTTGTGGAATTGCCCATTTGAGCAGCCATGCTGATTTTGGATGGTGCCTTTTTCGTAATCTGCACGGGTATCGACAATTTTTTCGCCGTTGTTATCAAACATTGCAAAATGGAATGCTGATTTTACATAACACTTACCGCCGCTAAATAAGCTTGTTTGATCGGTTGCAATGCCAGTGTCTGCAATAACGATAACACTATCGACGTTTAAGTCGCGTGCGGTTTTTGCAGCCCACTGCTTAAAAGTGTCGTTATCGTAAAAAGCGACGTTGGCGTTATGTCCATCGGGAAGGCCTAAATTGACAAAACCAGTAGGGGCTAATGCTTTACGAGCAGTCTGTTTTGTCATCTTTAGGCTATCGTCGCTGGCAAAGTTTTTAGACGCAGATTGGTATACTTTGCTTTGTGCAACATCAACAGGGCTTGTTACTTTCCAACCTTCCAGTTTATTTAATTCGTTGATGAAGTAAGGCAGCGCAATGTTCGCCGCTTCTTGACCATCAATATCCTTTTTAAAGTAGTTAGAAGTGGCAAGGTCGGTCGCTTTTTTTGCTAAGCCACCAAGCATATCGCCTGCCAGATTTAACATATCAGCGTTATCAAGCCGAGAACTTTGCGTGTGGGTGATTTCGGTGGCCTCTTTACTGTTTACAGAGATAGTTTGAGGTACTGAGTACATGACGACAGCCGTCGATTGAATGCGATCTAGTTCGTCTTGGTTTACGTGATCATGGCTTGCACAACCGGCTAAAAGCCCAGCAGTCAAAGATGCGATAGTGAATTGCTTAATGTTCATCAATTTATCTCTGTAGTATCAAAAAGAGGGAATAAGAATTATTTACGTCTATTGTCTGTGATTTTGTATTTCTAGATAATTGTAATGATGTTAGTTTTTAATAGTGATAGGCGGCGGAGTAGAGTGAAGTGAGAAGGAAGGTATTGCAGTGATTGGGGGGAGGAGAAAAACAAAGCGCCTGAGCGCTTTGTTTCATGGAAAACTTTATGCGTTAAAGATTTGAGTAAACTCGGCCGCAGAAAGGTGGTATTGGCGAGGGCAGTTTTGCCACGTAGCGAGCATACGTTGATACTTTTCTAGCATTGGCATCTGTGCGTTAAAGTGGTGATCGCCTTTGTCAAACTGAGGGTATAGCCCTTCAGAATCGATAAGAAAACGTACGTAGTGAACCAGTTGAGACTCAGACGCGATATCAAAGCCTAAGAAGTTGAGTCGACGTTGGTCTACTTTTGAGCGCTCATCGTCGCTGAGCATGTTGTTCGACTCTTGCATTGCGTGATACATCTCCATGATATTGATGATTTCACGACATTCATTTTCGGTAATGCAGCCGAACTCTTTATTAAGTTCGAGCATTTGCAGTTCATAACCACGCTCTACGATGGTTTGTAGACGCTGATACTTAGCCGCATTTTCTGGGTTCATTTGCGACATTAGGTAATACTGGTTAGAAAGGATCAGACGTTGAGCGTTAGTCATTTCCATAAGAAGGCCTCATTTAATCTTTCGTTGTATAATTCTGCCAACAAGAGTAACAGTTCTCTCCAATAATGAAACATGATCTCTACACAGATTTAATAGTAAGCGTGATCGATTGCTTGTTTGTTGTTCAATGAGCGGTAGTGTTAGAGAATCTGTCGTAATTGTTGGGGCAAAAAGCCAGCAAGAAGCTGGCTTAAAGAAGGGGGGAGAGATAGGCTAGTATTTCACATTATGGTGATACTGCTCGAGGATCGCTTTGATGTTATCCATTGTCTCTTTTGGTGGTGGGTTCACCCCTTCTAATGGGTAGTCGTAACCCAATGCTTCCCATTTGTGAGCGCCAAGTTTATGGTAAGGTAACATTTCAATCTTCTCGATGTTATCCATGTCTTTAATGAACTCGCCAAGAAGATGGGCTGACTCTTCATCGTCTGTATAACCAGGCACGACAACGTAGCGAATCCAAGTGGTTTGACCGATTTTGTTTAGGTAACGGGCAAAGTCGAGAGAACGCTTATTCGAAACACCGACAAGATCTTGGTGAATTTCGTCTTTCATCTGTTTAAGATCAAGCATCACAAGATCGGAAGCCGCGAGTACTTCATCAACAACATCAGTAAGCTTGCTGATATGTCCATTGGTATCTAAGCAGGTGTGCATGCCTTCCGCTTGAGCGGCGCGGAAAAAGTCACGAACAAATTCAGGCTGGAGTAACGCTTCGCCACCCGAACAGGTTACACCGCCACCCGATGCACGCATAAAGTGCTTATAAGATTTAGCATCGTTAATGATCTCTTCAACGGTAACTTGCTTACCGTCTTTCATGTCCCATGTATCGCGGTTATGGCAATACTTGCAACGCATCTTGCAGCCTTGTAAGAAAACAATAAAACGAATTCCTGGGCCATCAACAGTACCACATGATTCGAAAGAGTGAATACGACCAGTTGTAGACATGAGCTTTTCTCTTAGGATTATTTTTGCCGTTATTTTATTACAAATTACGCGCCATAAATAGTCATAGTTAACTTATTCGAGTAACCAAATAACATCACTTGATAACTTTGTTATCTAAGGGCTATAGCAACCAAAATAGTGAGAGAGAGCCAGCAGCATGCATCCGGTGAGGGTCTTCTTGGTAATCTGGGGTTTTGGCCATAAAAGACAAAGCGATACCAAGGCTGTTGTGGTAGCCAGCAAGGCCTATGATAGCGGTCGCTTGTTGGTGTTGAATCGACATCGTAGGTGTATTACTCGGTGTCTCTCCGCTAAGGGTAATATCTTGATATCGCGCCCTGATTTCGACGCCAGTGAAGTAGTAATAACCACTTTGCCCCTTTGATGCGTACAGCGTTTGATTTGGCTGTGCGTATCGGATTTGTGTTGACGCAAAACTGTCCGCTAACTGCGGACCATAGCGATACAATAGCCCGGAGCCAACTTCTGGCCGAAAATTGCCAATTTGAGCTCGGTTAATCCACGTCAGTTCATGTTGTTGGTCTTGAGTTTGGCTGCGAAAGAGTACGTCATTTCGATGATAATTAACGCCCCAAACCCAAGGCTCTTCGACTTGATGCGCCCAGCCATTCGGAGTCGGTGAGCCGATCAAACGGTGGATAATGCGTTGAGACTGGCTGGCAAAAGAGTTTTCTCCCATCGTTCCGAGCATCATTTCGACGCTTTGGAGTTGAGAAGCCGTACGAGAAGTTAGGCTAAATGTGAGGTAAGACAGGCCAGCATATGGACGATCGTTAGGCTGAGGTTCCTCTCGCTCGATTTCTCGCGGTGTCCAAATTTTTTGGCCTAAAGATAAGCCTAAATAATATCGCGCTTCATCGTTCTTCAGCCATTCAACAGGTGAATGATCTAATTCGGTATGGCTTTCGACAAACAGGCCGTTTGAGTAGTCTTTATCCGTTCCTACTATGCCATCGTTATCGAGAGTTATGCTAATGATGCTATTAGCATGAACAGAGAAGGCTAACAAACTTAATAGTGATGATGATAACGCTTTGAACATATGTCATTTCTTAAATAATCACTTGTTCTCGATAGCCTAACGCAAGGGGCGCATCAATGCTGAGATCTGAGTGATATCTTGAATAAATAGCTCAGTAAGTGGTAAAACCCTATAAAGTGTAATTATATTGTTAATTGAAAGTGCAATTATGTTACTGTGCTATCTATTAATAGTATGTAGAAATGATCGCCAGAAAAGCGCAAGGATTTGGCATGAAGAATTTAAATTTGTCACAGAAGCAGAAATCGCTGATTTATTTAGGGTTACTGATTGTTGGTTTTATTACCTTAGCCTTCTATACCTTAACCAGTATTGAGCGTGTTACCGCTCAATATCAACAAAGTGGAGAAATCGCTTCCGGGGCTTATAAAGTTAGACAGACCCAAGTGAAACTACTTCAACTGGTCGGGCATTTAGATGATATGACGGCATCTCAGGTGGGAAGTATCAAACAAGCGAGTGATGATATTGCCAAGCAGGCTCAAAGTAATAAAGGTTTTCTCGTTTCTGTTGGGTTTAGTTCGGGGGCAACACAGCTTGAGAGCGCGATATCAGACTATCGTAATGCCTTATTACCTTGGTTAGATATTCGCTCAGAGGTCGGGTTTAACGTTGATGATGGCAAGCTCGGTGAGATGAAGCGGCTTACTAAGGTGATCGAAGAAAAAATTTTAGAAACGGGCATGGTGAGCATCAATTCAGACTTTCAAAACATGGTCAAAACTCAGCAAGCTTATTTACTGCAACCGAATGAAGAAAATCTTAAGCTGTTTAATCGCTCATTGGCTATGTTTGAAAACATGTCGAACAGTTATGCGATGTTAGGTTTGTACGAAAAAGAGTTAGCGCAGTTTAAAGCGGATTTTAAACGAGTTAGCGAACTGTCAGAGCAATTGATCCACGTTGAAGAGACCTTGTTCAGCCAGCAAGATAGCGTTAAATCAATTATTAACGACCTATCTGGTCAGCTAGGCAAAATCAGTGACAAATACCAAGACTCAGCCCAAGAAACCTCCGACAAAGTGCAGTGGTCAGTCATGTTGGCATGTATTGTCTTAGCCGCTGTGACTCTGTTTATTTTTATTACCTTAAATAGCTCGATTGCTCGTTCGGTGTTGTCGATCTCTACCTTGTTAGAAGCGATGTCTAATGGCGACCTTTCACAGAGAATGAAAGTTAGCAGTAACACCAAAGATGAATTCAATCGATTAGCATTGGCGATCAATCAAACGTGTGAAAACCTCGGCCTGCTTGTGCAAGGGGTACAAAATGGTAGTCAAGCCTTGTCTCAGAATGCTCAACAGCTTAACCAGGGCGTTGATGGATTAGTGCAAAGCCAAAGTGACGTTATGCAGCAAACTCAATTATTGGCATCGGCGACAGAAGAGGTCAGTGTGACTACCCAAGAAGTATCCAATAGCCTTGAGCTCGTTGTCCAAGTAACGGATGCCTCGAATCAGTCAGCGGCAGAAGGCGGAGTGGTGATCACTGCTGCGATTGAGTCGCTAGGGGAGGTGGCGAAGGTATTGACCAATGCCGCATGTAACATCAAAGGGTTAGAAGAGGCTTCCGCAAAAGTAGATTCTGTTATGGACATCATTAATGGGATTGCCGAACAGACTAATTTGTTGGCACTCAATGCGGCGATAGAAGCGGCAAGAGCAGGAGAGCAGGGGCGAGGATTTGCCGTTGTTGCGGATGAAGTGCGTAGCCTTGCCGTTCGCACGGTTGACGCCGTTGCTGAAATCTCCGGTACGATAGAAACGATGAAAAAAGAGAGCTCTGAAGTAATAAGCTCGATTGCAAAATCAGAAAAATCCATTCAAGTCGGCCAAGAAAAAGGCCAGCAAGCCATTGAGGCGTTAGAAGCGATCACTGAGAAAGTTCAAGAAGTGAACCACCAAACGGAAGTGATCTTTACTTCTATTCGAGAACTCGCTACAACCAGTCAATCGATGGCTGACAACATGTCGCAGATCTCGTCATCCATGGCCTCGATTGAAACCAGCAATCAGCAGTTACGTGAAACCAGTGTTCATGTTGAAGAGCGCTCAAACACCCTCAACCAAGATTGCGAACAGTTTAGGCTATGAAGTGCTAGGGGCGAAGTTCTAAAAACGAAGTATTAAGAGATAAGGGCTGCAAATCAAAGGCGAGGATTTGCTTGGAAACTTAGCATTTCGCACTTAGCTTTTAGTACTTGATAAAAAAAGCCCGCTCAATAGAGCGGGCTTTATCTATTCAATCAACTGAGAATTATAGAGACTCAGTGAAGGTACGTGCGATTACGTCTTGTTGCTGCTCTGTAGTTAGAGAGTTAAAACGTACAGCGTAACCAGAAACACGGATCGTTAGCTGAGGGTAGTTCTCAGGGTGCTTAACTGCGTCTTCTAGAGTTTCGCGGTTAAGAACGTTCACGTTAAGGTGTTGACCACCTTCGATGCCAGCTTCGTGGTGGAAGTAACCATCCATTAGGCCTGCAAGGTTAGCACGTTGGTTTGCTTCTTCTTTACCTAGCGCGTTAGGAACGATAGAGAAAGTGTAAGAGATACCATCTTGTGCATCAGCGAACGGTAGTTTACCTACAGAAGTAAGTGAAGCTACAGCACCTTTCTCGTCACGGCCGTGCATTGGGTTAGCACCAGGAGCGAAAGGAGAACCAGCACGACGACCATCTGGAGTGTTACCAGTTTTCTTACCGTACACAACGTTAGAAGTGATAGTAAGGATAGACTGAGTAGGGATAGCGTCACGGTACATCTTAAGCTTACGGATTTTGCCCATGAACGTAGAAACAAGTTCACATGCGATGTCATCAACGCGTGCGTCGTTGTTACCGAATTTAGGGTAATCGCCTTCGATTTCGAAATCAGTTGCGATGCCGTCTTCGTCACGTACTGGTTTAACAGTCGCGTACTTGATTGCAGATAGTGAGTCAGCTGCAACAGAAAGACCTGCGATACCACATGCCATAGTACGACGAACGTCACGGTCGTGAAGAGCCATTAGAGACGCTTCGTAGCTGTACTTGTCGTGCATGAAGTGGATGCTGTTTAGTGCAGTCACGTATTGCTTAGCTAGCCAGTCCATGAATGTGTCTAGGCGACCCATTACGTCATCGTAGTTAAGAACTTCGTCAGTGATTGCGTCAGACTTAGGACCAACTTGCAGTTTTAGCTTCTCATCAACACCGCCGTTGATTGCGTAAAGCATAGTTTTAGCAAGGTTAGCACGAGCACCGAAGAACTGCATTTGCTTACCAACAACCATCGGAGATACACAACATGCGATTGCGTAGTCGTCAGAGTTTAGGTCAGGACGCATTAGGTCATCATTTTCGTACTGGATAGAAGAAGTATCGATAGATACCTTCGCACAGAACTTCTTGAAGCCGTCAGGTAGTTGCTCAGACCAAAGAACAGTGATGTTTGGCTCTGGAGAAGGACCCATAGTGTATAGGCTGTTTAGGAAACGGAAGTTAGTACGTGTAACTAGAGTACGACCGTCAACACCCATACCACCCATAGATTCTGTTGCCCAGATTGGGTCGCCAGAGAATAGCTCATCGTACTCAGGAGTACGTAGGAAACGAACCATACGTAGCTTCATTACGAAGTGGTCGATCATTTCTTGAGCTTGAACTTCAGTG
>Ga0209379_10002245_pt1 | contig 11904 bp, 6 predicted proteins | sample tdDd001_FD_187124 | JGI IMG/M metagenome (GOLD analysis project Ga0209379, IMG submission 187124) | Marine sediment microbial communities from the Atlantic coast under amendment with organic carbon and nitrate - tdDd00.1 (SPAdes)... | ecosystem: Environmental > Aquatic > Marine > Coastal >...
CCGCTTCAACATCAAACAGTCGGTCACCGACACTGAGTGTTTCAGCTCTATTAAGCCCATGTTTCTCAATCAAATAAGTAAAAGCCTCTGGATCGGGTTTCCTTTTAAATCCATCATCGCTTATAACTAAGTCAACAAAATAGTCTTGTAATCCATTTGCTTTAAGTATCTGATGTGTTGTTGCGTTTCTATGTGTTAGTATGAAATGTCGAATTCCTTTGTTTTTTAATGCTGTTAACGTCGTCAGAGTGTCATCAAATGGTTTATACACATCTGGAGACGTCATAGCTTCATACTGCTCAAATCCTTCTCTAATATTTTGTTTCAGATTCTCATCACCCTTAGAATAGATTTCAATCGCTTCAGACAAAGATACCTTCAAATTCCTATATACATCCTCGTAGCTTGCCGAAATTCCAAGTTCGATTACTGCCTTTAAAAATGAATCTGCCATTACAGGATACGTATCTACGAGTGTTCCATCAAAGTCCCATATCATGTTCTTTATTTTTACCAATTCCATAGTTAATTAACTCTCCCCTAGTAATTCAAGCCAAGATCCATCATCGCCACCGGCAAATACATCATTCGTTAAATATGCAGCTAATTCCTCTAACGAATCTGGACCATCATCAATTATTTTTTCCGCTACTATATCGGCCAGCACATAGTTATACATGTAAAGTGGTTCTGTTATATGTAGTGAATTCATCATATGTACAGACATTTGTTCCAAATTGCTCAATAACTTTTGATAATTAGCTCGAAATAAATCTTCTGGACTTGTATCCGAGAACCATAGCTCCAGTTCAAACAAGGCCTCTATACCAAACCTTGTATATTGTAGTTTTCGTATATCTTTCAAGCATACTTGAGCTTCTTCACTCAATAATTTTTCCATAAATCGTTCTACGAGTATACCTGTAAGTTCTTCATAAAAATTTGTGTATATTCTATTTAATCCCTCTGATTGATCAAGGGCATGGGCAAGACCGTGTCCCATTTGATGAAAGAATACGCTCATATCAAAAAGTGTGTCCACTCTCTGCACATTAATCCAGACCTCGCCCTCACTCACTTCAACTGCGTATCCAGTACGGTCTGAAGGATTTCTATGTATAGTCAAATTGTCTCTGGATTCTGGAAATAAACTTGTAAGCTTATCAATCAACTTAATATGATTCAACTCACAATCACAATTAATTTGACGCAGACCTGAATACCAGTGATCAAGAGAGAGCGAATACTTCGATATAAGAGCTTTTGAAGTCTCAATTTGTTGGTCTAACCACTTGTTTAAACATCCATGAAGATGTTTAAATTTTAATCCTTCTAACTTTAAAACCATCGATACATAGGATGAATAATTCTGTTTCACAGCTAAGCGGTCTCTCAGAGCCATGAGAAGTAAATAATCTGTACTCATTTTCTCAATATCTATTTCCTGGTCCGTTAAATAATTTTCTTTCCTTGATAAAAAATTGCTCATTGCTACAATGTCTGGATGATAATCAACCAGCGCACGATCAACAATATGTGTTCTTTTATAATCATTCTTTGGCGAATTGATTTTTAAGCTCTTTGCTAAAATGTGAAGCTGCCGTTCTAAAGGATCACATTCACGTTTTGAATTCAAAACAATTTCATTCCAATAGCAACGATTCAATTGATAATAGAGCTCAAGGTAATTAAGTTCAAAAGTCACGGAAATACACTCCCCTCAAAACTACCTTATATATACCCCTTAGTCGCTATCACTCTCATCTATTAAAAAGACTGTGCTTTGATTTAATCAGCGCACAGTCTTATTGTTCTTCATTCAATTCTTCAAGCATGTATTGACAGAGTTCATGTATTGGAAGCCCTTGGTCCATACTCATTCGCCGTAACTTGGCATAGGCTTCGCTTTCATCAAGTTCGAATTTTTGCATAAATAGTATTTTTGTACGTTCCACATATTTTCTGTTTTCAAGTGACTTTTCAAGCTTGCTTAGTTCATTTTGCAGTGTATTTAACTTTTTAACACTATTCATTGCAAATTCACTTGTTCTAAGGACCTCTGCTAAAGAGACTGGTCTTTTCAAGTATGAGTACACTTTCAAACCTTGAAGTCCATTCATAAACATATCGTTTACATCTTTCACAATAAACAATACTGCTGCAGGTGTCACTTTTTCAATTCGTCTGGCCTTTTCAAAACAGGACTGTCCCCATGATTCATAACTCACCAGAACCAGATCAGGCTTAAATTTTATAATTTGAGGCAAACACTCCATGACATTTCGTGCAGTCTGAACTTGATATCCTTTGCTTCGAAACAGATTTTGAAGCGAGTATATTGTTTTTTGATCTGTATCCACAATGAATATTTTCTTCATGTCAGCCTCCTCACTATAAACCCAGATTATTCATGCAAACAGCAATACAGATGCAAGTCATTTGGAATTACAAGTGTTTACTTTAAGCGTTGACGTACCCGGTGGGTACGTTAATGATTAATGTGAATACTTGTAAACCAAAGGGCGTAGCAGATTTTTGTTGATTTGTATGAATAATCCGGGTTAAACACTAATATACGACGGGAAGCGGAAGTTGTCAAACGTCTAAAGGCCTGAAATTGCAATATTCGCACAAATATAATATAAGAAACGTTTTCCATTTATTTTTGAATCACAAGACTTGCATAATCATGCACAATATGTATAAAAGCCCTTGAGCATCTGACTGTACATCCATCGCTCAAGGGCTACTTTACTTTATATAAATGTTAAATCAGTATTTTATATGTTTTGACCTGCAATATTCTTATCTGCCATATCCTTCATAACGTTCAAAATCACGTTGTCAGTAATACTCATACCCTCTGAAGCTATACGTCCCAGATTTCTAATGCTCTCTTCAACGCGATCTGATACAATGCCATTTCTAGGTGGAACAACAACACCATAGCGAGCCATATTTGACATTTGAACCCCTGTGTTCGCTGCTGTTGCAAGTTTCAAAGCACAACTGTCTTTTGCACCATCACAGATAAGACCAGATAAGTTTCCGATCATATTCTGAACCGTATCTTCAATTTCTTTTAGAGAACCACCTTCAAGCCAAGTGATTGCTGCACCTGAGCCTGTGGCTGCTGAAACAGCACAACTACAAATAGCAGATAGACGTCCAATAAAGTTTTTCATATAACAGTTCAACAAGTGACTAATCGCCAAGGCGTGAACTAGTTTATCATCATCTATCTCATGAATTTGAGAATATGCAGCTATTGGTAAAATAGCTGTTAATCCATTGTTACCACTACCATTTGAACTCATTACCGGTTTTGTGATACCAGACATTCTTGCATCCGATGCTGCTGCAGTCAACATCATTGCTTTATGTGCCAGATTATTGTCCATAACCCCATCTTCAATTTGACGTTTCACCGCGAAACCGACACCCATACCAAGAGAACTTCCAAGACCCGCTTCAGCCACTTCAAGGTTCATCGAAACACCTTCTTTTAGGAACATCAGTGATTCTGACTGAATGCCTTCAATCTCCGTAATCATCTCTTTAATACTTAGCTCGAAGAATGGATCAAATGGACTCTCTATCTTACCCTCAGATTTTTCAATTTCTAAAGTAACATCATCGCCATTTCTTAGGTAAACAAATAGATCATGATTGCCACGAATGACCGCTTGAACTTCTTGATTTCCAGCTTTAACAGTGACATCCACCAATACTTTTTCTTCAGTATCGGCAATTGAAACACGTATAAGGCCTTGGCTTAAATATTCCTTAGCACGTTCAACCACATCAGCATCAACACTTGATAATATTTCTAGACCTAGCTTTGCATCTCCACCTGCTGCACCGATTGCAGAAGCCATATCTAACCCAACCTGATCCGTCTGAGGAATACCCACAGCTAGGCCATTCTTGTAAAAGTTTGGCGACACTTTCACGTCTACCACATCCACATAATCCGTGTTCAGAATTGATCTGGCTTTAGCAGCTGCAAGTACAACCGCCACAGGTTCAGTACATCCCATTGCTGGTCTTACTTCTTTATTTAAAATTGCAATCATCATATTTTTCATTTCATTCATAATATTCATCCTCCCGAAGTGCTTCTGGTATTATTAATTGCAATAAGCGTGCCAATAGTTTTTACTGGATTTCAGAGCATTCCAATCTCAATATGAGACTTGACGCTTAACATATAAACTACAAATCGAGAGATATTCCAAGCTTTGTAGCGTGTATATAATCAAAAACAAAAGCAGTCTCAAAATGAGAATATTCTCATTTTGAGACTGCTTTTGTTTTTATCACAACTTGGTATCAATTTATAACTCCAGCTCGTAGAGTTTAATTTTCCTATAAAGCGTCGCTCGACTGAGTCCTAGCGACTTTACAACTTTATTGATTCCATCTTTATCTCTTCCAAAATGATCCAGAGCGTACCTGATAGCCTCTTTTTCAAGATCTTTAATTGGAATTACCTTCTGATCATAACGTGAGTTACGAGGGTCTAATTCTCTAAAACGTGCAGGTAAATCTTCACAAGTGATCACACCAGACTCACACATATTAACAGCAAACTCAACTGTGTTTTGCAGTTCACGCACGTTTCCAGGCCAATTATAAACTTCAAACGCTTTCATAACGTCCTTATCTGCTCTCACAATGGTTTTCTCAAGCATTTTACTGCTCTTTTTTATAAAAACCTCTGTTAAAAATTCCAAATCATCCTTTCGCTCTCGAAGTGGTGGAATTCGAATCGGAATCACATTTAACCTGTAGAAAAGGTCTTCTCTAAATGCACCCTCTTTGACAAGACTCTCAAGATCTTTATTTGTCGCGGCAACAATACGTACATCAATAGGTACTGGCGCACGACCACCGATTCTTTCAACCATATTTTCCTGCAAAACTCGAAGCAATTTCACTTGCAAGTGAATTGGCATATCTCCAATTTCATCTAAGAAAATAGTGCCCTTACTTGCCATCTCGAATTTACCGATTTTTCCACCCTTAAGAGCTCCTGTAAATGCACCCTCTTCATATCCGAAAAGCTCACTCTCAAGAAGATTATCGGGAATTGCCGCACAGTTAACTGCAATAAACGGCTCAGCAGACCTTTTGCTTTCAAAGTGCATTGACCTTGCAAACAGTTCTTTTCCAGTACCACTTTCGCCTTGAATAAGAACTGTTGAAACGCTCATTGCAGCCCTTCGTGCAAACTCAATGGTGCTCAAAAAATCCTTGTTGTGACCAATTATATCTGAAAAACCTATAATCGATCCATAACCCACCACATCATGGAATGTGTGTAATAAGGTTTGTATATTCGTACAGGTGAGGACAACTTCACAAATCTGCTCATCACAGATCACCGGTTGAGACTGATACAACAGTCTCATGCTTTTATCACCATTTTGTATTTGCATTTGACCCTGGATTGATTGTTTTTCATTAAACAGCTGACTCAGCTCGGTTTCTGACAAAAAGTTGAGTATATGCTGAACTTTCGTACCACTCTCCAAATGCAGGAGATCTCTAGCTTTTGCATTTGCATGTCGAACTGTGAAATCACTATCCAGGCTAAATACAGCATTTTCCATAGAATCTAAAAGAACTTCCAACTCTTTTGATTGCATCTCAAGGGTTTCTCTTTGCGATTCCTCTACAACCTTAACGGCAATCAGTTCAGCCATCCTCTTTAAAAATTCCAATAAATTTTCTCGATTTGAGAGTATGGCCTTTCTCATTTCTGTGTTAAAAGCAATAAGGCCGATTACACCCACAATTTCGTCTCCTACCTCTATAGGACAACAAACTTGTGCAAATTCTTGGCAGCCTTTTTTCTGGTTGCACTTAACACACGCCTCATGCTCCCTTGGGTTCTCAATAATGAATGCTTGTCCTAAGTTAATCGCATAAGAGAATACAGAGCTGGCATCGACCTTACAACCCACGTCACCAAGATACTCTCCCGTAGCTGCCAATCTATTAAAATCACTATCAATAATAGTGACATCTACTTTTATGACACTGTTAATCGCCTTAACGATTCCACTGAGTGTGTCTGTTATTCTCTGCATTTCCTTACAATACTTCGACAATGCGTTCACCTCAATTTATGATTTCACTTCTTCAAATACCATTTTAGGTTGACGGCACATTGGACATACCCAGTCTTCAGGTAAATCGTCGAATGATGTCCCTGGTTCGATGTCACCCATTTTATCGCCACGTTCAGGTTTATAGGTATAGCCACAGATTGTGCATTTATAATGACTCATAATTTTCTTCCCTTCATTTCGAAAATTCAAATTGTACTCATTCTCTTTTATGATAGCTTAAATCAATTATTTCGACTAGCTAAATTTCCGGGAGTCGTGTAAAATGTCCATTGCGATGATTTCAATTTTTGGTCATTTAAACGCCCCATACACATATATAAATGTGAATGGGGCGTTCTTTACTTTTTTAACAGTTATTAAGCATCACGCTCTATCGAAATCGTTTCGTAGCTCACGTCACCAACTTGACGACGTTGCTTCTCTCGCAGCTTAAAGCTTGCAACGGTTTCTTGAAGCATATCAGCTTGGGCCGCCATTTCTTCGCTGGCCGCAGCGCCTTTTTGAGCAGTCTCAGCATTCAGTTGAGTTACATCAGACACTTGACTTATGCCTTCATTAATCTGGTTGATCGCTTGAGCCTGTCCAGCAGAGGCCAGTGTGATGTCTTTAACAATGCCATTAACCTCTTCAACGCCTGTAGTAATTTCTTTTAAAGCTTCTGCAGTTTGATCAGCAATCGACGCCCCATCTTGCACTTTCTTAATGGAGCCCTCAATCATCTGCGTTGTTTCATTGGCAGCATTCGCACTTCTCGCTGCTAGATTTCTAACCTCTTCAGCAACCACTGCAAATCCTTTACCATGTTCACCTGCGCGAGCTGCTTCGACTGCCGCATTCAGTGCAAGGATATTCGTTTGGAAAGCAATTTCATCAATAACTTTTATTATATTTGAAATCTCGCTTGATGACCTATTAATTTCGTCCATAGCACCAAGCATTTCGTTCATTTGCTTCTGTCCGCTCTCAGCTTGTGCTCTTACGTTACTTGCAAGACCTTCAGCCTGCTGAGCTCTGTCTGCATTCAGTTTGGTTTGATCTGAAACTTCGTGCATAGATGCAGTAATTTCTTCAATAGAGCTCGCTTGCTCAGTTGAACCTGAAGATAGAGACTGCGCAATTCCAGAAACTTCATTTGAACCAGCTGCAATTTCCTGGCTGGCTGAGCCGATTTCTGAGAAGATCCCATTAAGTGCATCTGTGAAAATATTAATTGATTTCTTCATTTGTGCAAAATCTCCAAGATACTCTCTTGAAATACCCACATCTAAATTTCGATCAGCTAAGTTGTCGAGAATGTCTGATGTTTCATTGATGTATGAACGAATGGCTGTAACCATTGTTTCAAGACTTCCATAAATTTGACTAAAGTCTTGACCAATTTCTTTGGTGTCTTCATCTTGTGCAGAAACCTCAACATCTATACGCAGTTGACCTTGAGCCAGTGCATCAAGGCTAGATATAAGCTTACGAACTTCATTTGACTGGAAATGCGCTTGTTTTTCTTTAATTTTAGCTTCCGCTGCTTGTTCCTCTGCGCGAGCGTCTTGTGCCCTGGCAGCTTCTTTAATGGCTGTTTGATCCATCACAAGTTCAAATGCACCGATAATTTCACCTTTTTTATTAAGTAGCGGAACACCCTCGTACTGGATGTCTAATCGCATGCCATTTGGAGAAGCCACCGTTTCACTTGAAGCTGCACGACCGCTCTTCATCGCTTGTCCACATGCACACTGATCTGTTTGACAGTCTCCTGTTTTAAATAGTTCATAACACTTGTGTTTTCGAAGATCAACTTCATTTTGCATACCTACAACATTTCGACCTGCATCATTTAAATAAAGTACATTAAAATCTGTATCAAGTGCCATTATAACAGCAGGCACCTTTCGAATATGACCTTCAAGGGTTTCAGCAATGCTATTAAGGCCTTGAATAAGTTTTAGCCAACCGCCTTCGAAGTCACTTTCATCTGCTCGTGCCCTTAAGTCGCCACCTGTGATCACTCCATCCATATCCTCAGCAGATGATATCACATTTTCAATCTTATCAATAATGAATTCAAACGACCTCGACAAATCAGCCACTTCATCTTTCCCACTGGTGTCTAATTCTACATCTAGATTGCCTTCTGCTAATCTATGTGCCACTTCATTTAATTTTTCAATTGGTTTTGAAATTGACATTGCCATAAATAGGGACAATATAATACTAACCAATAATAATGCACCCGTACCAATTAAAATATTGCGTAGCATGACAGCCTGAATTGCTCGAACATCATCTATGTAAACACCTGTACCAACGAGCCAGTTCCAATCATCAAATCCAATTACAAATGATAACTTTTCGACATCAACGTCACTCCCGGGTTTCGGCCACAAATACCCAACAGTACCTCGACCTTCAGTCTGTGCTACACGAATCATTTCAGAGAACAGTCTCACGCCATTGGAGTCTTCAACACCCATCATATCTTGACCTTGAAGCTCTGGCTTGATTGGATGCATAATCGAAGTTCCATCGTAGTCATTGATAAAGAAGTAATCCCCTTCACCAAATCGATAACCACGTATTTCATCCGCTGCACGTACTTTTGCCTCGTCAAGTGTAATCTCACCTGAATCAGCCATTGTTTTATATTTATCAAGTACAGTCATCGGGACTTGAACAAGATTTTCGAGTTTCGCAACGGTGCGGTCCAGTATTATATTGTTAATATTTGGAACCAACCATGCACCAACAAAACCTGCAAATAAGATAAAAATCATTGTCACCAGTAAAATTATTTTCGTTTTAAACTTAAATCGATTGAAATTCATTTGATATCCCCCTTCTACCAAGTTTTGCTATCCATTTACCTTATGCTATATATTACCCATCCGCCCCGATATCAAAAGCCAAAACGCCTATATAGACCAATATTTATGAATCTTAATCTTTAATTTCACAATTAAGAGTTAAAGAAAGCAGGTCCTAAGTCAATCAAGGCCTGCTCTCTCCTGCTTATTTAATACTTACCAAAATCCTCATCATCCAAATGAATGTTCATAACTCCAACATCACTTTGACTTGCAGGTTTTCTTGGCTTTCTGGAAGGTTTCTGTGTACTCGTGTCATAACCTACATTTCTACTTTGAGCTCTTAACTCAAAGCTACCAATCACTTCCTGTAATGCTTCTGCTTGTGCAGCCATCTCTTCGCTGGCCGCTGCACTCTCTTCAGATGTTGCTGCGTTACCTTGAGTCACAATCGAAACCTGATTAATGCCTTCATCAATCTGTGTGATTGCTGCCGCTTGGTCATTAGACGCATTTGCAATTTCACTAACTAAGTTTGTCGCTGCTGCAATACCAGTCACAATACTATCCAGCGCTCCAGATGTATTTTTTGCAATTTCTGTTCCTGATTGCACCTTGTTTATTGAATCTTCTATTAGACCCGTGGTTTCCTTTGCTGCATTGGCGCTTCTTGCAGCCAAGTTTCTAACCTCTTCTGCAACCACTGCAAATCCTTTTCCGTGTTCTCCAGCTCTAGCTGCTTCAACAGCGGCATTGAGAGCAAGTATGTTTGTTTGGAATGCGATTTCATCGATAACTTTAATAATATTTGCAATATTAGATGATGAATCATTGATTTCACCCATTGCTGTCAGCATTTCTTTCATCTGCTCATTGCCTCTTCGTGCATTGGTTTCAACGTCAGTAGACAATGAATTTGCTTTATTTGCATTCTCAGCATTCGTTCTCGTTTGTTCTGCAACACGTGTCATCGATGCTGTGATCTCGTCAATTGAACTCGCTTGCTCTGTTGAGCCTTGAGATAATTCTTGAGCAGACTGTGAAACCTGCGTTGCTCCACCGGCCACTTGCATCGCAGACTGGTTCATTTCATTGAGCATTTGATTAAATGACAACACAATTTCATTGATAGAATCTTTCATTTCAATGAAATCACCTTTGTACTCTCTTGTGATTCCAGTGTCTAAGTTTTTCCTAGACATTTGAGCCAATACTTCGGATGCTTCATTGATATATGATCTAATGGACTCTGTCATAGCAGATAAACTTGTGTAAATATTATTGAAGTTTTGACCAATTTCATGGGTGTCATTGTCTGACTCTGCAACACTTGTATAGATTTCAAGTTTTCCATTGGCCAACTCTTCCAAGTTACCAATAAGCTTTTCAACTTCGTCAGCTTGGAATCTGGCTTGTTTTTCCTGAACTCTTGCAGCCTTCTTAATGTCTGTTTGATCAACAACAAGCTCAATTGCACCGAGTACTTTTCCAGTACTGTCTTTAATAGGCATACCTTCGTATGCGATATCGAGTTCAAGTCCTTGTGGTCTCGCTATTGTTTCACTCTTTGCATTTTGTCCTTCACGCATTGCTCTTGCACAAGCACAGTTTTCAGTCTTACAATCTTCTGTTTTAAGTAAATCATAACACTTGGATCCGATTGCCTGCGATATATTCACGCCCGCAACAGCAAGCGCCGCATCATTCATATACCGAACTGTAAAATCATTATCCACCGCCATCATCAATGCTGGTACTTTTTTAATATGTCCTTCTAGAATATTTGACAAATGATTTACGTTTCCTAAAAGGTCGCCCCAACATCCTTCATAGCCTGTTGCATTCAGTCTTTCTGTTAAATTTCCTGCTTCAATGGTTGCCGAAAGTTCAACGGCTTGTTCAATAAAACCTTCAACCTTAGCTTTCACTTCATTTATACTTATACTTACCATGTCTTTATCAGATTTTGGCTCCATTTCGAAGTTTAAATCGCCGATTGCGACCTTTTGAATGGTATCCGCTTGCTCTTTAATATTCTCAAGCATCAATCCAAATGAATCTGAAAGTTGGCCTACCTCATCCTTTGACTTAACGCTAATATCCACATCAGTATCACCTACAGCTAATTTTTCTGCTGCGTCTTTCATTTTTGCAATTGGTCTAGCAATCATATTTGCAAAGAACAACGATACAATTACAATAACAACTAAAACAACCAATGCGATGATCAGAGATAAATTTCGCATTTCTCTAACTGGAATATTAACTTCTTCTTCATCAATTTCAGCTAAAATCACCCAATTAAGGCCCTCGATTAAAAGGGGTGCATATGCACTAAACACTGGTACATCTCTATAATCATTTGTAAGTTTTGCGCCCGACTCGCCTGCTACAGCAGCCCTTGCTGTTTCCGTGTCAATTTTTTTAGTTAATACTGTACTCTCACCATCAGAAGCAAACCTTGAATCTGATCTCATAAATAAATCATCACCTACAAGATATGTTTCACCGCTCTCACCAAGGCCAGCTCGTTCTTGCATAATCCCATTTATTTGACCTAGTGATAATTGGAATGCCAAAACGCCCAATTGTTTGCCTGAGTCATTATGTACTGGTGCTCCAATAAAAGATGCTGGTTCACCACTTGGCTCATAGTACTTAAAGTCGGCAATACTTATACCCTTAAGGCCGCTTCTATATGTATCTGCAAGTCCTGAATCGCTATATGGACCATTCACCAAATTGGTTGCAAAGTCAGCTTCCTTTGTCACTGAGTAGACAACATCGCCTTCCATATTGATTATGAATACATCATAATATCCGTAGAGGTTCATATACTCAGTTAGTATGACTCCAAACTCCTTTTCTGCGGCCTTGTATGCAGCACTATTCTGACCACCACCAGTGAATGCATCATCAAATGCAAGTGCACCACCTTTAACCTCAAGAGAATGACTCAAAAATTCAAG
>Ga0209379_10002246_pt1 | contig 11903 bp, 9 predicted proteins | sample tdDd001_FD_187124 | JGI IMG/M metagenome (GOLD analysis project Ga0209379, IMG submission 187124) | Marine sediment microbial communities from the Atlantic coast under amendment with organic carbon and nitrate - tdDd00.1 (SPAdes)... | ecosystem: Environmental > Aquatic > Marine > Coastal >...
TAGACTTTGGTAGCAGTAAGGAAGGCTGACTGTTGGAATTTTCAGAAAATATTTTTATTGATAAAAACTATTGCCTGAAATCTATTTATCATGTATTATGTGGACTGATATTGAATCTGCTCATCAATCTTGGCGATGAGACAGATAAAATGAGTCGCTGAAATTAAATTTGGTAATATAATCTTATGGCAAAGTTCAACATTTGAATCATCATAAACAAATTGAATGAACGATCGAAACAACTTAGTAAGACCATTAAGCAGCGACACCGGACTCGTACACGGCCAATAAAAGATATTGGACGCGTAGAAAGGTGTGATAGTTATGACAGAATCTAGTAAACGTAAAGCAAACATTGTAACATCAGTATTATTACTTGTTGTTATGGGTTTATCAGGAACAGTGTATCAACAGAATCAAAAAATAGAATCAGAAATTGTTAATCAAGTAGAAACTAAAAGTGTATACGAGTCGGAAATACAATCACTAAAACGAGAAATGACCCAGTTAGAAAACGAACTCAATCGAAACAAGGAATTATATGATAGAGTTCAGGGCATAAGCCGTTATATGGAAATTGAAGATGTAAGCCAAGAAGATATTGAGAATGCTAACTTAATATCAGAAGGAACACCCCTCGAATTTGAAACAGCCATGATCTTAATGCTTTATGCAAAAGAATATGACTTAAGACCATCTCTTTTACTATCTGTAATGGAAACAGAAAGTAACTTCAACCCGACTCTTGTGGGAACCCATAAGGATAGAGGTTTAATGCAGATTATTCCTGCTACAGAGAGATGGCTAGTTAGAGATTTTGGAAGTGAAGTCGGTATTGAATATAACCCAGAAGAAATATTTGATGCAGAATATAACATTGGTCTTGCAGTTATGTACTTGAGTTTCTTACAAGATGCATACGGGAGCAATGATCATAGAATTTTATCTGAATACAATCGTGGTCCTTATAAATTGAAAACTTATTTTCAAAAGAATGGGACCTACGCAACAAGTTATTCTAAAAAGATTATTCGTGGAGAATCTAAGTATATTGCATATAACAACTAATCATTAAAACTAAAAAAAATGTAGAAAACACATGAGGAAGACTTAGGTCTTCCTTTAGTTGTATTCTTTTTTATGATACTTTCCCTTTCACCTTATACCTTTTACTAAACTGCGATATAATAAGAAGGCAAATAATATTGATTACTGGAGAGCATTATGAAGACCATTAGAAAACGATTTTCGGTACGCGAGTTTGTACAATTTATTATGCGTGCTGGAGACCTTAATACAACTTATACAGGGCGTAATCGTGCTCTGGAAGGTACATATGCACATCAAGCGCTTCAGACCAAATTATCTGCGCATTATGGAACCCGTTATGAACGTGAAGTATTTCTTGAAAAAGAGATTCAAGTTTCTGGCATTACATTGGTATTAACAGGTCGTGCAGACGGAATCATTCACGAAGATGATGGCATTATTATTGATGAGATAAAATCCACTCGTAAAGAGTTACACGAGCTTGAAGGTGGGTTAAAAACCCATTGGGCTCAAGCTGAAGTTTATGCTTATATATATGCTCTAGAAGAAGGGCTTGATACAGTAAAAGTACAATTAACTTATTGTGATGCAGAAACACTTTTAACGAGGTTATTTATTAAGGAATGGACTTTTAAAGACTTAGAAGCTCATTTTTTATCAATGATAGATGCGTTTAAATCGTGGTCTTACTATATAAAGGAATGGACAAAAGAACGTGAACAATCTATTGTAGATTTAGATTTTCCTTTTGAATATCGTAAAGGGCAACGTCATATTGCAATTGAAGTATACCGGGCCATTCGTGACCGCAATAAACTGTATGTACAAGCCCCAACTGGCATAGGTAAGACTATATCTGTACTTTTTCCTACCGTTAAAGCTCTAGGAGAAGAACTAACTAAGAAAGTATTTTATCTTACAGCTAAAACCATAACACGTACTGTGGCAGAAGAATCCATAAGGCTCTTAGAAAACAAGGGACTTCATCTAAAGTCGGTAACATTAACTGCAAAAGATAAAATATGTTTTGAAAAAGATGCTACTTGTAATCCGGATGAGTGTCAATATGCCAAAGGGCATTACGACCGTGTAAATGAAACGATTTATGCCATATTGCAAATGCATGATCAACTAGACAGAGAAATGATCGAAAAGTATGCAAGGCATTACCTTGTGTGCCCATTTGAAATGCAATTAGACCTAACAGAATGGGCCGATATGGTCATATGCGATTATAATTATGTTTTTGATCCGCGAGTTTCATTAAAACGCTATTTTGAAGAGAAGCGAGAATCCTTTACTTTTTTAATCGATGAAGCCCATAATTTAGTTGATAGATCTCGTGAAATGTATTCTGCTTCTGTTTATAAAGAACGGGTTATGGATATTAAGCGGATTACGAAAGGGCGTTCAGAAGAGCTAACGAAGAAGTTAGAGAAAGTAAATCGTAAGTTTCTATCGGTAAGGAAACTGTATGAAGGACATAAGGAAACTGTCATGGACGAGGAACCTTCGGAATTGTATGGTGCCTTACGTGAATTTGTTGAAGTATGTGATGGTTACCTACAAAAGGAAAGGAATGTCGAAATACATCAACAAGTTTTAGAATTTTATTTCGAAGCAGTACAGTTTTTAAAAATATCTGAACTTTATGATGACGCCTTTCGTATACTATTGAAAGTACCTTCTAAAAAAGAAGTTGAAGTTAGGCTTTATTGTTTAGACCCATCAGCTATTATTAAAGATATAATAGGGAGAAACGGTACAGGTATATTTTTTTCTGCGACCTTGTTACCATTAAATTATTACCATCAATTATTGGGAGGCGAAGAGGCAGATAAAGTCATTGAACTAGAATCGCCATTTGATGCATCGAGGTTTGAGTTAATGATTGCAGGAGATGTATCAACGCGATTGAAAGATAGGGACTATAGTTATTTGCCCATTGCTAAATATATAAAACGGATCATGGAAGCAAAACATGGGAATTACATTGTATTTTTCCCTTCATACGAATATATGGAACATGTTTATGATACATATAGAGAATTGTATGAAGAACAGAAAACTTTGGTTCAAACCAAGCGTATGTCTGAGGAAGAAAGAGAAGTGTTTTTAGAACAATTTGAACATGATCCTGATGAATCTTTGCTAGCCTTTTGTGTACTAGGTGGTATTTTCTCAGAAGGAATCGATTTGCGTCATGACCGATTGACAGGTACAATAATTGTTGGGGTAGGTTTACCAAGAATATCTCAAGAACAAAATTTAATTAGAGATCATTTTGAAGAAAGTCATAACATGGGGTACGCATATGCTTATATTTATCCTGGTATGACAAAAGTACTTCAAGCAGCAGGTAGAGTAATACGAACAGAAGAAGATAAAGGTGTTATTCTTTTAATAGGAGATCGTTTTAATCAGCACATTTATAAAGGGATCTATCCACGGCACTGGTTTCCTCATTATAAGGTTTATAATGAACATCAGGTTGCTTCGACACTTAAATTATTTTGGGATAATAGCAAGTGATTAAAGGGATTTTACATTTTTAATAGAATAAAGTAAGATAGTTCAAGTGAGTAACAAAATGATAATGATTTAAACAGGTACATACCTGATTGGCATATAAAATACACCGTAGGAGGAACATGAATGGGTTTTTTAACAAAAGTTTTATCTCTGTTTCCGAATGAACCCTCGGAAATGAACATGAGTCCATGGACATTGGCTTTTGAAGGCAAGGCTGAATCGGAGTACACAAAAGAAAAGAATGTTGATTACATAGGCCAAAAAAGAATTGGATTAATAGCTGCAATTCTGATTTATGCAGTATTTTTCTTCTTAGATATGGCTGTAATGCCAGAGTACAAATACTTTGTTTGGTTTGTAAGGTTTGTATTTATATTTATAACCATTGCTGTCATATTGCTCTCCTATGTAGAGCGTGTGAGTCCTTACTTGAACCATTTGATATCATTTGTATTGGTATTGGGTGGAGTAGGAAACTTGGTAATGATTCGATTTGCTCCTGTAGAAGTAGCAAGCTCTTATTATGCTGGGTTGATTCTCATGTTTATGCTCTGTTATGGTATTTTAAGAACAAACTTTTTATTAAGTTCTATAACGGGCTTAATGATTCTGGTAGCTTACGAACTATCAGCCGTATTCTTTATGGAAGTGCCGAAATATGTATTGTTAAATAATAATTTCTTTTACTTAGCTGCCAATGTATTGGGAATGTTGAGTGCCTATAAAGCCGATTATAATTCGAGAAGAGGTTTCTATTTATCCTATAAACTTGAAGAAGCACAAAAAGCCTTACGCAAGTCACCAAGAAAATATGTACCAGTCGAAATGCCTGAAGAGCCTGTAGCTGCAATTGTAGCAGAAGTTGCTGAACCAGAGACGGCACAAGCGGTAGTTGAAGAAACATTGGACTTTGAAAAAGACATGCGCGATGCAGGCATGACAGTTAGAATGCTTATGGAACGTATTTCTGATGTGGTTTGGTATAGTGACTTAGAAGGAAACTTTATATATGTATCGCCATCGTGTCAAAAATTGTGGGGATATGATTCTGAACAAGCTCAGAATATGAATTTTAAAGAGTTGTTTACCCGCGAGAGTTACGAATACTATATGGCTGAGTTAGAATCTGCATTAGCATCCAATGAGGATGAAATTAGACCTTTAGATTTAGAAATTATATGTAAGAATAGAGTCATTAAATCTGGAGAAGTTGTATCTATTGCAGTTAAGGACCATGATGTTTATGGAAGTGGCATTATAGGTGTTACGCGTGATGTTTCATTAAGAAAGAGCACTGAAAATGAATTAAGACGCTTTAATGAAGAGTTAGAAGAACTTATTCATAAACGAACGGTAGAATTAGAAGATGCTCTTGATAAACTAAAAGGAATGGAAGAAGCTTTTAAAACAAGTGAAGAAGAAAAAGCTGAAATAATAAACGCTACAGAAGAGAAAGAAGAAGTTGTAGTTGTTCCTGAAGTTATAGAAGACGAAGAACTGCCAATTATTAGAGAAGTAAGAAACGTTGTAGAAGATAATTTAAAAACTGTTGTTCATCTAAAAGAAATGACAAAACAAATTGTTAAGCTTTACGATATTAAAACCATGAAGCGATTTGATTTAGAGAAATATTTTAGAGACGCAACGCGTGTTATTGGTGATGTTGACCATAAACTTAGAAACGCTGCTAAACAATTAAGTGGACAAGAACCAACAAAAATGGAGATTGCTCCTGAACCAGTGGTAATTGAAAAAGTGATAAATACAAGGGATCATGCTTTTAATGTAGGAGATACCATTGAAAAGGTGTTTATTGGATTAGGGCATCGGTTTGCAGATACAAATCATGTTGTAGAGATCTTATGTGCGGACGAAATAAGTGCAATGGGTGATTCTGATTTGTATACACAAGTAATTGAAAACTTAGTTTCATATTCACTTGATTATGGCTTTAAAAACACAGCTGAAGGTGAAATAATCATAGATGTATCTAAAGAAGACGATATACTTTCAATTCTTTATAAAGATAATGGTTCTGGATTGACAGACGAAACCATTAAGCAGTTGTTCGGAGAACCTTATAAAATGGATACTGTTGAAGAAAGCCATAATGAGGTTGCATTGTACCATGCAAGAGGCGTTGTTCAGAACCAATTAGCTGGCGATTTTGAATGTAAAAATGGCGATAGTGGAATTGAGTTTATGATAATGATTCCTGACAAGATGGCATAAAAATAGAATGAATAAAACCCTTGCGAAAGCAAGGGTTTTTCTTTGTTTGAGAGACTATTCAACAGTTTTGAATAGATGGTCTATTAAGGTTGAACCAATACCATAGTTGTTTTTGAAAACAACATGATGTATGCGGTGGTGTTCATTAAGTCGCAAAAAATAAGAATTCTTTTCAATGGCGTAATCCATTGGGTGATGAAATAAATAGTGAGCAGATTCTATCCAAATAGTGTACACTATGCCACAGGTTAATAAAGAAGTGGCGGCCATTTTATAGGCAGGCCATAAATACCACGCCATTAACATGTTTGGTATCATATTAACAATAATATATGATAAGCCAGATACAATGTCATTGTATTTGGAGTCTAAAATAGAATAACTCTTGTCACCTCTGAATAAGACATGATGGTTCACAATATGTGTGTGTTTCCCTGTAAAATGAAGGTAATATCGATGCAAGATATACTCCATTAACATAGCTATTAATAATCCCAATAATGCGCTTGCGAGTATAACCATAACGAATAACTCCTTTTGTAAATAATGACCAGTCTTGTGTTTGTGTGATTTCAACACCTGTAATGGGTAAGAAAAAGAGAAGACTCATGAAAACAGATATATGGCATTAATATAGAGCCAATTTACTACTTTGAATATGTACCCAACTTTACTTTTTACTAAAACCTTATTCTAATAGGGTATAATAGATTTGGTATGATTACAAATAGGGGAGGATTTTAAATGAAAAAAATAATAGGGGTGAGCCTAATAGTACTCATGGTACTTTTAGCTGCATGCTCAACTCAAAATACAGGTACAGAAACGACCAACTTACTTGAAGCTAATTGGGATTCTGTTCTGGAAGAAGCAAAGGGACAAACTGTAAATATACATATGTGGGGTGGGAGTGAAACCATTAATAATTACATGGATTCCTTTGTTGCACCCAACTTAAAAGAACAATTTGATGTAGAGCTTAATAGAGTTCCAATTACAGATGCTAAGGATATGATTAACAAATTACTAACTGAAAAAGAAGTTAATAAAGAAGAAGGTACCATTGATATCTTCTGGATCAATGGAGAAAATTTTAAAAGATCAAAAGATAATGACTTACTTTGGGGAAGTTTTGCTGGTGCGCTCCCTAATTATCAGAATTACATAGATGGAGAAGCTGAAGATATGCTCTTTGATTTTGGTGAACCTGTAGAAGGGTATGAGGTACCTTGGGGTAAAGCTCAGTTTGTAATGATATATGATTCTGCTAGAGTAGAGAATCCACCCAAATCTATGGATGAACTCATGAAGTGGGCTGAGGAAAATCCCGGTAAGTTCACGTATCCAGCGCCACCAGATTTTACAGGAAGCGCTTTTATTAGACATGGTTTATATGAGACGACTGGTGGTTATCAGCAATACTTAGAAAACATGGATATGGAAAAGTTTAATACACAGTCGGAGTCTCTATACTCATATCTGAATGAGCTAAAGCCTAATTTATGGCGAAATGGAGAGACTTATCCTGAGTCAACAGCTAAATTAGATCAACTATTTGCTAATGGAGAAGTTGATTTTACAATGAATTATAACTCGGTACATGCTTCTAACATGATTAAGGCAGGACAATTTCCTGATACTGCTCGTAGTTTTGTATTTGACCAAGGAACATTGTCAAACACGCATTATTTAAGTATTCCTTATAATGCAAGTCATAAAGCTGGTGCTATGGTTGTGGTGAATTACTTAGTATCACCTCAAGCGCAAATTGCTAAGTTAGATCCAACATATTGGGGTGACGAAACGGTACTCGATGTTAACAAACTAACAGATGCAGATAGACAGGCCATGGAGGCGATCGATCTTGGACAAGCAACACTTCCAAGAACTGAATTATCGACCCATCGTGTACCAGAGATTAAAGCTGATTATGTAAATGAATTGGAGAATGGATGGTATGATAAGGTGGCAAAAGACTAAACCTTACCTAATGGTTTTACCTTCTGTTGTCGTTGTTTTAGCTTTGTTTATGGGTGGTTTTCTTCAAGGGATTAAAAGAAGTTTTACCCATGCTCAAACCAATACGTTAACAGGAATGTATTACCGAAAGCTTTTGGGAGACTCGGAATTCTGGGAATCCTTATGGCTGACCTTTAGAATATCAGGCTTGACATCGTTGATGTCAGGTCTGTTTGCCATATTGATAATGTGTGGTTTGTTTTTTATGTTATCATCTCGCGGCGAAGAAAAAGCAATTAAATACCGTCGCTTACTGCATATTCCCATGTTGTTTCCTTACATCGTTGCAGCTTATGTAATAGGACTCTTATTTCAACAAAGTGGGTTTATTTCTAGACTTTTTTATAGTGTTGGCTTAATTGATACAATCCAAGCCTTTCCTGTGCTTATTAACGATCGATTTGGATGGGGCATTGTTATGGCATATGTTTGGAAAACAGTACCCTTCATGGTCTTAATGATGTTTCCAGTCTTGCTTCGTGTACAGAATGGATGGTATCAAGCAGCACAGACACTTGGAGCGAGTCGTTTAAGGTTTTTTATTCATGTTGTAATTCCTATGTTAGAGCGAACGTGGTTATTATCTGTTTTTATTATTTTTGCCTTTACATTTTCTGCTTTTGAGATACCTTATTTCTTAGGCGTTACCTATCCTAAAACCCTATCTGTCCTAGCGCATCATATATATACCAATGGAGACTTGTCTGATAGACCCCTTGCCATGGCCATAAATGCCATATTGACGAGTATTACCTTATGTTTAGGCTACATATCTTATCGGGCTTATAACAAAAGGAGTATAAAATGATGAAGCGTAATGAAGGGATATCTTGGGCTACTATATATATTAAATGCATTGTATTTTTGTTCTTGCTACCAGTGGGGATGATGCTATACAGAAGTTTTTCAGGTGTTTGGCCTTGGCCATCTTTAGTTTCAAACACGTGGACATTAAAGCATTGGATACATGTTTTTTATAAAAATCAATCTACCTATAGTGCTATTTGGACGAGTGTTCAGATAGGCGTATGTGCAATTATAATTAATCTAATTATTGGGATTCCAGCAGCAGATGCCTTAGCGCGACGATCCTTTAAAGGTAAAATATTGATAGAAGCCTTATTATTTGCACCCATTATCGTACCGCCACTTATTGTGTTAACGGGCCTACATATTACTTTTATACGGTGGAATTTTACGGAACACATATTGGGTGTGGTCTTAGCTCACTTAATACCAACCCTTCCTTATATGATTCGTGCGCTTAAAGTGAGTTACGAACAAATTGGATTTGATATGGAAAATCAGGCTAAGGTTTTAGGAGCTACTACAATGTACCGATTTAGGTATATTGTGTTTCCTCAAATACTTCCCGGTATAATAGCAGGGTCAGGTTTAACATTACTAATATCCCTCAGCCAGTACATTATTACGGTTCTCATTGGTGGCGGTCAAATCGTAACGATTCCCTTGTTAATGGTTCCATTTGTCAGTGGGGGAGATCAAGGAATTGGTGCGGTATATGCTTTGATATTTGCTACTGTAGCAATTGGTCTTCTTTTTATGTTAGACATGGTATTAAAACGATATTATACAAAGGTTTAGGAGTAATCCATGGGTAAATTAGATATTCAGAATCTAGAGTTAAGTTATAAACAAAAAAGTACAGAACATCACCCTTTTAGGTTAAGTGTTCCAGAACTTCATATAAATGAAGGTGAATTTTTTACCCTTTTAGGTGAATCCGGGTGTGGTAAAACTACTCTCTTAAAAACCATTGCTGGACTCGAAGCACCAGAGGGTGGAAATATTTTGATGGATGGACAATCAGTTATTCATATACCTACAGAAAAACGGGGTATCGGAATGGTATTTCAATCGTCTTTGTTGTTTCCACATATGAATGTGTTAAAGAACGTGTGCTTTGGTTTGAAAATGGCTAAAATACCTCAGGAGACAGCTATAGAATGGGCAAGAGAAGCCCTTTCTTCTGTTGGTCTAGAAGGATATGAAAATAGAAGCCCGCTTGAACTCAGTGGTGGGCAACAACAACGGGTATCTATGGCGCGGTCAATTGTGACAAGGCCTAAGGTTTTACTTATGGATGAGCCCTTCAGTTCACTGGATTCAAGTCTTAGAGACGAAATGAGAAAACTCATCCGCAGGTTGCATCAAAAGTATAAAATAACCATAGTATTTGTTACTCATGATATTGATGAAGCGTTTCAAATATCTGACCGTATTGCTTTGATGGATCAAGGGAAAATAATACAAATTGGCACTCCTAAAGAGCTATATTACGACCCTAAAAGTATTGATGTAGCAAAATTTATGGGTCCCGTTAATAGAGTTATGGGCTCTTTAGAAAACAGCATATTCAAAAGTCAGGAGTGGCTTATTCAAATGCCCTCACAAGAAGATGCTATTCATAAGACACTCATTATTAGACCAGAGGACATCAGTCTGCATAATGAACCGTGTAATGATTCCCTAAACAATTGCTTTAGTGCACGTATTGTATCATTGGATGAAAGGCGTGGGTATAATCATTACGTTGTAGATGTACAAGGGGTTCTGCTAAATGTCGTTGAAAGGACTGTTGAAAATAGTTCATTAAGAAATGGCGATACATGTTATGTCGTTATTGAGAAAAGAAGAATGCTTTTAATGAGTGGGGATGTGGAAAATCATGCTTGATACATATGGACGCAAATACGTAAGCCCGCTCATCAAAGGTGTAGCAAAGGTCTTTTTAAAAATGGGCTGGAAACCTAACCATGTTACTCTATTGGGATTCGTGGTTGGCTTATTACCGATTATTTGTCTTTTTTATCAAGAGCCCATACTAGGTGTCGTATTACTATGGTTATCTGGTTTATTAGATGCAGTCGATGGTGCTATGGCAAGGATCAGTGGACTTACTTCCCTATGGGGAGCTTTTATGGATATCTGCTTTGATCGAATTGTTGAAGTAGGAGTTCTATTAACCTTAGGATATTTGAACACAGATGCGCAGTTTCCCATTATGGTTTTATTAACAACCATCTTATTATCGATGACAGTTTTTTTAACAGTAGGAGCCTTAGAAAAACAAAAAAAAGAGAAAGCATTTTATTATCAAGCTGGTCTTGCTGAACGTACAGAAGGTTTTTTGTTTTTATCTGCAATGATGTTATTTGGGTCATATCTTACACAAATAACATATCTTTTTGCTGTCATTATAATAATTACAATTGCACAGCGGGTATATGAAGCATATCAGATATTAAAAAATGAATAGGAGGACTTTGATAAGATGAAAACATATCAAAAAATTGCATTAGTCATTGGAATCCTGATTATTATATGGATATTGCTTTCTGTATTTAATATTGGAGACTATTTAACTTTTGAAAACTTACACAAAAATAAGGTCAAACTCAATAGCTTTGTTGAGCAGAATTATATTACAGCAGTACTGACCTATATTGGGGTCTATATATTGGTTTTGGTTCTTGCCCTACCAGGAGCAGCAATAATGACCTTAGCAGGTGGCGTTATGTTTGGGGTCTTGCCTGCCTTAGTTATTGTAAATATAGCAGCGACCATAGGAGCAACACTATCCTTTATCTTATCCCGTTATATCATGGGCGATTGGGTACAAAAAAAGTACAGCGAAAGACTCAAAAAGTTTAATCATGAAATGGACAATCATGGGAAGAATTACTTATTAACCTTAAGGCTTATTCCAATTTTCCCCTTCTTTATGATTAATCTAGCGGCGGGAATGACTAAGATTCCATTATTAACCTTTATTTGGACCACTTCCTTAGGGACCATACCTGGAACTTTTGCATATACACTAGCAGGAAATAACTTAAGTAATATAGAATCACCAAGTGAGATATTATCTAAAGAAATACTCATTGTCTTTGTTGTATTAGGAATTATATCCTTAGTGCCTACGGTGATTCAAAAAAGAATGAAAACAGAAGATCATTCTGATGCATCATAAATTGCATAGTAAAAAACGAACACACCTTAAGAGAAAGGTGTGTTTTTTTATAAAATTTATTATGCATAATATATTA
>Ga0209379_10002247_pt1 | contig 11897 bp, 10 predicted proteins | sample tdDd001_FD_187124 | JGI IMG/M metagenome (GOLD analysis project Ga0209379, IMG submission 187124) | Marine sediment microbial communities from the Atlantic coast under amendment with organic carbon and nitrate - tdDd00.1 (SPAdes)... | ecosystem: Environmental > Aquatic > Marine > Coastal >...
TTCGCAAACGCTTATTGAGGCGCTGGTTGGCATGCTGGATACATTGCTCGACCTTGGCGATAACTTGGGATTGTAGAGAGGACATAGACAGTTTCGAGTGTTGCTAGTGGAAGGGGGAGTATAGATAAATCAGGGGCGAGATGCGAGTGCTTGAAAAGGGGGAAGAGTAAAGCATTCAAGCAACTGGCAAGAACCATAGAACCAAAAAAGGAAGCCGAAGCTTCCTTTTTTAAACCTGTGCGTTGTCGCTTACTTAATGTTGGCGAAGTCGCGTAGCATTTCAGCTTTGTCTGTTGCTTCCCAAGGGAATTCTTCACGACCGAAGTGGCCGTAGGCAGCCGTCTTCTGGTAGATAGGCTGAAGCAGGTCAAGCATTTCGATCAGGCCGTATGGACGTAGGTCAAAGTGCTGGCGTACTGCTTCCACAATAACGTCGTGAGACACTTTTTCAGTACCGAAAGTCTCAACCATGATAGATGTTGGATCAGCAACACCAATAGCATAAGACAGCTGAATTTCACAGCGCTCAGCCAAGCCAGCAGCAACAATGTTTTTGGCAACATAACGAGCAGCGTAAGCAGCAGAACGGTCAACTTTTGATGGATCTTTACCAGAGAAAGCACCACCACCGTGACGCGCTGCGCCGCCGTAGGTATCAACAATGATTTTACGGCCAGTTAGACCACAGTCACCCATTGGGCCACCGATAACAAAACGGCCGGTTGGATTGATGAAGAACTTGGTATCTTTGTTTAGCCATTCAGCCGGAAGAACTGGCTTGATGATCTCTTCCATTACCGCTTCTTGCAGAACGGGTAGCTCGATGCTTTCACTGTGCTGAGTCGACAGAACAACCGCATCAATACCGACAATCTTGCCTTGATCGTATGCGAAAGTTACCTGGCTCTTTGCATCTGGGCGTAGCCAAGGAAGTGTGCCGTTTTTACGGACTTTAGCCTGACGCTCAACGAGACGGTGAGCATACGTTACAGGCGCTGGCATTAGAACGTCAGTTTCGTTGGTCGCATAACCGAACATGATACCCTGGTCGCCGGCACCAAGTTCACGAGGATCTTCACGGTCAACACCCTGATTGATATCAGGAGATTGTTTGCCGATTGCGCTCAGTACCGCACAAGAGTTGGCATCAAAACCCATTTCTGAGTTTACATAGCCGATTTCGCGTACTGTTTGACGGGTAATTTCTTCGATATCAACCCAGGCTGAAGTCGTAATTTCACCACCAACCATCACCATGCCGGTTTTTACGTAAGTCTCACAAGCAACACGTGCTTTTGGGTCTTGTTCCAGGATCGCATCCAGGACTGCATCAGAAATTTGATCAGCAATTTTATCCGGATGACCTTCTGATACTGACTCAGAAGTAAACAGGTGCTTTGACATGCGTACACTCACTCTTATGGCTTAAGTTGATAACAAGGAGCTCTTAAATGAAAGGCTTTCATAAGCAAAACGTATATGGGTATACGTTTGAATGTATAGAGCTACCTCCGTCTAGACGGCTATAATACTCATATCAAGTTTAAAATCAACACCATGAATAGTAAGGTGATAGTAAAATCGCAAAGCAAACGTTTACCTTTCAGGGTGTTAACATCAAATTATTACCTGGATGTCTTGCCAGCTTATTGAAATGAAGGTTATTTTCTTCAGGAAAACGATTGCAGTCCAGGGGTAGACTTTGCGACAATACCCGCCCGCCGAATCATGGTTATTTGTTATGCGTTTGCGAGCAGCTAGCCACTAAATATACAGTCTACGAATTTCTGGAGCAGACATGTCTTCACGTAAAGAACTTGCCAATGCAATCCGTGCCCTGAGCATGGATGGTGTTCAACAAGCCAACTCTGGCCACCCTGGTGCACCGATGGGTATGGCAGATATCGCTGAAGTACTGTGGCGTGGCCACATGAACCACAACCCACAAAACCCACAGTGGGCTGATCGCGACCGTTTTATCCTTTCTAACGGCCACGGTTCAATGCTTATTTATTCGCTGCTTCATCTTACAGGCTATGACCTGTCGATTGATGATCTGAAGAGCTTCCGCCAGCTTCATTCAAAAACACCGGGTCATCCTGAGTATGGTTATGCGCCGGGTATTGAAACGACAACAGGTCCTTTAGGCCAAGGTATTACTAACGGTGTTGGCATGGCTATGGCTGAAAAAGCCCTTGCTGCACAGTTCAACCGTGAAGGCCACGACATCGTTGACCACAACACATACGTGTTTATGGGTGATGGCTGTCTGATGGAAGGTATTTCTCACGAAGCGTGTTCGCTGGCTGGTACATTGGGCCTAGGCAAGTTGGTTGCCTTCTGGGATGACAACGGTATCTCTATCGACGGTGAAGTAGAAGGTTGGTTCTCTGACGACACGCCAAAGCGTTTTGAAGCTTACGGCTGGCACGTTATTCCTGCTGTTGATGGTCACGATGCTGATGCAATCAATGCAGCAATTGAAGCGGCAAAAGCAGAAACAGACAAACCAACACTGATTTGTACCAAGACTGTTATTGGTTTTGGTTCACCAAACAAAGCGGGTACGCACGACTGCCACGGTGCGCCACTGGGTGCTGAAGAAATTGCAGCAACTAAGGCCGCACTAGGCTGGGAGCACGGTCCTTTCGATATTCCTGCCAATATTGCGGCTGAGTGGAATGCGAAAGAAGCGGGCGCAGCAAAAGAAGCAGCATGGGATGAGAAATTCGCAGCATACGCAGCGGCTTACCCGGAACTTGCGGCAGAATTCAAACGCCGTACCGTTGGTGATCTTCCTGCACAGTGGGAAGAGAAAGCCAATGCAATCATTGCTGATCTGCAAGCTAACCCTGCCAATATCGCATCGCGTAAAGCCTCTCAGAATGCACTGGAAGCGTTCGGTGCTATGCTTCCTGAGTTCATGGGCGGCTCTGCTGACCTTGCTCCGTCTAACCTGACAATGTGGTCTGGATCTAAGTCTTTGACTGCTAAAGATTTTGCCGGTAACTACATTCACTACGGTGTACGTGAGTTCGGTATGACGGCAATCATGAACGGTATCGCCCTTCACGGTGGTTTCGTACCGTACGGCGCGACATTCCTCATGTTCATGGAATACGCACGTAACGCAATGCGCATGGCTGCACTGATGAAAGTGCAGAACATCCAGGTTTATACTCACGATTCAATCGGTCTGGGTGAAGATGGTCCTACACACCAGCCGGTAGAGCAAATTGCGTCGCTACGTCTGACACCTAATATGAGTACATGGCGTCCATGTGATCAAGTTGAATCAGCGGTGGCTTGGAAATTGGCTATCGAGCGCAAAGATGGCCCAACATCGCTAATCTTCTCGCGCCAAAACTTGGCACAACAGCCACGTGATGCAGAGCAAGTAGCTAACATCGCCAAGGGTGGTTACATCCTGAAGGATTGTAAAGGCAAGCCGGAACTGATCCTTATCGCAACAGGTTCTGAAGTTGAGCTGGTTGTAGCGGCTGCCGCTCAGCTAACGGCGGAAGGCCGTAATGTTCGCGTTGTTTCTATGCCGGCAACGGATGCATTCGACAAGCAAGATGCAGCCTACCGTGAAGCAGTTCTGCCGTCAGATGTCACAGCTCGTGTTGCTGTTGAAGCTGGTATTGCTGATTTCTGGTACAAGTATGTTGGTTTTGACGGCCGTATTATCGGTATGACAACCTTCGGTGAATCTGCTCCTGCAGGTGAGTTGTTTAAGATGTTCGGCTTCACTGTTGAGAACGTCGTAGAGACAGCTAAAGAGCTATTAGCCTAATTCTATGAATTGGCACATTCCGAATGAATCCTTAAGATAGTTTTTGTACTGACTTAAGTGATTTATTTCGAAGAATGAAAAAAAGGCCTCCCTCGGAGGCCTTTTTTGTGTCTCTCACAGGCGAAAAATTCTATTTTGGCGCATTGCTTGGTGCATTTAGATGGTTAAATATTAATTTATCGCTATGATCTTGCTATGTTTTTTACTCGCGAGGTGATAGCTGTCACAATTAGGGTGATTCTGAGCTTTGCTTGGTATACACTAACGCGGCTTAGTAAATATGTAGCACGGATATGACACTTAAAGTCGCAATTAATGGATTTGGCCGTATCGGACGCAGTGTGCTTCGCGCATTGTATGAAAGCGGCAAACATCACCAGATAAAAGTCGTGGCAGTCAACGAATTGGCTGAGCCTGAAGCAATGGCTCACCTGTTGCAGTATGACACCAGCCATGGACGCTTTCATAAGCCTGTCTCTCATGACCAGGAGCACCTGTTTATTGCCCATGAAAATGGTGAGCAGGACAGCATCCGAATTCTCCACCAACCCGAAATAAACCTGTTACCGTGGCAAGATCTTGATGTCGACATTGTACTCGACTGTACCGGTATCTATGGTTCTCGGGCTGACGGTGAGGCGCACATAAAAGCGGGTGCCCGCAAAGTGTTATTCTCTCACCCGGCCGACAGTGATATCGACAACACCATTATTTATGGTGTGAACCATGACTCGCTCAAGCCTGAGCACTGTATTGTGTCCAACGGTTCCTGTACTACCAACTGCATTGTCCCGGTTATCAAGGTATTGGATGATACCTTCGGTATTGAGTCAGGCACTATTACTACGATTCACTCCGCGATGAATGACCAGCAGGTTATCGACGCCTACCACTCCGATTTACGCCGTACTCGCGCTGCCAGTCAGTCAATTATCCCTGTCGATACTAAACTTCATCTTGGTATTGGCCGTATATTTCCGAAATTTTCTGACAAATTTGAAGCGATCTCTGTGCGCGTGCCGACAATTAACGTCACCGCGATGGATTTAAGTGTCACAGTTAAAACAAATGTGAAAGTTAATGACGTAAATCAATCACTGGCAGAGGCGTCTCGTTGTACATTAGCTAACATAGTTGATTACACCGAAGCACCACTTGTTTCAATTGACTTCAATCACGATCCTCATAGCGCGATTGTCGATGGCACTCAAACTCGTGTCAGTAACCAGCATCTAATTAAGTTGTTGGTGTGGTGTGATAACGAATGGGGATTTGCCAACCGGATGCTAGACACCGTATTGGCTATGCACGCAACGGAAAGTTGCGTAGCAACAGCAGAAAAGCTGTAACAATGAATTATTGGGCTTGGCAGTGACGCCGGGCCGACAAAACTTTGATTTTTAAATTAATTAATGTTGAGAGGACAAACCATGTCTGTAATCAAGATGACTGACCTGGAACTTGCAGGTAAACGCGTATTTATCCGTGCTGACCTAAACGTACCAGTAAAAGACGGAAAAGTAACATCAGATGCACGTATCCTTGCATCTCTTCCTACTATCAAGCTATGCCTGGAAGCTGGCGCGAAAGTAATGGTTACTTCTCACCTGGGTCGTCCGACTGAAGGCGAATATGCAGAAGAGTTCTCTCTAGCTCCTGTAGTTAACTACCTAAACGACGCATTGGATTGCGATGTTAAACTAGCGAAAGATTACCTAGACGGCCTAGAGCTAAACGCAGGTGAGCTAGTTGTTCTTGAAAACGTTCGTTTCAACAAGGGCGAGAAGAAGAACGAAGAAGAGCTATCTAAGAAATACGCTGCACTATGTGACATTTTCGTGATGGACGCATTCGGTACGGCTCACCGTGCGCAAGCTTCAACTCACGGTGTAGGTACTCATGCTCCTGTAGCATGTGCCGGTCCTCTTCTTGCTGCTGAGCTTGAAGCACTAGGTAAAGCAATGGACAACCCTGCTCGTCCGCTTGTTGCTATCGTTGGTGGTTCAAAAGTTTCTACTAAGCTTACTGTTCTTGAGTCACTTTCTAAAATCGCTGACCAATTGGTTGTTGGTGGTGGTATCGCGAATACATTCATCGCTGCTGAAGGTCACAACGTAGGTAAGTCTCTATACGAAGCAGACCTAGTTGAAACTGCACAAAAACTAATGAAAGAGTGTGCAATTCCAGTTGCTACTGATGTTGCATGTGCGAAAGCATTCGATGAAAACGCAGAAGCTGAAATCAAAAACGTTGCTGACGTTCAAGACGACGACATGATCTTCGACCTTGGCCCAGATTCAACTGCTGCTCTTGCTGAAATCATCGGCAACGCAAAAACTATTCTTTGGAATGGTCCAGTTGGCGTATTCGAGTTCAAAAACTTCGAAGCAGGTACTGCTGGCATTTCTAAAGCAATCGCGGAATCAGCTGGCTTCTCTGTTGCGGGTGGCGGTGACACACTAGCTGCTATCGATAAGTTCGGTATCAAAGCAGATGTTTCTTACATCTCAACTGGTGGCGGTGCGTTCCTTGAGTTCGTTGAAGGTAAAGTACTACCTGCCGTTGCTATGCTTGAAGAGCGTGCAAAAGCGTAATTAATTTTGGGCGGGAGCGGTGCTCCCGCCGATAAACGTTTGTGAATTAGATCAAGTTTTTATAGAATACTGGCCTAGTAGCAAACGTTTGCACAGATTTATATTTAATACAGACAACAAGGTAAATAGGACTATTGTTATGTCTAAGATCTTCGATTTCGTAAAACCTGGTGTGATTTCTGGCGACGACGTACAGAAAGTATTTGAAGTAGCAAAAGAGAACAACTTTGCTCTTCCTGCGGTAAACGTAGTTAACACTGATTCAATCAACGGCGTTCTTGAAGCTGCTTCTAAAGTTAAAGCTCCAGTTGTTGTTCAGTTCTCTAACGGTGGTGCTGGTTTCTTCGCTGGTAAAGGCGTGAAACTTGAAGGTCAAGGTGCACAAGTCCTTGGTGCTGTAGCGGGTGCGAAATACGTACACGCTGTTGCTGCTTCTTACGGCGTTCCTGTGATCCTTCACACTGACCACGCTGCTAAGAAACTGCTTCCATGGATTGACGGTCTACTAGACGCTGGTGAAGAGTTCTTCGCACAAACTGGCAAGCCTCTGTTCTCTTCTCACATGATTGACCTGTCTGAAGAGTCTCTAGAAGACAACATCGAAATCTCAGGCAAGTACCTTGAGCGTATGGCTAAGATGGGTATGACGCTAGAAATCGAACTGGGTTGTACTGGTGGTGAAGAAGACGGCGTTGATAACTCTGATATGGACGCATCTGAGCTTTACACTTCTCCTGAAGATGTTGCTTACGCATACGAGAAACTAATGGCTATCAGCCCACGTTTCACTATCGCTGCGTCTTTCGGTAACGTACACGGCGTTTACCAGGCGGGTAACGTTGTACTTACTCCAACTATCCTACGTGATTCTCAGGCATACTGTGCAGAGAAGTTCGGTATCGCACCTAACGCTCTAAACTTCGTATTCCACGGTGGTTCAGGTTCTTCAGAAGCTGAAATCCAAGAGTCTATCGGCTACGGTGTTATCAAAATGAACATCGATACTGATACGCAGTGGGCAACGTGGGACGGTATCCGTACTTACGAAGCTGCAAACCGCGAATTCCTACAAGGTCAAATCGGTAACCCAACTGGCGAAGCTGCGCCAAACAAGAAGTTCTACGATCCACGCGTATGGCTACGTGCTGGTCAGGCTTCTATGGTTACTCGTCTTGAGAAGGCATTTGCTGACCTTAACGCAATCGACGTACTATAATTTAACGTCCAGCGCTTAAAATTCAAAAGCCCGCATTAGCGGGCTTTTTTCGTTTTAAGGCTATTTTATTTCTTGGTGTACTTTCTGTTGGTGGTAGATAAAGCCAGGATTATTATCTTGCCCGCAAATGATTGCTTCACACTAAAATTCACAGTTATAGTGGTGATTGCGTAAGGATTTGGTGTTATTAGGACTAAGTTTATTTATGCAGCTATAACCTATTGTGGGATAAGAATAATGTTAGCAGGAAGAGATTAGTATGAGTGAAAGTGTCGCGGAAACCGTAACGGATACCGTTGTCGAAACCATTAAGGATAATGAGTTAACCAACGGCGTATTGAATGCAGGTACTTGGGTTGCCGATAACCAAGAGCTCCTGATCCAATATGGGGTGAATGTTCTTTCGGCCCTATTGATTTTGTTCATTGGTAACATGATCACCAAGGGGATTGCCAACGGCGTAGCGAAGGTGCTGCGCAAGAAAGATATGGATGAAGCGGTTGTCGAGTTTCTACACTCGTTAGTACGTTATCTACTGTTTGTCATTGTTCTGATTGCCGCTCTGGGTCGAATTGGTGTCCAGACTGCTTCTGTCGTTGCCGTGATCGGTGCCGCAGGTCTTGCCGTTGGCCTGGCTTTGCAGGGCTCACTGTCAAACTTTGCCGCAGGTGTGTTGATTGTTGCTTTTCGTCCGTTCAAATCGGGTGACTATGTTGAAATCGGTGGCGTAGCCGGTTCGGTAGAATCGATTCAAATTTTTTCAACGGTTCTGTGTACACCGGATAATAAAATGGTTGTGGTACCGAATGGCGCAGTAATTGGTAGTGCGATCACTAACTATTCACATCATAAAACACGTCGTATCGATTTTGTTATTGGTGTGTCTTACGATGCGGATCTGAAAAAAACCAAAGAAGTGCTGACCCGTGTGGTTAACGCTGAGTCGCGGGTGCTGAAAGATCCGGAACCTACCATTGGTGTCGTAGCCTTGGCTGATTCGTCGGTGAATTTTGTGGTTCGTCCATGGGTGAATACTGTAGATTATTGGGGCGTTTATTTTGATTTGCTACAGGCTATCAAAGAAGAGCTCGATAAAGAGAATATTGGTATACCTTATCCGCAAATGGATGTGCACCTGAACAAGCAGGAAAGCTAAGAGCCATCAATAAAACGAAAAATGAAAATGGAGCCGGCTGGCTCCATTTTTTTAGATATTAGTCCGAGAGTATTCGGCTGCCCTCTATACTTCAGTAACTGCAGGCAACTGAATTTGCGGATTAGGCAGCAGGCTTAACAGTGCATCCAATTGGGCACTGGCAAATGCAAAGGTAGCGGTCGGTTTTCCGGGGGTATACATGATTTCATCAAAGGAATATAACACCGGGTCGATCAGCATTGTGATAGCTTCCGGCAAACCAAACGGGCATACCGCGCCCGGTTCACAACCTATGGCTTCGACCATTTCATCATTGCTGCAAATCGAGACACGCTTGCCGACCAGTGATTTTACCAACTTGCTGTCGAGCCGACTGTCACGGTGGGTCAGTAGCAGGCAATGACCGCCGCCTTTGAGTTTCATAAATAAACTCTTGGTCGGTGCCGCGGTGATACCGAGTTCGGTACTGATACGTCGATCGGTCTCAAAGTCCAAAATAGGGTCGTGTTGCCACTCTTGATAGGGAACATTTGCCTGTTGGAATAGCGCAATATTGGTTTGGTAGATGTGTTCCTGGTTATCCGACAAAAGGACTCTCCCATAATTGGTTTGCAAGGTGCGCTGCGATGAAGAACATCATACCAGCGACGGAAAGATCGATAGCGCATTTTACTTTGGGTTTGGACAGGGTAGGGGCCATTTTCGCAGCGCCGATCGACAGGCTGTAGAACCATACGAATGATGCGAGGATTGTGCCCGCTGCAAACGCGACTCGATCACTTCCTTCGAACTGGCCGCCAATCGAGCCAAGAATGACCACCGTATCCAGATATAAATGCGGGTTCAATACGGTGACAGCCAGCGCGCCTAGAATGACGGTACGCCGTCCGCGGGTCAAGGCGGTTGTGTTTTCACCCTCTGTTGAGGCGGGCTGGAACGCACTCTTTAAAGACATTACGCCGTAAAAGAGCAGGAATGCCATGCCGCCGACTGTAACCGCAAACAGCAAGGTTTCATTGCTTGATAGCAGAGCGCCTCCGCCGAAGATCCCCAGGCTGATAAATATCACATCGCAGATGCTGCAGATAGTTGCTGTGGTTAAATGATGGTTGCGCTTAATACCCTGGTTCAAAACATACGCGTTTTGCGCCCCGATGGGAATGATCATGCTCGCGCCCAATCCAAATCCTTGTAATAACACCCACATACTCATTGGTCTTGTTCCTGAAAAGAGATTTATCAACGACGATTTCTGATAGCGCAAGCTTACTCTCGAGAGTAGGATTAAGTACAACTAATAAAATTTATATATTATTAATCTTTCTAATAATGAGCGGGGTTGGGTATGCGAGGGCTGGATTATCGCTGGATAGAAGCATTGGATGCGGTGATTGCGCAGCGCGGTTTTGAGCGGGCAGCAGAGCATTTGTGTATTACCCAGTCGGCGGTTTCTCAGCGGATCAAGCAGTTGGAAAAGCTGATGGCCCAGCCAATGCTGGTGCGTGAGCAGCCACCGAGGCCGACGCCGGCAGGGCAGAAAATATTGGGACTCTATCGTCGGGTTCGTCTGCTGGAGCAAGAGTTGTTACCGGAGCTCACTCCAGATGATACCAGCCAGCCCTTATCGGTTTCTCTGGCTATCAATGCAGACAGTTTAGCTACCTGGCTTTTGCCTGCACTGAGTCCGCTTTTGAAGTCACGGCGAATAGAGTTGAACCTGCTGGTTGAGGATGAAATTAGAACACTGGACAAATTGCGCAGCGGTGAAGTGGTTGGGGCGATCAGTATGGAGGCCAGTTCGTTACCGGGCTGTGTGGCAGATTATCTTGGCCGGGTTGACTACTGGTGTGTTGCCAGCCCCGAGTTTGCCAAGAAATACTTTGCTGATGGTGTGACAAGGGAGACCTTGCTGGCGGCACCTGGTGTGGCGTTCGATCAGCATGATGATATGCATGAGCGCTTTGTTCACCAGCACTATAATCTGCCGCTGGGTAGTGTGATGAAGCATACGGTGAGATCGTCCGAGGCATTTGTCAGAATGGCGGTGGAGGGGATTGCTTATTGCCTGATCCCACGGGTGCAGATCCAGAGTGAGCTGGACAGTGGCCTGTTGGTAAATGTGACGCCGGAGATTTTTCTGACTCGCCGAATGTATTGGCATCATTGGGTTCTTGAAAGTGGCGTGTTGGCCGAGCTGTCACAGAAGTTAACCACATACGCCCGCAACGTGTTGCCACAATAGTGAAAGAGCAAATCGTTTTAATGTTGTGTTGATAAATTACAAAATAAAACATCGTACAAAACATTTTCAGTTTTGGGGGATAATTTTTGGATCCTTGTTGTCGAAACAAAACAGCAGACAAATTTGACGGTATAACCAATTAGGATAGCCTTATGAAAAAGCAACTATTAGCGGTGGTATTGGGATTGAGCTCGTTGGGCTTTGCGGGCACGGCGGCGGCTAATATAACCGTACCTCACCTTGAAACGATCGGCAGTGGCGAGGTAACGGCGCAACCTGATATGGCAGAATTCTCGGTTGCTGTCGAAGAAATGCGCGCTTCGGCCAAAGAGGCCAAACAGGCGGTTGATAAGGCGGTTACAGCGTTTGTCGAGCGCTTGCAGGCCAAGGGAGTAGAGCGAAGCGATATTCAAAGCGCCAATATTAGCCTGCAGCCGCAATATCACTACCCGAAAGACAAGAAGCCCGAACTGACCGGCTACCGTGCCAGTCGCCATATTACCGTTACGGTGAGAGATCTCGAGCAACTGAACACCTATCTCGATAATGCGCTGGGCGACGGGATCAACCGGATCAACACTATCCAGCTCAAGGTCAGCAATGAGGCAGAGTATATCGAGCAGGCGCGACAGGCCGCGATCAAAGATGCGATGGAGAAAGCCGAATCATTGGCAAAAGGTTTTGGTGAGAAGATCGATGGGGTATGGCGTATTACCTACCAGGCTGCAAGCCCACGCCCGATGATGATGCGGATGGCGATGGATGCCGCACCGGAAACGTCAGCGACTTATCAGGATTCGCAGATCACAATCCGTGATCGAGTTGAAGTTGTATTTAAGCTTGAGGAATAATCACTCTCTTTGCTTCTGAATAACAAAAAGGAGAGCACATGC
>Ga0209379_10002250_pt1 | contig 11892 bp, 5 predicted proteins | sample tdDd001_FD_187124 | JGI IMG/M metagenome (GOLD analysis project Ga0209379, IMG submission 187124) | Marine sediment microbial communities from the Atlantic coast under amendment with organic carbon and nitrate - tdDd00.1 (SPAdes)... | ecosystem: Environmental > Aquatic > Marine > Coastal >...
AGATCAAATCAAACGTCAGCGTTTCATTTTGTCCGCTCTTGGAGCTCTTGAGTCGGGTTACGGTATAGAATTCAGCTGGCAGCGGCGCATAAATCTTCATCGACGTATAGATATACGGCAGGTACATTGTGCCGGGGACGATAGTCTGGCTAAAGCCGTTGGCACTTTGATCCAACATACTAGGGTGCAGATAGTAAACATCTAAATCAGGCCTGAACTCCGGCGACAGCTTATTGTTATGGATAAATTCATTGTCACCCACCCACTGCCGCTCGGAACAACGCCAGCGAGGTCCGAAGGAGAAGTCGGTATTGTTGCTGTACATGCTGTCCTGGGCAGCCTTGCCAGCTTTGAGCTCCTCGAGATCCACGCGCTGTTCCGGCACTGAAGAAAGCTGACGCAGCGAGCCGCTGATATGTCGTACCCAGCCGGTACCGTCATCGCTGATGACCTCGATATCCAGCATCCCATCGCGATGAGTCACGACATATTGAACTTCATAGCCGTCGGTTTCAGCTGTCACCACCAGCGGCGCCAAGAATGCCATGTTGGCAATCTCTACCGGCACCTCTCCCCAGTAGTAGATCGCAATCTGCTTGAAGGCCTCGACATAGGCCGTGCCCGGAAGAATATTGATCCCAAGGATCAGGTGTTCGGTCAGCGGCCAGTGCTCTTCCAGCGAAAGCTCGGTAGTAAAGATGTCCTTGTCCCGGCTCGATACTGCCAGCTTGTGCAACAACGGATGGATATGTTCCTGAATCTTCCCGGCCCCGCGGAAAGCGTCAATCATTGCAGGCTCAGGCCAGAACGCCTTGCGATCATAAGGGTAGACCGGCAGCCTTACGCGGCAACACGCTGATGTATAAAGTTTATCAAAGCCAATATCAGCCCCTTTGACATAATAGCTCGCAAGGAATGTTTGCTTGATCACCGAAACGGCCGGCTTCGCAACCAAGTCCGCGGTAAGCTGTGCCGCCGCCCGGCTATGCTCTTTCTTTTCGTGTTCAGTGAGTTCACCCTGCTCCCGATGTCGCTTGCTGTCACTAACAACCTTGTGCTCGGCAAACAAGAACCAGTCTTCGGTACACTGCTCATAACCAGACTCAATCACCGACCGAATCTTCATGCGTAGATCCGAGACAGAGCTGGCAATGATCATCGCCCTCAGGTTGTAGTGCCCACGGCCGGTTGAAGCGGTATAACAGACATCCTGAATGGCCAGCCCTTCACCGTCGCCCTCAAAGTAAGACAGGTAGCTTTCTAGCAAGGCCTCAAAAGAGACAACAGACTTGGCTGAAATCGGGAACAGGAATGAGGAATCCAAGGATTTCATCCGAGCCGGCTGGGAAGGAGCCTCCTGAACAACAACGTGGCAGTTGGTTCCACTAAACCCGAATGAATTGACCCCGGCGATTCGAGGAGCATCAGCGGTCGGTTGCCAAGGCAACATTTCGCTCGACACATAGACCGGGGAGTTAGGGAAATTAATGAACTGGTTTGGCTTTTCAAAGTTAATCGTCGATGGCAGTTTCTTTGCCTGCAAAGCCATAACGACCTTGATAAGCCCGGCAATTCCCGACGCCCCGACCAGGTGCCCCATGTTAGATTTGGCCGTCCCGATCGCACAGAACTGCTTCTTATCGGTAAACCGCTTGAAGGCATTGGTTAGCGCTTTGATTTCAATTGGATCGCCCAATGCTGTCCCGGTACCATGAGCCTCTATATAGCTGACCTGCTCGGGGTTTACCTCAGCATCTTTCCATGCCTTTACCAGCATCTCTTCCTGCGCCAGCGCATTGGGTGCCGTATAGCCGTTCGAACGACCATCATTATTAGCGGCACTTCCCCTGATCACGGCATAAACCCGATCGCCATCCTTAATGGCTTGCTCAAGGGATTTGAGCATTACCACTCCGGCCCCTTCACTCCACACGGTACCGTTGGCCCGGTCATCGAACGTCTTAACGATACCGTCAGCCGACTCGTAGGTGGCCAGTGAGGTATCGGCCCCAATGACTGGATTGTACTGGACTCCGCTGACACCACCGGCTAGAGCCATCTCGCACTCCCCGCTACGGATTGCCATACACGCCTGGTGGACAGAAACCAGTCCGGCCGAGCAGGCGGTATCCGTCACGATACTCGGCCCTTTTAGGTCAAACAGATATGAAATCCGGCTCGACAGAATACCGGTCCATGTGCCGGTAACGCCTAGCGGCTCGTCTTCAACCATAAGGTCAAAGCTCAAACTTTTGGTATGGTTACGCCCGATAAATACACCGGTATTAGAACCGAGGATCCTGTCGCCTCCATACCCGGCATCCTCCATGGCATGGTATACCTCCTCAAGGAAAATCCGCTGGATCGGATCAATTACAGCCGCTTCACGGGGAGAGATGCCAAATACGTTGGCATCGAACTGATGCACTTGCTCAAAATAGCCCTGCTTCTGATAGCTAATTTTATCTTCGCGAAAATCTGTAATCGCCCGGTCGGGATACTGCTTATTAAAAATATTTTCAATGTAGTACTGAATCGCCTGTTTGCGGGGTTCAGGTAAATCGCGGATTAAGTTGGTGCCGCGAACAATGTTGCCCCAGTATGCCTCTTTATCCGGCCCGCCGGGGAAACGTCCGGCCATTCCGATAATGGCTACATCTTTACTTTTTTTCTCGCCGCTTTGCAGTTCATTAAGCAGCTTCTTGGCATCTTCCTTGGATAAGGTATTGTTTGCCACCTGGCTGAATATGTATTTCTTTAAGTCAGACATAACGCTTCCTTGACCCTTAATATCTAATTCTTTATCGATAACTAGTTAAATGACTTCGCATTCGCTTCTTCGACCGAAATATCCCCGGATTCCAACTGGCTCAGTAAGGTATCTATATCGGTATCATCGCTTTCCGACTCGGACTCTTGTGGTTCCGGAGGTTCGACCAAGGGACGAATATATTCAGCAAGCTGCGAAACGGTGGGATAAGTAAAAATATCAGTGACATCAATGATGTTGCCGAACTCTTTCTCGAGCATCTGAATCACCTTGACGGCCAGGATGGAATCTCCACCCAGATTAAAAAAGCTATCGAAGAGATCGACCTCGCCGAGACCAAGTACCGAGGCCCAGACGGCAGCAACAGACTGATGGATATTGTCCGTCGCCAAATTACCGCCCCCCTTCAGCACAACGGGTTCGTCGTTCGGTTTACTTTGTTGCGATCTGGTTTTCTGCAGCCTAGTTTTCTGAAGCGAGAAGCCCAATGTCACAGGGAGCTCCTCTTCCGGCTGGTCATAGGATGGATTAGCTACCCCCGGCATAACAACGCCCTGACTCCGAGTTGCCAACAAACGGTCTAAAACAGTCATCCCCTGCTTGGTCGTCAATGGGGCGATCAGGCCATCAAACTTGGCATTTTTCTCGACAGCCATCCCGATTTCCGACCAGGCTGGCCACTGAATAGACAAGGCAGGAAGCCCTTGCTGACGGCGACGTTCGACTAATCCGTCAAGCCAAGCATTAGCATAGGTATAGTCCGACTGGCCCATTCCGGCAAAAACAGCCGTGACCGAAGAATACAAGACAAAAAAGTCCAGCCTATCCTCTCGGGTCAGTCGATCCAGCAGACTTGCCCCGACAATCTTCGCCTGCGTGACCTGACGGAATTCAGCCTCGTCCTTACGGAAAATGAACCCATCTCCCGCGAGTCCTGCGGTGTGGATCACTCCTCCTATCGCACCATAGTCTCGACGGGTTTGTGCCAGCACAGGGGCAACCTCAACCTCGTTAACAATGTCCACTTGATGATGCTCGACCGTGGCACCTGTCGCATGAAGCTGTGTGATCAACTCACGGAGCTTACTGGCTTTATCATTCGTACCCAGCGGATCAGTTCGGCTTAGCAAACACAGATGGCAGGATGCCTGAGAGGCAATAAACAAGGCGGCCTGCTGTGCAAGCGCCCCTGTCGCCCCCGTAATCACATAACTTTTTCCAGTACTTATCGCCGGAATTGGCTGGGATTCAGGTAAACGACGTGGTTGCAGAACAGGCTGGTAACAATGCTGATCCCGCCATACCAACATCTGATATTTTTCAGGCTGGTTGAGCAAAGGAACGATTTCATTCGCTGGAGTATCTTGCGGCACATCCAGGCAAGTTACCGTGGTATAGCGGAGCTCCTGACTCACGACCTTCGCCATTGCGTATATAGCGTGTACTGCCGGATTGACCGTCCCTCCAGCCCCCAAGGAAAAACCATTCCCAGAAACAATGTTGAGCTGTAATGGCTGCTTGCGCAGACTCAATACCAAGCGCTTGGCAAAACGGAATAAATCAATTGCCGTTTGCTCAAAAGCGGCCGTCATATCTTCGTCCGGCAAGCCACCAAGGCAAAAAATAATCCGGTCGGCGCTAAGCAAAGAAGCGAGATTGTCCTCCAGTACCGCAAGGCTGCCACAAACAACAACCCGATTGTTTTGTGCCAATACTTTCAATAACGGCTGTAACGTCTCACTCTGCTCGGCACCTAGCAGTACGATGTCCTCCCCTTCGGGAGCACTTGATCGGGAAAGCTCCTGCGGGACCAGTACCGTTTCGAAGCCATCAGCCAATTCAGTACGGAAATCTTGCCTGTACTGCTTGATGACGTAATCACGGACAGCCATGACGGGTTCATTGTCCGGACCGACAATATCGATATCATACTTCACGGTTTCCGGTGCCGGATCTTCCCCTTTCTTCATCATCAGCAATGCCGAAAACTGGGCTGGTAGTGATTTGTAGATCTGAATAGAACGATAAGAGAATGGAAGATAGGTATCAGTACCGGCCAGCCCGTTGGCAATATTGACACAGTGATCCATTAGTGCCGGATGGATATGATAATCAGCGACTTCTTCGGTAAAACGTCGTTCAAGAAAGAACTCGCCAATCACCTGATGTTGATAACGACGGGCCCGAACAAGACTATCCCAACGCGGACCGACGTCACTGACTTCCTGTTGGTTGATCTGGGCCTCGGCTACAGGCTCAAACTTAGCCAGGCCAGCACCTTCAGGCATAGTCAAAACAGGCGCTACCGGCTGGCAACGGTGGATCTCCCCCTGGGCATAGGTGATCCAGTTCTCTCCCTGCTGAGCGGTCACTATAAATCGTTCAAATGTCCCCTCATGGATCATAACCAGCTGGATATCGCGAGGGCTTTGCGGCTCCACAATCACAGGTTGAAGGAAGATAACCTTCTGCAACTCGACTGCATCATATCCCAGGTAGCTAGTCGCCAGAGCCGAGGCCATCTCAACATAGGTCGTACCGGGGATAATGTAATTGCCATCAATGATGTGTTCGTTCAACACCCAATGCTTGTCGACATCAAACCGCGTCATGAAAATAGTGCGGTCATAAGAGTCAGCGAGGACACAATCAACCAGAGGATGATTGACTTTTCGCTCACCACGCTGTGTTGCCGCCTCTGACAGGGACACCCAGCAGCGCTTCGCCTCGAAAGGGTAAGTGGGTAACGATACGCGATGGTGTGCGCCGGCTTGATAAAAGGACGGCCAGTTGAGCATTGCCCCTTGTAGATACAGCTTCGCAATCTGGTGATCTAACTGGCTGGTTACCATTTCAGCCAGTCGGTCCCGGGCTGTGTCGGTCAACCGCCGAAGTTCAGCATCACTGAGCTCTCCTTGCGCCTTTTCCTGCTTTCCTGGCGGGACAACCTTGTGATAGCCGTATTTAGGACTATCTGTCAGCGCGCCTTCTTGTAGCTGAAGCAGTTGTTGGCGTAAGTCACCCAGCCCACTTGAACACAAAATAAGCCTGTGGGCGTGGTGGGTACGACCACATGCCAGAGTAAAGGCGATATCCCCTAGCGACATTGAGAGTGACGGTGCCGACAAGAAAGTAACATAATCGGCGATCACTCGTTTCAACGCGGGCAGGCTAGTAGCAGAGAGCGGGATCCAATGAACATCATCCGATAAAGCAGTAACGGGATCGGGTACATCATACTCTTCGAAAACAGCATGGGCATTGGTACCACTGAGGCCAAACGCACTTAACGCTGCACGTCGAGGATAATCCGCCTTCGGCCAGTTTCTGCAAGTATCATTGACATATAACGGGCTATCGATGAAATCAATTTCAGCATTAGGTGATAAAAAATGCAGAGTCGGCGGTAGCTTCTTATACTTCAACGCCATGATCAGCTTGATCATACCGCTCATTGCCGCGGCATGATCCAAATGGCCAACATTGCTTTTTACCGAACCAATCGCGCAGTACTGCCTTTTGTCGCTAAATAGCCGGTAAGCCTTGTCAATTGCAGACAGCTCAATCGGGTCCCCGAGCTTGGTGCCTGTACCATGCGCCTCGAACAAGGCGATAGTTTCCGGGTCTATATCCCCTTTTCTCAGTACATCCAGGATCAGTTGGTGCTGGGCCTCTGAACTCGGGGCCGTGATCCCAACCGATCGGCCATCCTGGCTGATCCCTGTCGACTTCACAACCGCATAGATATGATCAGCATCACGCTCGGCATCACTCACCGGTTTTAAGATCAGCGAGACAACACCCTCCCCCGAACCGATCCCGTCCGAGCGATCATCAAATGTCTTGCACCGCCCGGAGGCCGAACGTAGTCCGAGTTCATTTTCAGTGGCAAGCGGCAGCAGACGAACTTTGACACCGCCGAGAAGCGCCATCGTACATTCTTTCTTTTGTAAAGATTGGCAAGCCAGATGCAGTGCCGTCAAACAGGATGAACAGGCCGTATCAACAACGAGGCTAGGCCCTTTCAAATCGAGGACATAAGCCAATCTGCTCGCGATAACAGATTGAATATTGCCGGCAGCCGATAACAGTTCGACACTATCAGGCGCTAATTGCTCTGCATACTGCCGGTAGGTCGGGTCGAAATCACTATTAAATCCGACAAAAATCCCGACCTTTCTTCCTGACAGCGTCGCCTTTCCGTAACCGGCATCTTCAAAGGCTCGCCACGCACTTTGCAGCAGCAGACGCTGATTGGGATCCATTCCGCAAGCTTCGTTATAAGACAAGTGGAAAAAGTCATGATCAAACTGATCGACATGCTCGAGAAAGGCAGCAGGGTAATAACTCGGGGCATGTTGTTTGTTATCTCCGGCATCGAGAGCACGCGAAGCAGGAAACGGACGAATAAAGTCTCTCTCTTGCTGAAGCTTACACCAGAAATCATCCAGCTTATCGGTATCACCAATTCGGCAATCAATGCCGACAATCGCAATATCATGACAAGTTGAGCGAGGCGAAGAGCTTCTCTGGGTGAGTAACGAATCAGGCTCGGGGGGCTTTTTTTCCCCTTGGTTCACTTTAAGAAAGTCATTGAACATCCTACTAACCCACTAACTCTGTAACAGAAAAATCTGAGATAAGAGTCTTTAGCTGCACTTCATCAGCGACCTGATTAAAGCGCTGAAGCTGCTCTTGATGCGATACCCCCTTGGTATCTAGAATTATTTTGAGAAGATCCAAGGCCTGTCTTGCCGTATCAATCGAGACATCTCCAGCCTCATTTAATGCCTTCAATGTGTTATACGGTTGGACAGCCCCTTTTTCATAAGCTTGTAAGTCATCATTGGTGTTTCGGGTACTGACAGCTACCGCCATGCACTTATTAAAGACATTGATGTGTTGTTCTTGATTGAACTGAGATCGCTCCGTTCGATTCATCATAAGAGTTCCCAGAAGCTCGCGATCTACCTTTAGGTCATAGGAAAGGGTTTCGACCGCATAATGATGTTTCGCCAGTTTTTTCAGAACAGCTCCCGGCCCCAGTTCCAGTGCCAAAGAGATACACGCATCCTGGATATAGTCCATGGTCTGCTTCCAGCAAACAGGGCTTACCAGCTGATCAACAAGCAACTGTTTTATTTCAGCAGCCTCTTTATATGGTAAGCCAGTCACATTTGAAATTACCGGGCAGACAGGCTCTCCAAACGGATACTTCTCTATTTCCCGGGCAAACTGATCAGCTGCAGCTTTCATCAGTGGTGAATGAAAAGCACCACTCACTCTCAGTCGCTGATTCTTGATATTGAGCTCGTTAAACCGGGCCTGAATAGCCTCGATACCATCTACAGAGCCAGATACAATGATCTGATCACCAGCATTGAAATTTGCCGGTGTGACAATGACATCTCCTGATGAGATCTGTTCACAGCTTTGCGTAACAAGACCTTTGTCCGCACCAATTACAGCCAGCATGGTACCTTGGCTGTTTGCGGCAGCCTCTGCCATCAAACGCGCTCGTTGCTCAACCAATTTCAGAGCATCGGGAAATGACAACACACGACTTGCTACCAATGCGGCATATTCGCCCAAACTATGCCCGGCAACGGCAGATGGCATAATTCCATAGTCAGATTCAAACTGGCGAAACAGCGCAACATTCATCGTTAATATTGCAATCTGGGCATTTTCGGTTTGTGTTAATTCTTCAGGGGAAGACTCAAAGCACAAAGCTGCGATATTCCTGCCTAATACTTCGGAAGCTTCATCAAATGTATTATTAACTACGGGATATAAATTAACTAACTCTCTTCCCATACCGATATATTGCGCCCCTTGACCAGGAAACAACAATGCTAGCTTTCTCATGTCTCACCCTCTGAATAAATGTAAAACCCGATAGATATTTAAATATATTTAACACACAAATAGATATAACCATCAGCAAGCGTTGTTACATCTGGAAATACTTCAAATAATTATCAAAGAAGCACATTTATCAACAAGCGATTTGCGATTCATATCTAAATTCATAAATATAAGCGACATCAACAGTACAGATTTAACTAAGCGCGGTATTATTAATTACTTTCACTTATAGAAAAGGTCAATAATGTCAAAATGGTACTCTCGATTTAATACAGATAATGCAAAGGTTAGAATTTTATTCCTGCCTTACGCAGGAGGAAGTGCATCTGTATATCAAAGCTGGATAAGTCAATTATCACCAGGAGTTGAAGCTATTCTTATTCAATTGCCAGGAAGAGCTAATAGATATGGTGAGAAGTTAATACCTAACATGCCGACTTTAGTATCTCAACTTGGCGAAAGTATTGCAGAAGTCACCGATCTGCCTTACATTATTTTCGGACACAGTATGGGAAGCCGAATCGGCTATCAGTTGATAGATTTTTTGAAGAAAAAAGGACACCCATTACCTGCACACTTTATCGCCTCTGGAAGCAAAGCACCACACCAGAAAAGACATAAAGCGGGAAGCTACTTATTACCAGAAAAAGAGTTCATTCAAGAAATAAAACGCCTCAATGCCACTCCTCAGGAAATACTGGACAACAAAGAGTTATTAAAGATATGTATAAATATCCTGCGGGCTGATTTTGAAGTGGCAGACTATCAGTCAAATATTCCCAATGTAAAAATCAATATTCCATTCACCCTGCTATTTGGCTTACTTGATGAAGAAGTTAGCCTTGATGATATAGTGGAATGGGAATTACACTTCGAAAAAAACAACAATGTAATTCTATTCAATGGTGGGCACTTCTTTATTGATTCTCACCAGAGCAAAGTAATTAGTGAAATAAATAAAATATGCAATAGTTTAGAGAGGGAGTAACCCTCTCTAATTCATCGAAAATATTATAATAGTGATAATTCCTCTATCTTCTCCACTAATTTCTCGGCCATGACTTGATGTTCTGAAACAATTGGGTGTCCCATACAGCCTAGATGTTCAGTCATATAATAGTGAGTATGAACATCTTCGATATTTCTGGCGGCTAACTGACCTTCCACAGCACTCATTGGTTCACGAAACCAGTCTTTTGAAATCATCAGGATTGGGACATCCCCGTAGCGAGAGCGTTGCTCCAGAATGAAATCAACATAGGTGTTAACCCACTCATTAAAAAATGCTCCCATATCAGGCCATGGTTCACCTGGCTGTAATGGCGTACTAAAGTCATTACTCCCCAAATTAATAACGACTAAATCCGGATGACGATCTTGATATTCTTCTCCGCCAGTAAATATTGAACCAACTTTGTTCTTATAATGCGGCAAGTTATGATACGGCTCACCACCATTCCAATTTCGAACCATCCCCAGGCCGGAATATGCGACCATTGTACGGCTAGCATCCAGCATATCAGCAGTAACAGAGGCATAGGATAAACGAGCATTTGTCGTATCGATCACCTCGGCAGTCGTACATTCCCGCTTATTTGACTCATTACCATACCCCACAGTTATCGAGTCTCCGTAAAATAAGATATGAGGCTGCTGATCCCATATTCCCTTGATCTCACCATCGGTCTCAAAACTCTCGATACGGATCATGGCATCATAGTTCTCATTGCGCTTAATGATCTCGACATCCACTTCTTCCTCATCGGAAAAACTCAGAATTTCATAGTTGGCCAAGCCCGCCGACGTCTTCAAAATATGGCTAAACTCACCATCAACCATGACATCAAACTGTGTACCGCGACCATCCAAATTAACGGCTAACCGAGTACCAGAGAATTCAAATTGAATACTCGAACCTGGCCAGCTCAGCTCAACATGTCCTTGACTCCAATTCTTAACATGCCTTCCTTCATAGTTAATCCGATAATCTGTTGCTGAAACCGTTGTAGCAAGTGCATTACTACTCAATACCATTGAAGCCATCAAAACTGCAGCTCTTGCCAATGACATAGCTGTACCCTCCGTGCGCTGAGTTCCATAAAAAGTGGCAACAAGCTATCAAGATTCCTTTTGACTAACAATTCAGTAGTTAACGGATATTTACAATATTGAATGTGTTAATTCAAGCATTCGGGCCATCATACAATTATCATGAAACGCTCTTCCTCACACTCATGATTACTGGAAGTTAATTCAATACCCAGATGGTAACCCGGTTGAATCTGTGTCATTAAAAATAACATTATCAATGTAGAGTAAGCTAATAATGAATACAGCGGCCAATTTCACTTTATTCTCTAGCGGTACATCCTTCCAACCGAATTTCATCCCACTCCAGCATCGCTTCATCTCCCTTGGTATATAAATAAGTATTACCCTCAATATCACGATACTGTGCTCCCGAAGCAGATCTTCTCCTCTCAAGATTTCTTATATTATTCAAATAATGCACTGTTGCAGACTCAGCTGTCGGGTAGGTAAGCGTGAAATATTGACCAGCCTGACAATCATATGTGATCTCTGCTGGGAAATAGCTCTTATCTGTTGTACACGCAGTAAGCAGTAACATACTGACTGTCAAATATACCTTCTGCATATTATGTCCCTCATCAGGTTTTCTCTTTGATAAGTCTAGCAATAGGTACAGAGGTATGAGCTTAACGGTGTACTAGAAGCGAGAAGTGTATGTTCACGACTACTCATAACATCAAACGACACCTACCCTGAACGACTTTTCGGTGGGACACATTCGATCGCAGGGCGACAAAACATTCAGACGTAAAAAAGCCCGAGTCTTTCCTGTTCTACCTTAAATAGGGGGGGCTTAGTATAAATGGTGGAACGGCCGGGCTTGCGTTCAAGCGGGACTCATTCGACCGAAGGGCGAACCCTTCAAATAAAGTGGCGGAGCGGCTGGGCTTGCACTCAAGCGGGACTTCCATACCGAACATCAGCGCGCCCCCGGCGTGACAGGCCGCTGCTTTCAAGGTTAATAGACTAACCAACTGAACTATCGCTCCACTCAATATTGACGGTACAAATTTTAAACGTAAAAAAGCCCGAGTCTTTCGACTCGGGCTTAGTATAAATGGCGGAGCGGACGGGACTCGAACCCGCGACCCCCGGCGTGACAGGCCGGTATTCTAACCAACTGAACTACCGCTCCACACGGTGATAAACAGCTTACTGTTTAT
>Ga0209379_10002251_pt1 | contig 11891 bp, 8 predicted proteins | sample tdDd001_FD_187124 | JGI IMG/M metagenome (GOLD analysis project Ga0209379, IMG submission 187124) | Marine sediment microbial communities from the Atlantic coast under amendment with organic carbon and nitrate - tdDd00.1 (SPAdes)... | ecosystem: Environmental > Aquatic > Marine > Coastal >...
AGGACGAAGCACGATTTGGCCAGCAAAATCCGACTACGCGCATTTGGGCTGAAACAGGCACTCGGCCACGGATTGTAAAACAACAGCAATTTGACTATGGATACTTATTTGGCGCGGTATGTCCAGCCACAGGCCATACAGAAGCGTTAGTTAGCCCATTCGTAAATAAAGAAGCAATGACGCAGCATATGCGCCAGATATCACACGCGACACCTGTTGGAAGACACGCTGTCGTGATAATAGATGGCGCAGGCTGGCACACATACGATACAGCTGCAGAATTTAAAAACCTAACCCTGATAAAGCTCCCACCTTATTCACCAGAGCTAAATCCAATAGAGCAAGTATGGAGCTGGATACGACAGCATTGTTTATCCAATAGAGTGTTTTCGGGCTATGACGAAATTGTCGATGAAGTTTCAAAGGCATGGAATCACTTTATTTCAATCCCGGATCGAGTGAAGAAAATGTGCAATCGGGAATGGATTAAATTGATTTAATCTTTATGCGGAATGGTATAAGCCATTTTAGAGATTGCTAACCTGTTAGACCAGTAGAGATTTTAAGAATTTTTAACCATGGGTTATGAAGAGGTTCACATGGATTGTGTTGGGTTTCGCTCCGCTCTACCCAACCTACCTGGCTGAAAGCTAAAACGTAAAAAAGCCCGACTCTTTCGAATCGGGCTTTCTCTTATTTGGAGCCTGGCGATGACCTACTTTCACATAGCAGCTGCTACACTATCATCGGCGCTGTTTCGTTTCACTACTGAGTTCGGCATGGGGTCAGGTGGGTCCAAAACGCTATTGTCACCAAGCAAATTTGGTTTTAATTCGCTCTTTTGAGCAAATTAATAAATCTGGAATTCTGATATCAAGTAAAATCTACTTTAGTAACTTAACTTCTGTTCGTTACGCTGTCATAAAACGCGTTTGGCGTTGTATGGTTAAGCCTCACGGGTAATTAGTACAGGTTAGCTTAATGGCTCACACCACTTCCACATCCTGCCTATCAACGTTGTAGTCTTCAACGGCCCTTCAGAGACTTTAAAAGTCTAGTGAGAACTCATCTCGAGGCCTGCTTCGCGCTTAGATGCTTTCAGCGCTTATCAGTTCCGAACGTAGCTACCGGGCAGTGCCATTGGCATGACAACCCGAACACCAGCGGTTCGTTCACTCCGGTCCTCTCGTACTAGGAGCAACCCCTCTCAATTCTCAAACGCCCACGGCAGATAGGGACCGAACTGTCTCACGACGTTCTAAACCCAGCTCGCGTACCACTTTAAATGGCGAACAGCCATACCCTTGGGACCGACTTCAGCCCCAGGATGTGATGAGCCGACATCGAGGTGCCAAACACCGCCGTCGATATGAACTCTTGGGCGGTATCAGCCTGTTATCCCCGGAGTACCTTTTATCCGTTGAGCGATGGCCCTTCCATTCAGAACCACCGGATCACTATGACCTACTTTCGTACCTGCTCGACGTGTCTGTCTCGCAGTTAAGCTGGCTTCTACCATTACACTAACCGTACGATGTCCGACCGTACTTAGCCAACCTTCGTGCTCCTCCGTTACTCTTTGGGAGGAGACCGCCCCAGTCAAACTACCCACCAGGCACTGTCCGTAACCCCGATTAGGGGCCAACGTTAGAACATCAACACTACAAGGGTGGTATTTCAAGGACGGCTCCACAAAAACTAGCGTTTCTGCTTCAAAGCCTCCCACCTATCCTACACATGTAGGGTCAATGTTCAGTGCCAAGCTGTAGTAAAGGTTCACGGGGTCTTTCCGTCTAGCCGCGGGTACACAGCATCTTCACTGCGATTTCAATTTCACTGAGTCTCGGGTGGAGACAGCGTGGCCATGGTTACACCATTCGTGCAGGTCGGAACTTACCCGACAAGGAATTTCGCTACCTTAGGACCGTTATAGTTACGGCCGCCGTTTACCGGGGCTTCGATCAAGAGCTTCGTCCGAAAACTAACCCCATCAATTAACCTTCCGGCACCGGGCAGGTGTCACACCGTATACGTCATCTTGCGATTTTGCACAGTGCTGTGTTTTTAATAAACAGTCCCAGCCACCTGGTCACTGCGGCTCCCGTCCGCTTAGAGAGCAAGTCTCATCACAGATAGGAGCGTACCTTCTCCCGAAGTTACGGTACAATTTTGCCTAGTTCCTTCACCCGAGTTCTCTCAAGCGCCTTAGTATTCTCTACCTGACCACCTGTGTCGGTTTGGGGTACGATTCGGTATAATCTGAAGCTTAGAGGCTTTTCCTGGAAGTATGGCATCAACAACTTCACACCCTTGGGTGCTCGTCTCGTGTCTCAGTCTTAAGAGTCCGGATTTTCCTAAACTCTCAACCTACTCACTTTCACATGGACAACCAACGCCATGCTTGTTTAGCCTGCTCCGTCCCCCCATCGCAATTATACCAAGTACGGGAATATTAACCCGTTTCCCATCGACTACGCCTTTCGGCCTCGCCTTAGGGGTCGACTTACCCTACCCTGATTAACATGGGATAGGAACCCTTGGTCTTCCGGCGTGCGGGTTTTTCACCCGCATTATCGTTACTCATGTCAGCATTCGCACTTCTGATACCTCCAGCAAACCTCCCGGTTCACCTTCAACGGCTTACAGAACGCTCCCCTACCACTCAAAATAAATTTTGAATCCGCAGCTTCGGTGCATAGTTTAGCCCCGTTACATCTTCCGCGCAGACCGACTCGACCAGTGAGCTATTACGCTTTCTTTAAAGGATGGCTGCTTCTAAGCCAACCTCCTGGCTGTCTGGGCCTTTCCACATCGTTTCCCACTTAACTATGACTTTGGGACCTTAGCTGGCGGTCTGGGTTGTTTCCCTCTTCACGACGGACGTTAGCACCCGCCGTGTGTCTCCCGGATAGTACTTTACGGTATTCGGAGTTTGCAAAGGGTTGGTAAGTCGGGATGACCCCCTAGCCTTAACAGTGCTCTACCCCCGTAAGTATTCGTCCGAGGCTCTACCTAAATAGATTTCGGGGAGAACCAGCTATCTCCCGGTTTGATTAGCCTTTCACTCCTAGCCACAGGTCATCCCCTAACTTTTCAACGTTAGTGGGTTCGGTCCTCCAGTTGATGTTACTCAACCTTCAACCTGCCCATGGCTAGATCACCGGGTTTCGGGTCTATACCTTGCAACTCAACGCCCAGTTAAGACTCGGTTTCCCTACGGCTACCCTAATCGGTTAACCTCGCTACAAAATATAAGTCGCTGACCCATTATACAAAAGGTACGCAGTCACCCAACAAGTGGGCTCCTACTGCTTGTACGTACACGGTTTCAGGTTCTATTTCACTCCCCTCACAGGGGTTCTTTTCGCCTTTCCCTCACGGTACTGGTTCACTATCGGTCAGTTGGGAGTATTTAGCCTTAGATGATGGTCCACCTATATTCAGTCAAAGTTTCACGTGCTCCGACCTACTCGATTTCACTTAAGATGCATTTTCGTGTACGGGACTATCACCCTGTATCGTCAAACTTTCCAGAATGTTCCACTAACACATAATAAGCTTAAGGGCTGGTCCGGTTTCGCTCGCCGCTACTTCCGGAATCTCGGTTGATTTCTGTTCCTACGGGTACTTAGATGTTTCAGTTCTCCGCGTTCGCCTCTTACACCTATGTATTCAGTGCAAGATACCTGCAAGCAGGTGGGTTTCCCCATTCGGAAATCCTAGTCTCAAGCGCTTTTTACTAGCTTGACTAGGCTTATCGCAAGTTAATACGTCCTTCATCGCCTCCAACTGCCAAGGCATCCACCGTGTACGCTTAGTCACTTAACCATACAACCCAAACGGGTCTTTGTTAGTGACAGCTGTTAACTTCGCCAGAAGTTAATTCATCAAATAATGATGAGAATACTAAAGTAGATACCAATTAATCTTTCAATTAATGGCATATTTTTACTTTTGAAAACTCTTTATAGATACGAATATCTATAAGAATTTTAATATCAGCTTTCCAAATTTTTAAAGAGCATATTAATTAGTTAAACCAAGCGGTTTAGCTAACTAACAATCATCTGTGTGGACACTACGAACAAATAAGTTCTAAATCGTATAAGGAGGTGATCCAGCCCCAGGTTCCCCTAGGGCTACCTTGTTACGACTTCACCCCAGTCATGAATCACTCCGTGGTGAACGTCCTCCCGAAGGTTAGACTATCCACTTCTGGAGCAACCCACTCCCATGGTGTGACGGGCGGTGTGTACAAGGCCCGGGAACGTATTCACCGCGTCATTCTGATACGCGATTACTAGCGATTCCGACTTCATGGAGTCGAGTTGCAGACTCCAATCCGGACTACGACGCACTTTAAGTGATTCGCTTACCCTCGCAGGTTCGCAGCACTCTGTATGCGCCATTGTAGCACGTGTGTAGCCCTACACGTAAGGGCCATGATGACTTGACGTCGTCCCCACCTTCCTCCGGTTTATCACCGGCAGTCTCCTTAGAGTTCCCGACCGAATCGCTGGCAACTAAGGATAGGGGTTGCGCTCGTTGCGGGACTTAACCCAACATCTCACAACACGAGCTGACGACAGCCATGCAGCACCTGTATCAGAGTTCCCGAAGGCACCAAACCATCTCTGGTAAGTTCTCTGTATGTCAAGTGTAGGTAAGGTTCTTCGCGTTGCATCGAATTAAACCACATGCTCCACCGCTTGTGCGGGCCCCCGTCAATTCATTTGAGTTTTAACCTTGCGGCCGTACTCCCCAGGCGGTCTACTTAATGCGTTAGCTTTGAAAAACAAGTCCGAAGACCCGAGCTTCTAGTAGACATCGTTTACGGCGTGGACTACCAGGGTATCTAATCCTGTTTGCTCCCCACGCTTTCGTACATGAGCGTCAGTGTTGACCCAGGTGGCTGCCTTCGCCATCGGTATTCCTTCAGATCTCTACGCATTTCACCGCTACACCTGAAATTCTACCACCCTCTATCACACTCTAGTTTGCCAGTTCGAAATGCAGTTCCCAGGTTGAGCCCGGGGCTTTCACATCTCGCTTAACAAACCGCCTGCGTACGCTTTACGCCCAGTAATTCCGATTAACGCTCGCACCCTCCGTATTACCGCGGCTGCTGGCACGGAGTTAGCCGGTGCTTCTTCTGTAAGTAACGTCACAGCTAAGTGCTATTAACACTTAACCTTTCCTCCTTACTGAAAGTGCTTTACAACCCGAAGGCCTTCTTCACACACGCGGCATGGCTGCATCAGGCTTGCGCCCATTGTGCAATATTCCCCACTGCTGCCTCCCGTAGGAGTCTGGGCCGTGTCTCAGTCCCAGTGTGGCTGATCATCCTCTCAAACCAGCTAGGGATCGTCGCCTTGGTGAGCCATTACCTCACCAACTAGCTAATCCCACTTGGGCTAATCTTATGGCGTGAGGCCCGAAGGTCCCCCACTTTGGTCCGTAGACATCATGCGGTATTAGCAGTCGTTTCCAACTGTTGTCCCCCACCATAAGGCATATTCCCAAGCATTACTCACCCGTCCGCCGCTCGTCAGCAGAGTAGCAAGCTACTCTCTGTTACCGCTCGACTTGCATGTGTTAGGCCTGCCGCCAGCGTTCAATCTGAGCCATGATCAAACTCTTCAATTAAAAGTTTTTTCTGTCCTTCCCATTAAGGGAGCGGACATGCTCAATGAATTCTGAATTTATTTAACATCTTTCGATGTTGAATTGACTGTGCTGAAATAAGTAAACTTATTTCCGTTGGTCACTCAGTTTAAATTGAGACTCTAAATTTGTTTGTCTTACTACCTAAGTAGCTCGACTGTTAGAACTCAATCTGTACGAGTGCCCACACAGATGATTGCTTTATATTGTTAAAGAACAGTGCGACTTCGTCGCTAGGGATGCGTATAATACATCCTTATTTTTTAGAGTCAACACTTAATTTTAAACTTTCTTTCGAAGATTTAAAACCGAAGTTTTACTTAACTCTCTGCTACGTTGCTCAGCGTCTTTCGTTGCTGTCTCCCGTCTCAGTGGGGTCGCATTATAGGGAGATCCAAAAACAGATCAACACTTTTTTTCGATCTTTTTATCGTTCGCTCACAAAGTGAACTAAAATTACCGAAAATAACAAAAACAGTCGCAATTATGGCTGTTTTTTAAGCCAATATTCATAATTTAATGCAAATTTCATTGCTATGTTCATTTAACGCGTTAAGATAGCAAGTTCACAATGTTAAATTAATGTTTATTTCCTGTTTATTGGTAGATCAAAAATGAAATTACCCGATCAAAAATCTTTTCTTTTCTCTGTTATTCTTGCTGTATTAGGGTTTGTTATTGTTAAGTTTGCATTTTCGAGCTTAGCATTAGACCCTGCGTTGCTATTTGGTGCAGGCTTATTAATTGGTGCTTTAGTTATTGCAGCACTCTCATCAACGGCAAGTGAGGAGGCTGAAGTAAAAACAAAAACACTTTATGTTGGCAACCTTCCTTACCGAGCGAATGAAGGTGTTGTACGCGCTTTATTTGAAGAACAAGGTAAAGTCTTTAACGTTCGTTTATTGAAAGATAAAAACACTGGTAAACGTCGTGGCTTTGGTTTTGTTGAAATGGCTGAGGCAGATGCTGACAATGCAATTAATCAATTAAATGATAGTGAGTTCCAACAACGTACTTTAAAAGTACGTGAAGCAAAACAAAAACAAGAGAACGAGTCTAATAGTTTCCGTGAGGAATCTGATCAATCAGCGTAACAAGCTCTACGCTTAATTGCTGGTGACTAATCGGAGCCGTTGCATAATAGTGCAGCGGCTTTTTTTTGTCTGTTGCTAAATTTAATTGCTGCGTTGTAATAATACTACTGACACGATTTGCAATTGCACGGCCTGAGTCAATCAATTTAACGCGTTTGTCGTAATAGTTATTTATTGCATGGGCTAATAAAGGAAAGTGTGTGCATCCGAGTACTAATACATCAATATCATCTGCAATAGCGAGTTCAGCCATTGCTTCGTTGAATTCGGCTTTGAGTAGTTTTTTACTATGAAACAGTGTTTCTGCAATTTCCACCAGCTTAGTCGAAGCGTACAAGCTCACTTTTGTACCTTGACTGTGTGTCAAAATTAACGTCTCGGTGTATTTGCTTTTTGTAGTCGCGGGCGTGGCAAGTAAACCAATGTGCTTCGTATTACTTATGGCACATGCTGGCTTTATAGCAGGCACAACCCCCACAACTTCAATACTTGTATAGTGTCGAATAACGTCTAACGCAGATGTCGATGCTGTATTGCAGGCAATCACTAATATATCAACATGCAACGCATGCGTGTCTATAAAGTGTAATAGCCCTAATAAGCGTTGAATGATTGTTTGCGAAGTTTGCGCACCATAAGGCAGAAAGGCATTATCCATAAAATAGCTATAATCTGCATTCGGGATCAAAGCTTGGATCTGTTCAAGCACAGTTGTCCCACCAATACCTGAATCAAACACCATTATATGGACTGACAAACTACTTACCTCGGATCATGAAAGGCAAGCAGTTTGCCATGTGACTATCTAAAAAGAAAGCGAAGACTAGTTCTGTTCATTGGCTGAACGTAGTGTATTCATTTGCTCGAACATCGCTTTGGTATAATCAACCAATTTACTGACTTCTTCTTTATCTTGATTTAACCATTGCAATATTCCGGCAAGTTGATTTTGCAAACCAATATCACCAGCTTTATTAAAGGCTTCTTTTAAGTCATCGTTAAAAGGGGCGACCTTTTCTGCAACTTCTTTCTCTGGCGTTGGTTTATATTCTTCGTACCCTTTTATAGCTGCAACTGTTTTGGTTTGCTTCAAATCCATCGAAAAACCGACTAGCTGCTCATTACTCAAGTTAAGCTCTTTAGCTTGTTCAAAGGCTTCATCGAGTGAGCCTGAGAAAAATGTTTCGCTAACGCCTTGTAAGTCTTCCATCAACTCGTTAATGGCCTGCTGCTCTTGCTCATTAAGATCGCCATTCACTGACATAGAAAAAGATAAGTCACGTGATTGTGACGATTCACTGACATACGCTTCGTTGTCACCGTTTTTACTGTAGCTACTAGCGGACTTGCTCTCATATGCATCTGCAAAGCTAATACTGACTTCATCACCTTCGGCTGTGGTAAATGTATATTCGGCATTATTACTTAAGCTCACGTACTGTGCTTGGCTAACCGTCACGGCATTAGGTTTAGGATTAAATAAGTCTTCTTCAAGCTCATCAATACCTTTAAAGATACCTTCTTTCGATTTTTCGATACCCTCTTCGATATCGTCATTTAAGATGCCTGATTCTTTAAGTTCATCATAGGCATCATCGATTCCCATTTGTACGCCTTTGCGTGCCTCGCCTAACATGCCTTTTAACTTTTCATCATCAGCGCCATCTGCTTTTGCTTTACGCAGCGCACCACCAACAAAATTGAGTACATTTTTAACGATCTCATCAAAATCAAACAGGGGTTTATCTTTCTTTTCTTCTGCTTTAGGTAAACCAAGTGCTTGTGCAAGTTTATCGTCGAGTACTTTTGCAGCCAGTTCGCGGCCACGTTGTTGATAGCTATCTTGACGATTTTGAATGGTAGGCTGCTGCACAGACTGTTTACCATTGTATTTATTCAAATTTGTATTAGGCATATAGCCTAGGTTGCCAATTTTCATGATCCGACTCCATTTTATGGTTACCTCATTATCGGCCAAAAATCGCATAACTTAAGTTTTTTGTATAAAAAAACGACACTAAAATAAATAACAAAACTAGACAAATCCTCTCTGCTCCCTACAATAGCGCCGACAAATAGCTAAGAGATAAAAGGTAATCAGCCATGGCGGTTATAAAAATTGATACAACTCAATATGATGCACAATTGAGTGAGAAAGAGCAGCGCATCACGTCACAGTTTAGGCGCTTTGGTGTAAACACATTAGAAGTGTTCAGCTCTGATCCAATTCACTACCGTCAACGTGCAGAGTTTAGAGTGTGGCATGAGGGCGACGATTTATTCCACATTATGTTTGATCAGCAAAGCAAAGAGAAAATTCGCGTTGATGAATTTGATCCCGCCGCGCCACTCGTTGGCGAAGTGATGCAGGTGATGATTGAAAATTTAAAAGGGTGTGAGGTACTTCGCCGCAAGTTATTCCAGATTGATTACCTCTCTAGCTTAAGTGGTGAAATTCTTGTTAGTTTGCTTTACCACAAACCTTTAAACGATGAATGGCTAATTGCGATTAAAGAGCTTAAAGCAAAATTAAGCAGCCAGTTTAAAATCGACTTTATTGGTCGTGCACGTAAGCAAAAAGAAGTGATTGGGAACGACTATGTCGTTGAACGATTGAACGTAAATGGTAAAGAACTCATTTATCAGCAAGTAGAAAATAGCTTTACTCAACCAAACGCAAAAGTGAACATTAAAATGCTGGAATGGGCACAAGCGTTGTGTGAGCCCCTTAATAATGATTTGCTAGAGCTGTATTGTGGTAATGGTAACTTTTCAATTGCACTAGCCGGTTCATTTAACCGAGTACTTGCGACTGAGATCTCAAAGTCATCGGTTTATTCTGCACAGTACAATATTGCTCAAAACAAAGTCGATAATTTAGATATCATTCGTATGTCGAGTGAAGAGTTTACACAAGCCATGAAAGGCGAACGTACTTTTTCACGTTTAGACGGTATTGATCTAAACGGCTATAACTGCCAAACAATTTTAGTCGACCCTCCTCGAGCGGGGATGGATACTCTTACCTGTGATTTGGTGGCGAACTACGACAACATTATCTATATCTCTTGTAATCCCGAGACATTAGAACGAGATCTTGATCACCTTTGCAAAACACACGAAGTGAAACGTTTTGCAATTTTTGACCAATTCCCCTATACACATCATATTGAGTCTGGCGTCTTTTTACAGCGTAAATAACTTAAACTTTTGCCAGCGCAGCCAATAGCGCTGGCAATTGTTGTTCACTGAACACCTGTATATTATTGTCACTAAGTAACTTTGCAGTTAAACCCATTCCTCGAATCTTTTGCCCTGTGTGACTTCCATCATAAATATAATTACGTCCACATGACGGACTAGACTCTTTGAGTAGTGCGAACCGAATCCCTTGTTCTTTGCATACGCGTAATGCTTGCTGTGCACCCGCTTTAAACTCTGCGGTGACGTCATGCGCATCCTGTGTTAATACTCTACCCTGGCTAATTTCAGCAGGCGCTCTTGGTGTAGGTAGACCACCCGCAACCTCAGGACAAAAAGACACAATACGCCCTTGCTGCTTCAGTGACTCTAATCCAGGATGTAATAAGTTTTGTGATTGACCGTCATAGCGTACCGGCTTTCCTAGTAAACAACTCGACACTAAAAGTTTTTTCATTTCTTCACCAAACAAAAAAGCTCCGCGAGCGGAGCTTTTACATAATATTTTCGAGTCTCTTACTTAGCTGCTAAGTAATTAATTAGCTCAGCCATGCTTTTTGCATCGGTAATACCTGAGTCTGCACCTAAGATTAAACGATACTTACCATTCACAATAAAGGTTGGTACGCCTTTTAAGGCTCCTTTTTGTTGATAGTACTCTTGGTCGCGTTTCATTTTCGCTGCTATCGTACGTACTGAAAAACTGTTGTAGTACTTTTCAAAATCTTCAGCAGTTACACCTTGCGATACGAAAATATCTTTCATATCTGCAAGCTCATTAATACGCGCACGTTTACCATGAATGTGGTCAAAAATTGCACCAACTAACGCATCGCTATTTGGGAGTACTGTTGCTGTTGCATAACCTTGCGCAAGCACTGTTTGGATCTCAGGATCACGAGGACCAACAAAATTAACGTGATTCTTTTTAAATTTAACGCCGTCTTTAAGCATTGGCTTAAGCTCAGCAACAATTGGCTCGAAGGTATTACAGTGAGGACAGTAGAATGAAAAAAACTCGGTCACTTCAGGCTTTTTAGAAGCTCGCGCATCAATTGTTTCATAATGCTTACCTTCTTCGTATTGCGCCGCACTCGCTGTGGCAACGAAACCTAGCGTCACGGCCACAAATGCAGCTTTAACTAATTTGATCATTATTCAATCACTCCAAAAATTATTGTTCTAATAAAAACTTTACTAACGCATCAAGCTGCTCTTGGCTCTTGATGGTATTTATATTAATTTTATATTTATCATTCACGATAAAGGTCGGCACACCCGTTAACGCCCCCATCTCTGAGTATTTATTCTGTTTGTCTTGCATCGCTTTTTCTGCACTGATCACAGGCATGCTAGCAATTTCAGAGTCAAACACATCGCCGCTAATACCATTTGTCGCCAATAATGCTTTCACGTCTTTAATATTTTGCAGCGGTGCACGTTGAATATGAATGCTATGAAAAATTTGGTCGGCCACTTGCTCACCTTTACCATGTTGCTTTGCAATTAGGTAAGCATAACTTAGGTTACTTTGTGTTTGTTTCGATACACCACCTAAAAAGTTAACGTGATTCTTAACAAACTCAGTGCCTTCAGGCAGCGTTGAGGCCAGTGCTTTCGCCACTGGTTCAAACTTAAAACAGTGTGGACAGTAAAATGAGAAAAACTCAGTTACTTGTGGTGTAGCACTCTTTTTAGTGTTTAGTACTTCGTATTGATTACCTGCTTCAAAGTCAGCTGCCAGTGCTGCAAAAGGTAAACATAGAATGAGTAGACTTAATTTTAATTTTTTGAACATTGTTTTCTCGTCTTTACTTATCTTTTAAAAATTTATGGTAATAATTTTAACGGTGGTTCTTGTAGCGCTGCAAGCTGTTCTTTTAACGCGAGTATTTGCTGCTCCCAGTATTTGTCTTCTGCGAACCATGAAAA
>Ga0209379_10002252_pt1 | contig 11890 bp, 6 predicted proteins | sample tdDd001_FD_187124 | JGI IMG/M metagenome (GOLD analysis project Ga0209379, IMG submission 187124) | Marine sediment microbial communities from the Atlantic coast under amendment with organic carbon and nitrate - tdDd00.1 (SPAdes)... | ecosystem: Environmental > Aquatic > Marine > Coastal >...
CAATGCCACTTGGTAAAACACGATGAAAATGATGACTATTACCAGCGCGCATATGGGCAATGCGTCGGCTAATAACATCATCATCCTGTGCTTTGATAATGCCTCTTTTAACATTAAAATTCAGTAATACTTCGATAGGAGTCCCGGCTTTAACTATATGTTCAGGATAGTCTAATAGCTCGATGTAACGTTTATTCCAAGCAACCAGGCGCATATCAGCATCAACAACACTTATGCCCTGCTCAATATTTTCAACACCCGCTTGTAACAACTCACGATTAAATTGAAAAATCTGACTTGCTTCATCAACAATACTGACAACATCTTCAAGTGGCACTTGCTGACGGGTTGAAGCGGCTTTCATCACCATTCTGGTAGACGCACTACCCAATGCCCCAGCTAATTGACGCTGGGTATAATCAATCATATATGCAGACGCAATATCAGTTTTGCTTTGTGGCTTTTCAACATTATTGAGTAGCTCATGGGCAGCTTCTTCGCTAATAAATCGGCGCAACAAGTTGAGTAAGTCATCAACTGTTAGGTTTCGCTCAATGCTACGCTGATGCTTGTGGGTAAAAATTTCAGCCTGTAATGTTTCTCCAACACTACGTTGACTTAACCACGAGTAAACAACATAACAGCTAACGTTTGCCGCTAAGCTGACAAAAAAGCCATGGCTAACAGAGTCCATAACATCTATGCCAAACAATGCATGCGGCTTTAACCAATCAATACCAAATACTCCAGTATTTACCCAGTTTGCTTCAGGAAATAAAGTCGGCAATAACAAGGTATACAGCCAGACGAGGCTACCAACAATAAGCCCTAGAAAAGTTGCTTTGGTTGTAGCTTGTCGCCAGTAAAGTGCGCCAACAACGGAAGGAGCAAATTGAGCCAGTAACACAAACGAGAGCAAGCCTATACTTGCCAAATGATTTTGTTGATCAATTAAGCGTTCAAAAGAAAAAGCCAATAACAAAATTAATACAATGGCAATACGCCTTAACAGTATTAAAACCCCTGACAGTTGCGTTTGCTTAGCTTGAATGCGTGTTCTTAAAACTAACGGGTTGACTATCTCAGTAGTAAACATGGTACTTAGTACAATTGTTGCCACTATTACCATACTTGTGGCTGCTGCAAGACCGCCAATAAAGGCGACAACACCAAGCCATGCTTGCTGATAATAAAGCGGGATCGTTAAAACAAAAGTATCAGCATCAACACTGCCACCAGGAAAAGTTAATTGCCCTGCAATGGCAATGGGCAAAACAAAAACATTTATTAATAGCAAATATAATGGGTAAAGCCAGCGCGCGGTTTTCAATTCTTGCTCATGATGGTTTTCAATGATCATCATATGAAACTGCTGCGGAAGAATAAAAATAGTGACTATACCTAGCATCACTTGCGAAATAGCATAATAAGCTGAAAAGCCACTTTGCTTACTAGGTAAACTTGCTTGCTGGCTTATTAAACTGCCAAAGCCGTCATAAACAAAGTAGGTTACAAAAATTCCGATAGCGGTAAGAGCAAATAGTTTCACTACCGAACTAAAAGCGATGGCCAATACTAGCCCTTGATTTTGCTTACTCACAAGTATTTGCCTGGTACCAAACAAAATACTAAAAATGATTAAAACACCGGTAACAATAAAAGTTGTATTGATACCTGACTGATACGTGCCAGTTAACAAGTCGAAACTGGTACTAATTGCTCGCAGTTGCAACGCTATATATGGAATAGTGCCAAGCAGGGCAAGAATAGCGATAGTAGCTGCTATTTTAGGTGATCGGTCATAACGACAAGCGATAAAATCGGCAATAGAGGTAAGGTTTTGCTCTTTACAAACACGTAACATTTTTAGCAACATCGGCCATGCTAAAACAAAACATAAAATAGTGCCGATATACAGTGGCGCCAACCAAGCACCTGTTTCAGCTACCTGACCTACCATGCCGTAAAACGCCCACGAGGTACAACTTACGCCAAGTGATAAGCTATATACCCAAGGACGGCTAAGCCACTTTTGACTTGACTGTTTTTGTCCCCAATAGGCAATAACAAATAAAATTGCCAAATAAGCCAGTGATAAAATACTGATAAGCCAAGTATCGACTGATAGCCAAACAAGCACCCACACACTCCTTCAATATATGATTACAACCATTAGATACTAAGATGTGACACAGACCTATAGCACTAAGGTAGTACTTATTTTTACTAAGTCATACGGTACTCTGCGACTAAGAACTCATAAGATAATTGAAACTAGCATATATGAATATTGGTCACAAATATTTGGTCGAAGCCATTGTTTTTCTTAGCTATGTATTATTTGCCATGGCATGGGTTGGCGGTACCGCCAGCTTAGATCAAATTATGCAATCAATGCAGGTTAAAAGTTTAGCTTCAGCCAGCTTTATTAGCGGAGCGGTTACCTTGGCCAAAATAGTAGGTACTTTTGGTGCTGCTTATCTCGCGTATAAATTTGGCATCAAGTATGCCTTCTTTATCTCCTGTTTATTAATCACTGTTGGCTTATTAACACCGCTTTCACCTAATTACGAAGTACTACTACTTAGTCGATTTTTAATGGGATTAGGTGGCGCATTTATGATTGTTTACTTCAACCCTATTGTTATGCAGTGGTTTTTACCTGCCGAACGTCCAACAATAAACGGCATAAATGCTGTTGCATTCAACGTAGGTACCGCAATTATCTTATGGTTTATGAATGATATAAACGCGATAACAGGCAGCTGGCAATTTAGTTTAATCACATTTTCTCTTGCTAGTTTGTTACTGGCGTTGGTTTGGCTAATGGTTAATTTTGAAGGACAACAAAATACATCTGAGCAAGCAAACGCGCAGAGCCATCAACATTATTCATACACAGAAGGCTTAAAGGATAAGTTTAATTGGATTTACGCGCTAACCTACTCAGGAATTCTCGCCTTTTACATTTGTTTATTTACTTTTTACCCCAAAGCGGGCATTAGCCAAAGCAAGTGGGTTATTGGCTTTGGCATCGTTGGAACAATAGCTGGCATTATTTATAGCAAGCACTTTACACAGCGTGTACCCGTTATCCGATGGTCAGGTGCTATTATCGTAATCACTGTGATTGGTTTGTCTTTTACTATTCACCCAGTATTACAAACACTTTGTGCAATTATTTTAGGCTTTTTTGTTTTCTTCCCAATCACTGCCTTAGTTACATTACCGCAAGAGCTCCCCGCAATGAACAGCCAGCGTATCACTGTCGTTTTTAGTCTCTTCTATTCTATTAGTTATTTAGTCGCTACCGCCGTTTTATGGCTGTTTGGCAAACTGGTCGACATTAATAACGGTAACTTTGAAGCTTCATTTATCTTGATTTCATTAATGAGCTGCACATTTTTTATTGGCAGTTTTTTTCTTCCTGAAACCAATAAACACAAGGAAAAAGTGCTATGCGAGGTATAGTATCTGAAAAATTAAAACCCTTTTTAACGCAAGTAAATGAACAAATAGCGCTGGCTAAAGACAATGGCATCAGTTTTAAACCTGAAATTGTTCGAGAAAACTTAGACAAGCTATCAGCATTAAATACCAAGATCCCAGCTATTAGCTTTACTGAAGATAGATTACTTAGCCAAAGTACACACAAAATACCCGTTCGAGTTTATAGCCCAGATGTACAACAGCCACTACCAGTGCTGATATATTTTCATGGTGGTGGTCACATGTGCGGCAGTGTCGAGCTGTATGACCCTATGTGTCGGAAAATAGCTAATACAAGCCAATGTGTTGTTATATCTGTTGATTATCGCTTGGCTCCCGAGCACCCTTATCCTGAAGGGCTAAATGACTGCATTGCTATCCTCAAGCATTATCAAGAACTACTTACAGGCATCAGCTATAGTGACGCATTGTATATTGCTGGTGACAGTGCAGGTGGTGCAATTTGTACAAGTATTGTTATGCAAAATACTCAAAACCATATAGCCAAAATTGATGGACAACTTTTGATTTATCCAAGTGTTGATTACACCATGAGTAGTGACTCTGTTAAAACAAATGGCACAGGCTTTTTATTAGAAAGTGACAAAGTTGCTTGGTATTTTGATAATTATTTTCAACACAATGAAGACAAGCAAGCACTATCTCCTTTAAATGCCCCTATGTCTAAAAACATGCCAAGAAGTTTAGTGATCACAGCTGGCTGCGATCCGTTAAGAGACGAGGGCTTAGCCTATGCAGGTGCATTGACCGCGGCAGGCGTTTCTGTAACACATTACTCATTTGATCACATGGTACACGCTTTTATCAATATAGAAGATTTAGTACCTGAAGAATGCGCTAAGTTATACCAATTAATGGCGGAATTTATAAAAACAGATAGTTGACACTAACTATCAACATTACAAGTTTGTTAATCCAATAACCATTGAATAAAAGCTATAGCAGTAAAGATTGTTCAATAGGCGTATACACAGTGGCGGCATTTATTAAACTATTTGCCGTTAATTGCTCTACCCCAAAAACCTGAGTGGTTACCTTAGGGTTTTGGTTAACACGACTAAGCAACATATCAAAATCACCATCACCCGACAGTAAAACGATTTTATCAATATCTTTAGCGCAATCTAAAATATCAATCGTTATACCAACATCCCAGTCACCTTTTGCCGAGCCATCACTTCGTTGAATGTAAGGCTTAAGTTTTACATTAAAGCCTATGTGTTTTAGTGCTTTTTGAAATTTATGTTGTTGATCATCACTACGCTGAATAGCATACGCATTTGCCAGTACAACCTCCCCTTCTTGGCTAATATTCTGCCAAAATTGACGATAATTAAACTGACGATTAAACGCTTGGCGTGTGGTGTAGTAAATATTTTGCACATCAACAAAAATGGCTATTTTTTTCACGAAACTCTCAGTTTTTTATATATTTAGATTGTTGAAAGAAATACAGCTTAGCCTCTGTCTAAACTAAAAGACATCATAAAAAAATACGGCATCAAGGCATTTGTTTAATAATCCTACAAATAGTAAGTGAATTCGAAACAATCCAATAACTATTTCTTCGAGTTTAATTAAAATTATGTATAATTGTCAGTAGCAGTAAAATTTAAGGGAATATGTTTTTGCGTGTTCATAACATTTTTATAGTGATTATGACGCTCCTTGTTTGGAGTAACACTGCTGTCGCTGAAAATCCCGAAAAAATGGCCATTTTCTATCCCCAGGCTAAAGAACCTTATCGCTCTATCTACCAAGAAATTCTTGCTGGTACCCAAAATGCTATTAGTACAACTAACCCCAACGTTGAGTTGGAAGAATTTGTTATTAATAAAAGTTTTGATAGCGAAAATATTGAGTCTCAGCTACGAAAGCAAAACATAAAAAAAGTTATTGTACTTGGTAGAGCAGGTTTTAAACTCGCTAAAAAACTCTCAAAAGACTTTAATATTGTTTCAGGCGCATTGCCAATAACCCCAAACGGCATATCTGGAATAAGCCTAATTGCCGATCCCGCATACTTGTTTAATTATTTAGATCAAGTTGCCCCAGACGTAAAACGTATTCATGTCGCTCACAGCCAAAGAAGTGAATGGCTAATCAATATGGCAAAGTTAGCGGCAAAAGAAAAAGGGCTAGAGTTAAACGCCCAAAAGGTTAGCAATACCAAAGAGGCTGTAGAATTTTATCAGCAACTTTTTGAATCAAATATTTCCAAAGAAGATGCAATTTGGCTGCCATTAGACCGCATTTCTTCCCATGACAAAATTACACTACCGCTGATTTTAGAAAAAGCTTGGACAAGAGAAGTCGTTGTTTTTTCAAGTAAACCTTCCCATGCTAAACGAGGCGCACTGTTTTCAACCTACCCTGATAACTTTGCCCTTGGACAACATTTGTACAAAATGGTACAAGAACTAGACCAACAGCCAGAGCAGAAAAACTTTGCTGCATTAACGTCTACTTTACTTGCCGTTAATTTGCGAACGGCAGCGCATTTAGGATTAAAATATAGCTTGGAGCAACAACAACAATTTAAATTAACGTTCCCTGAGTAGTATAAATAATGGCTGTACAAAAAATATTGTTAAATTCTTCTGCTAGCTTCAAACGACAACTGTTATTTCTTTTTACCGCTAGCGTTATTGTACTTGCCTTAACCACTTCTTTTGTCACCGCTTGGCAAACAAGCATGGAACTCAGAAAATCAACCATTAAATCAGGCATTCAAATATCAAATAACTTGGCGAATCAACTCATTCTCGCGCTACTTACTGCCAGTGAAGAAAATGGGCGAGATGCTATCAATAACGCCCTTGGTTTTGATTCAGTTGATAGCATTTCTGTTTACAAGCTAGATCATGAACTACTCACTTCCAACTCTAAACATGATCATCAAATTAATCTTCCTTCAAGTGCCGATATTCCAAATGAAACTGTGCTGATTGGCGAATCAGAACAATATTGGATATTTGCCGCACCAATTAGTTATGTTGATGACATTGATGACTTAGATACGGTTGAGCCTGATGCACAAGCTGCAGAATCGCAGTTGTTAGGCTACGTTCTACTAGAGTTTAATAAGCAAGAATTAACATCAATACAACGTTCAATATTCGTTAACAACGGTGTTATTGGTAGTCTGATTGCCTTTTTTCTTGCATTAATTATGCGCTGGTTAATTGCACGTATGACCATGCCACTGTCAGAGTTGTCTAAAACTATGGAAACTGCGCGAGATAATAAAGATTTTGCTCAAGCCAAAGTTGAAGGTGCTTTTGAAATTAGACAAATGGCGACGATTTACAACCAAATGATGGAAACATTAGAACGTCAGAATTTAGCATTAGAAACACATAAGGACAATCTAGAGTCTGAAGTTGAAATACGAACACAAGAGTTAATTGTAGCCCGCGATTCAGCATTAACGGCAAGTCGACATAAGTCTGAATTTTTGGCCAATATTAGCCATGAATTACGTACGCCATTACAAGCAATTATTGGCTATACCGACTTAGTTAGAGAAGACTTAGAACTTGAATGTATGGATGCACAAGTTGACGATTTAAATAAAAGTATTCGCAGTGCTAACAACTTATTAGCTTTAATCAATAACATATTAGATTTAGCAAAAATTGAAGCCGGCCGTATGGATTTACATATAAAATCTGTAGATATTTCTCAGCTAATTACAGAAACCATAGATACCATTCAACCACTGGCCAGCACTAATAGTAATGAATTACAAATTGATAACCGCATAACAAAACATAACTTATACACAGATCGTCAAAAACTCATGCAAATATTTTTAAATTTATTAAGCAATGCTTGTAAGTTCACGAAAAAAGGCCTTATTACTTTTGCACTGCATAACGACGACCATTATTTACACTTCTCAATTAAAGACACTGGCGTTGGTATTCCGCAAGATAAATTACAATTTATCTTCGAAAAATTTACCCAAGTAGACGGCAGCCAAACACGCAAATTCGAAGGAACCGGATTAGGTATGGCAATTACCAAGAATTTTTGTCAGTTGATGCAAGGAAAAATAGAGGTAACCAGTGAAGTAGATATCGGCACAACGTTTACAGTGAGACTTCCGATAAAACTTAAAGAAAAACAAGATAAAAAAGCATATCAAAACTAAAATGAAAGCTAAGAAATAAATAAAGTGGCCAAGACATCTTTAAAAACAAGCCACTATCAATCACTAGGGAAGTAAATTTAATAACAGTAGAAATTTTCAACGCTTAACGTAACAAAGTAGGTGCTACAAATGTCGTTCTCTCGCAGCCTAGTATTTTCCTCAATAATTATAGCTTTATCATTAGCATACCCTTCGGTAAATGCTGATGAATATCTAGATGAAGATATTGAGGAATCGTTAGAAGACTTTTATGGCGACGAAGATTTCATTAGTATTGCCACAGGTACTAAGCAATTAATAAGAAAAGCCCCATCGGTAGCGACTGTAATTACGGCACAAGATATTAAGAGTATGGGGGCAAGAAATTTAGTTGATGTATTAGATACCGTGCCTGGATTACATGCATCTCGCAGTGGGCAAAACTACTCTCCAGAATTTTGGTTTCGTGGTATTTCAACCACATATACCCCGCAAACACTATTCATGATTAATAACACTTCAACCAAAAGCTCAGTTAGGGGTGATAATCATATTATATGGGGTGAGTTCCCTATTCATGCTATTGAAAGGATTGAAATCATTCGAGGCCCAGGTTCTGCGCTTTATGGTGCCGATGCTTTTTCTGGTGTTATCAATGTCGTAACCAAAAAAAATAACGAACAATTTAACAATGAAGTGGGCGCCAAAATAGGGAAATTCAATACCAAAAATGTATGGGCTAATAGTGGATTTACCTTAGGTTCATGGCAGTTTTCAGCCAATTTTGAATACTTGGCCAGCGATGGATTTGAACAAAAAATAACGTCAGATGCACAAACTATTATCGATCAATTTGGCGCGACCTTTAACACCCCGCCAGCTTCTTTAGCACCAGCTAATATTGAAGTAAGCTTTAAATCCCTAGATATGTGGCTTTCTTCTGAAAATACTTTCTTTAACGTTGAATTAGGACTGCAAGATAGATCTAATATAGGTACTGGACAGGGTCCCACTGAAACACTAGATAGTTACGGACGCGGAGCCGGATATAAAAAACTAGCAAGCTTGACGCTTAAAGAACAAAAACTCTCAGACGAGTTTCATATTGGTGGTAAATTAAGTTATTACGCTTCAAGTCAAGAGATCGAAAAAGACTTCAAATTATTCCCTCCAAGAGCTTTTTTTGGCGCTTTTCCTGACGGTTTTATTGGTAATCCAGGGTGGGAAGAAGAAACCACTCACCTAGAGTTAAATTCAAGATTTTCAGGATTTGATAAAGCAGATGTAAAAATAGGTATAGGTTACGAAAGGCAAAACGTATACAAGGTTGTCGAAGAAAAGAATTTTCTTCCTGATTTAACACCACGACCTAATGGACTTGAAGATGTATCTGATACAAGTGAAGTATATATGCCTGAGGCAGATCGCGAGAATCACTATATATACTTGCAAGGCGTCACCCAACTTGCTCCAGATTGGGAGCTTACAGTTGGTGCTCGTTACGATGATTATACTGATTTTGGTTCGACATTTAATCCAAGACTTGCATTAGTATGGTCTACAAGTTTAAATTTAACGTCAAAACTACTCTACGGTAAGGCTTTTCGAGCGCCATCGTTCGCTGAGTTAATCGTTACTAACAACCCTGTTTCTTTAGGAAATCCCCAGTTAACCCCTGAACATATTGATACAATCGAATTAGCATTCGACTATAAATACTCTCCCGATTTATCAATTAATTTTAACCTTTACCATTATCAAATTGACGACTTAATTTCATTTGTTCAAGACACCAATAATGTAACGGCAACTGCGCAAAACCAAGGTAAAAGAACAGGTAACGGATTTGAAGCAGGCATTATTTTTGATGCCAACGACAATTTAACAATACACTCCAATATCGCCTTCGCGAAAGCAGATGACGATATTGCAGATCAAGATGTTGGTGAATACCCGGGTATTCAAGCATATTTACGTGCTGAATGGTCGTTGAATGAATACCTCAAAGTAAATTCTCAAATAAGTTATATTGGTGATAGGGAACGTGTCCCAGGCGATACTCGCGAAACTATTGATGATTATACTTTGGTAAATATATCTACACGCTACATGTTTACTAACAATATTGAGCTTGAGCTAATGTTTTCTAATATTTTTGATGAAGATATACGAGAGCCTAGTTCTGCGGGTACGACTTTTGGACAAATCAATATACCTAATGATATTCCGCAGGCAGGTAGAAGCTTTAATATTGCGTTAACAAAAACATTTTAGAATTTGGTTAACGACAATTGCCGTTAACCAAGTTCATCAAATACCACACAAGATGTAGCAATTATTTAAAAAACAATCGCTACACCTCAATAAGAATCATTAGTTCCCTGTACCAACGTTTTTTAAACAAGTGTAATTTAGTAAACATTTATATATTAGTGGCAAAGAATCATCAAACTAAGCACTTCGAGAAGTATATGTTTATGTTGAAAAAAATGAGTTTTTGATTACACTGGAAAGTGATAATACGTTTGTCATATTAGTAACGTTTTTTCAAACGTTTAAAATAACTAAAAAGGTGCTACAAATGTCGTTCTCTCGCAATCTGATAAGTACTTCAATAATACTTGCTTTATCAATGATATATCCTTCAGTTAATGCCAATGAGTATCAGGATGAAGACATTGAAGAGTCTTTAGAAGACTTTTATGGTGATGAAGAGTTTGTCAGTATCGCGACAGGAACAAAAAAGTCTATTCGCCTAGCTCCATCTGTAGCAACCGTTATTACTGCTGATGACATTCAAAAAATGGGTGCCAATACTATTCATCAAGTCATTGAAACCGTTACTGGAATTCATTCTTATCCCTCCAACGTTAATCGCATGAACCCATCCTATTCTATTAGAGGTGTTCACACTGCAGAAAATTCACAAGTATTAGTATTGGTTAATGGAGTGCGCACTACATATGCTTTTAACGGAGCAAAATGGAATATCTTTGGCTTGGGAGTAAATTTAATTGATCGCGTTGAAGTAATACGCGGCCCAGGATCTGCTATATACGGTGCCGATGCATACTCAGGCGTTGTTAATATTATTACCAAAGGAACAGAAAACTCATTTGATAATGATATGGGCATGAAATTAGGCTCTTTTGACACTAAGAGTGCCTGGTTCAATTATGGTTATCAACAAGATGAACTTAACATCAGTTTAAATGGACAATGGCAAGATACCGAAGGAGATTCCAGTAGAAGAGTACAAGCGGATTTATTACACCTTTTTGGATTATCAGAACTTTCAAATGCGCCAGGACCGTTAGATACTCGTCATCGTTATGTCGATTTACATGCCCAACTTTATTATAAAAATTTTTACAGCAAATTATGGCATATCGATATAGAAGGAGGCACTGGTGCTGGAGCTGCGCAAGCTCTGTCAGATGGCGACAAAGTTACCAGTAAACAAACCAATATAGAGCTAGGTTATAAAGCGGATATCACAGACAGCTTTAAAATCGATATAAACTTATATCATCAAAAATATAAAAGCTTTACATATTTTAAAATTTTTCCAGATGGCTATACGCATAGCGATGGAGTTGAATATACCAAGGGGTTTATTGGCGCACCAGAGACGGAAGATACGTACAAGGGTTTTAAATTTACATCACTTTATTCAGGTTTTAATCATCATAACCTTCGAGTTGAACTTGGCTATACAGATACAAAAGAAGTTACTGATGAGTTCAAGAATTTTGGCCCTGGTATTATTGAGCCTGGCCAAACAAGCCAAGATGACACGTTAACCAGCGTAAAAGGCACACCATATATTTTCATAGGTAATAACAAGCGCAACCTCTCATATATTTCATTTCAAGATGAATGGGAGTTTGCCAGTGACTGGGAGTTAACCGCTGGTATTCGATATGATGATTACTCTGATTTTGGTTCAACCATAAATCCTCGCTTAGCTCTGGTATGGCAAACCCAACACAATTTAACCAGTAAATTACTATATGGTAGCGCTTTTAGGGCGCCATCTTTTGGTGAGCTATTTTCAAGCAACAACCCAGTATTACTTGGTAATGCCAATTTGAAACCTGAGGAAATAGATACTTGGGAAATTGCTTTTGACTATCGACCTAGCTTTGACTGGAAGATATTGTTTAACATTTACAAATACCAAGCAGCCGACTTAATTGGCCCTAAAGACGGCAAACAGCAAAATGCTCTTAAACAGGATGGTAT
>Ga0209379_10002253_pt1 | contig 11885 bp, 8 predicted proteins | sample tdDd001_FD_187124 | JGI IMG/M metagenome (GOLD analysis project Ga0209379, IMG submission 187124) | Marine sediment microbial communities from the Atlantic coast under amendment with organic carbon and nitrate - tdDd00.1 (SPAdes)... | ecosystem: Environmental > Aquatic > Marine > Coastal >...
TGGTTTCTCTGCAACGGTATCGTATAAAACGTACCTCACCGTAACTGCTTTCTTGCCTTCTCCCATTTAATATACTAAACTACAAAATCAGTAATTAAATGAGTCTTAGATATTACAAACGTACGAGCACTGTAATCTTTATAGATGAAGAATTGTTTTATGAATAAAGGTACAGAGTACTGTAATATACAATATTCCCAATTGAATAGGCAATATCGGCTTAAGTGAAAATACCAGCTTGTAGTGTTATTTATTCGGAATACGAAGTACTGCTTGCCTACTTTGCGTTAGGGATTGAAGTGGATACCCCACAGTGAGGAACGAGCGAGGAGTAGAAACGGAAAGCCCGACCGACGAAGGAGGGAACGCCCTATAAATGAAAAAAAGGCTCAGGAAAATCCCGAGCCTTTGTATTTTAAATTGAAATGCTGTATTAAAACAAGTTTTCCAATAATGAATCTTCAACCAAGTTTGGTAGTGTAACTTTTAAGTCTGGACGACGCTCCATTTCACGTTTGATAGCGAACATGGCCTCATCGTTTCTTGCCCAGCTTCTTCTTGCAATACCATTGTTCACATCGTAGAACAACATGTTTTTCAAGCGAGCATCAGCTTCAGGAGTTCCATCAAGCAGCATACCAAAACCACCGTTGATTACTTCTCCCCAACCTACTCCACCACCATTGTGGATGGATACCCAGGTTGCTCCTCTAAAGCTATCACCAATTACATTGTGAATGGCCATATCAGCAGTAAACTTACTTCCATCGTAAATGTTCGAAGTTTCTCTAAATGGAGAATCGGTACCACTTACATCGTGATGATCGCGACCTAGAACTACAGGACCAATTTTACCTTCGGCAATGGCATTGTTGAATGCTTCAGCAATTTTTGCTCTACCTTCTGCATCAGCGTAAAGAATACGAGCCTGAGAACCCACAACCATTTTGTTTTTCTTTGCATCCTTAATCCAGGTAATGTTATCCTGCATTTGCAACTGAATTTCTTCTGGTGATGATTCCATGATTTCCTGCAATACATTCATTGCAATCTCATCGGTCATATCCAAATCTTCTGGCTTACCCGAAGTACAAACCCAACGGAATGGACCAAATCCGTAATCGAAACACATAGGACCTAAGATATCCTGAACGTATGATTTGTATCTGAAGTCGATGCCATTTTCAGCCATGATATCAGCACCAGCTCTTGAAGCTTCCAAAAGGAATGCATTTCCGTAATCGAAGAAATAAGTTCCTTTGGCTGTGTGATTATTGATTGCAGCAGCATGACGACGCAATGATGCTTGTACTTTTTCCTTGAATACCTCTGGTTCTTCACGAATCAATCGGTTCGATTCCTCGAAAGTTACATCAACAGGATAGTAACCTCCAGTCCATGGAATATGAAGAGAAGTTTGATCGGATCCTACGTGAATGAAGATCTCTTCTTTATCGAAACGTTCCCAAACATCAACCACATTACCAATATAAGCGATAGAAACTACTTCGTTATTAGCCTGAGCTTCTTTTACACGGCTTACCAAGTCGTCCATATTGTCAACCAAAACATCAACCCATCCTTGTTCGTGACGCTTGGTTGCTGCTTTAGGATTTACTTCGGCTGCAATGGTGATACATCCAGAAATGTTACCTGCTTTAGGCTGAGCACCACTCATTCCACCTAAACCTGCTGTCAGGAAGATTTTTCCTGATGGCGTTTCTCCTTTTTTCAACATTTTACGGAAAGCGTTCATTACCGTAATGGTAGTACCGTGAACGATTCCCTGTGGGCCGATGTACATGAATGAACCTGCGGTCATCTGACCATATTGTGATACACCTAGTGCATTGAATTTCTCCCAATGATCAGGCTTTGAGTAATTCGGAATTACCATACCATTGGTAACGATTACACGAGGAGCACCTTTTGAAGATGGGAACAATCCCATTGGATGACCTGAATACATGTGCAAAGTTTGCTCTTCAGTCATAGTCGCCAGATACTTCATGCAAAGTAAGTATTGCGCCCAGTTTTGGAATACAGCACCGTTACCACCGTAAGTAATCAATTCCTCTGGATGCTGCGCTACTGCTGGATCCAAATTGTTTTGCATCATTAGCATGATACCGGCAGCTTGCTTCGATTTTGCAGGATACTCTTCGATAGGACGAGCATACATTTTGTATTCTGGCTTGAAGCGATACATGTAAATACGACCAAAATCCAACAGTTCCTGTGCAAATTCAGGAGCCAATTCAGCATGCCACTCTACCGGAAAGTAACGCAATGCGTTGCGAATAGCCAATTGCTTCTCTTCTACCGATAAAATATCTTTACGTTTAGGAGCTCTGTTGGCATCCTTTGGATATTCTCTTTTTGCAGGCAATTCTGATGGAATTCCCTGTAATATTTGTTCTTGAAATGTCATCTTCTTTTCTCCTATTTTACGATAAAAGCTCTGTTTTTCACAAACTCAACCATTGCATTGATATCATCTTTCAACACGCGGTCGTCTTCCAATTTGTCAACCTTAGATCTGATAATGTCAAAGTTCTTCTCGATGATATCAGACAATCTGTTTGGTCTTCTGAATTCAATTGCCTGAGCAGCATACATCAACTCAATGGCAAAAATTTTCTCAAGGTTACCCAAAATCTGGTTGAACTTACGTCCAGAGATAGATCCCATAGAAACATGATCTTCCTGTCCTAATGAAGTTGGAACACTATCAGCAGATGGAGGGAAACACAATGATTTATTTTCAGTTACCAATGCTGCTGTTGTATACTGTGGAATCATGAAACCAGAGTTCAATCCACCGCTTGAAGTCAACAAACGAGGCAATCCATATTTTCCTTCCAGTAACAAGTAACATCTTCTATCAGCAATATTACCCAGCTCCGATGCTGCCAAAGCACAATAGTCAATTGCCATTGCCAATGGTTGGCCGTGGAAGTTACCACCAGAGATTGCTTCTGTTTCGCTCAATACGATTGGGTTATCGGTAACAGAGTTCATTTCGATTTCAGCCATTTCCTTTACGTGAGCAAATGCATTTCTCGATGCTCCGTGAACCTGAGGGATACAACGCAATGAATAAGGATCCTGTACACGCTCACAATTGCTATGCAATGCCAAGTTTTCTGATTCATCAAGCAACATGCGCATACGTTCTGCTACTTTCAAATTTCCAGGGAAGGGACGAATTTCGTGCAATGCCGATTTGTAAGGCGCAGCACTTCCCATAAATCCTTCTAAGCTCATTGCTCCAGCAACATCTGCCAAGTCAAGCAAATATTCCATTCTGTGCAGACCTTTAATGGTATGCGCCAAAATAAACTGAGTACCATTGATCAAGCCCAATCCTTCTTTTGCTGCAAGACTAATTGGTTCTAAACCATGTTGTGCCAATACTTCTTTAGCAGGAAGAATATCTTTTCCAACCCAGAATTCACCTTCACCCAATAGAGGTAAGAATAGGTGTGACAATGGCGCCAAGTCACCTGATGCTCCTACAGATCCCTGCTCTGGCACAACTGGTAAAATATCATTTTCAATGAAGAATAAAATACGTTCAATCACCTCTAAACGAACACCTGAGAACCCTTGAGATAAAGCTTGAACCTTACAAATCATCATGATTTTAGACAACTCCTTACCAATTGGATTACCTACACCAACGGCATGAGTAATAAGCAAGTTCTCTTGAAGTTTGCTGGTTTCTTCCGGTGAAATCTGAGTATCACAAAGAGGTCCGAATCCAGTATTTACACCGTAAACCGCTTTGTCTGAATTTGCCATGGTCTCAACCTTAGCTCTACATTCATTTACCTTAGCAATAGCTTCTTCAGTTAAGACAGCTTTTAGCTCTCCACGAGCAATCTGTATTGTTTTATCAACTGTTAGTCGATCAATCCCGTATTTAAACATTGTTTAAGTATTTTATATCGTTTATTCTAAACCACTCAGTTTTATTTATTGCAAATGTAAATGGTATTTTAATACCCAACAAGACTAGTTTTATCAAGATATAATAACCCAGAGTTATCAATTGCTATTGAGCAATGAGCAATTAATAATGAGTAATAGATAAAGTAGCCTTTGCAAGCAAACATTTGTATCCACAATACATTGACGGAGTGATTACAAGAATGCAATTAATAGAAAAAAGTTTTCCTGTACTGTTTGCAAGCGTGTAAAGCTTGCCATGTATTTGTTAAAGTGGTGATTGCAAGCCTGTATTCTATACTTTGCTTTTTTTCTGAATCCTTTGCACTCAACCAAACAATGCAGAATTTAGTTAAACCACTCATTACAAGTTTGCATTCTTCTTGGTAATTCGTTGAGATATTCAATGCATGCTTGTTATTTCCTAATTATCGTTTTTGAATTCGGTTTGTCGATTTTTATCTATAGCTTCTTTTTTCGCTATTGTAATGGTATGAATAGTAAGTCTAGCAAAGAAAATAAGTTATGCAGTGCATTGAATTGTTCCTATTTTTGGATCAGTATGATTTTAATATTTATAGATACTAAGATGTAAATAAGATATGATTCTTTCGGAGTCGTAAACTTACAAAATACATTTTGCTATAGATATGTAATTCCTTTGGGATTAATTCCCTTGTGCTTTGAGGGTCTAACTCAATGGAGTATCAAATATACAATAAAGGAACAATTACTCATTAACAATCCTACAACCTCCTATCTAAAAATAACTTAAATAGCATTTAAAAATATAGTAGTTGGCATAATATTTGATACATAAAAGTCCTTAACTAAACTTACCAACAATGAAAGTAAAACTTACCTTAATTCTTATTGCTTTTTGCTCCCTATCAGCAATAGCAAACAATTCCAAGTATAGTTTTTGGACACAAAAATGGATGGACAATGCAAGTGCATATGAAAAAGAATCCGGGAATTATCAGCAAACGCTTCATAATCATTCCTGGAATTACAAGCATCGTAAATTACTGCACGATGCAGCTCAAGAGTACCTTATCCAGTTAGAGCAACAAAATGCTTTTTACATCGATCCTGAATTGGAAGATTATTTGTATCAATTAATCAATCAAATTCGTCCACAAGCTTTTCCTGCCCAACAAAAAATCAATTTGAATATTAAAGTGATCAAATCTGCGATTCCAGAAACATTTTCATTTGCCAATGGAACTATTATTACCAGTACTGGTATGCTATCATTATTGCAATCGGAAGATGAATTAATGGCAATTTTAGCCAGAGAAATTGCCCATTTAACCTTAGATCATAATGTAGAAACTTACACCGCGATGCAAACCAAAAAAACCATTTCTACTATAATTGGTACTAGTATTTATGTTGCAAGTACAGTAAATAGAATAGATAAAGGTGATAACTATTGGGAAGCGGATTACCTGGGAAGCTTTATGAGTGCAAGCACTGAACTTCTTTCTTATGGAATTTTAAGTGCTTTAGGTGTTGGCTACAATCGTTCAAGAATATATGAGGCTGATGAGATTGCTCAAGAGTGGATGATGAAAAACAATCGAAACGCACATGCTTTGCCTCAAGCCATAAGAAGGTTACAATTTTATGAAGCTCAATCCAGAGGAACCATTAATGAACTTTCAGAAAATCGTTTTTTCCTTAAAAATAGATTTGAAAACATCTTGAATAAAAAGAAGTATCATTTAAATCCTACTGGAATTAAAATGACTATTCTTGATAAAGAATACGACACCAACATTTCAGACTGTTTAAAAACCAATGCCAAATTATTGGTAGCCAATGAGTGTTATGCAGAAGCTCTTCCACTATTGAATCGCTCAATTCAATCACATTGGACTGAAGGTGAAGCTTACTTGCTAAAAGCTGTTGCATTGCGACACACCAAATATAGCGAGAAGGATAACCACAACATTCTTACAATTCTTGACAAAGCAGAAAATAATGCTGTTGCCGATTTACCATGGGTTTGGTCTGAACGAGCATTGATTCACCTGAGATTGAATGAAAAGAAGAAAGCTCTAGATGCATTAATTAGATACGAAGAATATTTTGCTCAGGAACAATCGGAAAACATGTTTTGGGCCAGAAGAATGATTGCCAAGTTAAATAAAGTAACAAATTAATCGATTTATTTGATAAAACAATGAGAGCCATACAGTTGTATGGCTCTCATTATTTTTGTACAACTTACAAGTTAGCCAAACTTCAAAAAAAGGATTTATTAGAAACCTCTTGAGGGTCTCACTCAAAGTGAAGTTCTCAATTAATTCTATATTGATACCCTCACAACAAGTGAGATCATCAAAAGCCTGTAGTTTTGAAACAAAAAAACCTGCCAGAAAACTGGCAGGTTCAACAACAACATAGTAATTCACTAATTAAATTTTAGCATTCACTATATCAACAATTTCTTTTTCGTAAGCCACTGCTTTGTCTACAATTGCTTGTCCTTTAGCGATGATGTCTTCAGCCCAAGCCTTATCAGTAAGGTCAGCAGCATTGATCTTCACATTCATGAATGCACCAATTACACCCGAACGAGCAGCCAACGCTCCTACTCCAGCATCGGTAACCGAGTTAGGGTTTCCGATTTCAGCCATTGCTTTGCAAACATCCATACAGCCTAAACAAAGCTCCATAGTTTGGAAAGGAACCATGGTAGCAAACTTGGTAGCTTCTTCCATAGCTTCAGCACGAGCAGCTTTTTCCTCTTCGCTTCCTTTTGGCATACGAACTGCATCCATAATTTTGTTGAATGCATTTGTATCTTCATCAACCAACCAAGTTAGTTTGGTGTGGTATTCTTTTCCTTTTTCAGCCCAATCAGAGAACTCTTCCCAACGCTCATCCCATCCTGGTTTGTGAGCAGAAAGGTTAGCAACCATTGAACCAAGTGCAGCACCCATAGCACCCATATAAGCAGAGATAGATCCTCCACCTGGAGCCATAGACTCAGAAGCTGTTTCTTCAACGAATTCAGTTAGGGTCATGTCAACCAATTTCTTCTGACCTTTCTTCGCTTCGTTTTCTAAAATGTACTCAATGATTTTCTTATCTGCATCGAATGGATACAGTTCATCCAAACCAAGAGATTTAACAGCGATCTTAATGATTTCACGATCAGCAATACCTGTAGAACGACCTTGCATGCGTAGGTAATGCTTACCTGCATCCAACATTGCTTTCAATGGCACAACACCTACCAACTCTGATCCAGTTACACGGATACCGCGAGCTTGAGCTTTTGCACATACCTCATCGAATGCCTTGTGAATAGAAGTCACAGAGATGTCAGTCATGTTCATAGAGATCTGAGCCACTCCGAATTCTTCAATAAACCATCCGATTGCCTTGGTAGCTTTCAAAGTACCAGGAGTCATAACCGGCTTACCGTTTTCATCTTTCACAATTTTACCTGTGATAGGATGTCCTTCACGCTTGGTACGACCACGCTCACGTACGTCGAATGCAATTGCATTTGCACGACGAGTAGAAGTAGTGTTCAAGTTGAAGTTATATGCAATTAGGAAATTACGAGCACCAACAGCAGTAACACCTGATTTTGCTACTTCATCAGTAAATGCAGCAGGACCAAAATCTGGCTTCCACTCTTCTGTTCCGATTCTTTCTTTTACAGCTTCGTACTCACCTTCACGACAAACAGCAAGGTTCTTGCGGTCTGCCTTACGAGCTGCATGCTCATAACAGTAAACTGGTACGCCAGCTTCTTCACCAATACGCTGAGCCAATTTGTGTGCATACTCAACCGTTTCTTCCATGGTAATGTTCGCTACAGGAACCAATGGACAAACATCGGTAGCACCAAAACGTGGATGAGCACCAGTGTGTTTGCTCATGTCAATTAATTCAGCTGCTTTTTTAACAGCACGAAAAGCTGCTTCACAAACCTCATCAGGAGTTCCAACCATAGTAACAACTGTACGGTTAGTAGCTTTTCCCGGATCAACGTCAATTAGGCTAACGCCTTCTACAGATTCAATTTCGTTAGTAATCTGCTTAATGATATTCATGTCGTTCCCTTCAGAAAAATTAGGAACACATTCGATTAATTGCTTCATATTGATTTAGATCTAAATTTGTTGCTTAAATTTTTCTCCAAGCTCACTTGAGTAATGCATCAGAGAATTTCTAATTGTGTAAAGTTATCACTAAGTTTGATACCTAACAATACTATTTAATTTAGGGATTCATAACTATGAGTTATCAAACGGAATTTAGACATTTCAGGTATTTTTTAGCTTTGGCCGAGGACTTGCATTTTAGAAAAGCTTCGGAAAGATTGTTCATCTCTCAACCTGGTTTGAGCAGACAGATTAAGCAAATGGAGGAAGCTTTGGGAGTTAATCTGTTTGAAAGGCACAATAGAAAAGTAAAGTTGACCAAAGCTGGGGAATACATGCAACGAGAGTTAATCAACAACTTTCAACGCTTGGATGATATCATTTCGCATGCCAAATTGCTGAACGATGGTATGGATGGCCATTTAAAGCTGGGCTATGTGGGTTCGGCCATGCAAAGGGTAATTCCTGATTTATTACTAAAGTTCAAAGAGGAACATCCCAATGTATTGTTCGACATCAACGAAATGGACAACAACAAGCAAATTAAAGCTTTGCTGAAACAGGAAATTGATGTTGGTTTTGTTAGAATGGAACGTGTACCCAGAGGTTTGAATATTCTTCCTCTTTTCGAGGATACTTTCTCACTGGTTCTGCCTGCTGATCACAAGGTGGATGCAAGCAAGTTCGAAAGCTTAGCACAATTTAAAGATGAACCGTTTATTCTGTTTGATTCCTCCTATAGTCAGTCCTATTACGAAAAGGTGATGCAGATTTTCGATGATGCTGGATTTGCTCCAATTATCTCGCACAATACAGTAAATGCAAGTTCCATATTCCGATTAATCGAAAATAACTTTGGGGTATCCCTTGTTCCAACCTCCTTAAAACTGGGTTTCAACATGAATATCAAATTTATCGAACTGGATAAAATTCCTCAGCGCACTACTTTGAAACTGGTATGGAATTCGGTGAATACAAATCCTCTGTTGGAGAATTTCCTGAACATTGCGGAAGAGGTTGATATCTAGCAAATATGATTTGTTTATTGTTTCCCAAGTTTAATCGTCACCCAGTTCTTGTCGATCATGTATTTTGCAAATTCGGATTCTCCTTTTTCCTTTATCATTTCAATCCCTTTTCTCCGATTTGTACGTGTTATAAACTGACCGAATCTAATCATAAGCGGATTATAAATTTTACAATCTTTTATAGATGTATATTCATCACAATCTGCACATGAGTTGATTCCTTTCTCGATGCAACATGGTCTCACTTTACATGCTTTGTATCCTACGGCGCATTTGGGACTGTCTCCTTTACATCCCTGGCAATCTCCTTTTATATATTTTGGACATGCACCACAATAAAATCCGCAGTATGAAATTAAGCCAATCTGAGTTGATCTATCAATTTGATTTGCAACATTTTCTTCCATGCTATTATTGTTTAGAATTAATAATCTCTATTTCATCTAAATCCTCGACCTTAGCAATAAAGCCCCAACCAAATTTATCTTCGGATATTTCAATAATTAACTCATTCTCTCCTTTTTCCAGAGGCAATTCTATGGTTTCATGCCTATCTAAAACATAGCCTCTATCATCATACTTCCCCGATTCATAGAAGCCATTGTCTCCCGTAAACAATTCTTTCGAGTTTAGGTAAACCTTTATTTTATCGCTATATCCAAAATGAATTATTTTCTTTTGTGCCTTTTCTGAATTCAAAATCGTTTTTGCGAGAACAGTATTTTTGGTTTCAGTTTTGGTAAAATATCTGTTCAGGTTTACTAAATAATTTTCTTCAACACTTATTTTATGCCATTTGCTTATTAAGTCATTATTTAAAAATGGTCTTTCAATTGCAAAATCGTAATTGTCGTATGGTTCAGATACAAGCCAGTTTGAAATATAAGTTTCATCTTCGATATTTGGAAGAGGTCTTATAAAAAGCATATTTGTAGGAGCGTGTTTGGTAATTTTAAGATTTGTAAAAATGGCAGGATGGTAGCTACAAACACCAACACCACCAGAAATAGATTCGTGTTTTAATTTTACAGATAGAACTGATTTTGGATTGTTATCAAGATAAACCTTTGCTGAGTCGTCTGCTACCTCAATTTTTACATGAAACCACTCTTTTGTTGGAATATTCGCACTCGCTTGATATGCTTTCCCATTATAAAGTTGCCATGTGGCTGAACTGTTAAAAATTGGGTCATATTGTACTGCATCCCATTTTCCGCTTGTATGAGGTTGAAAATAGATGTACTCAAAGTTGGTAAGTGAACCAATCCGAAAAACAATCCCTAAATACGCTTTATGTGAAGGGGAATATAAATCGCATTCAATTATTCCATTTTGAAAATCTATGCCATCCAGATATGCAATTCCAGTTCCATTGGAAACACATGTGGATAATTTCGAATCAAATTCTTTTACCTCTACAGAGCCTAAAGTTTTCCAATCATTAGATGAAAAATCAACGTCTATCGTACCTTTTTGTGCCAAACAAATGTTTGTGCTTATAATCAAAAGTAGGATGGTAATCAATTTGTATTTCATTCGTCTAGAATTATTTGTTTTATTGGCGACTCATGTAACTCGCACGACTGTCATGTTCCTGTGTTTATCGTTATTTACATGTTCGTTTCATTTTATCACCATTCTTTTAATTGGACATTAATCAGTTTAATCTTAAAAGTAATTAATATTTTTCATCCTTCAATTTATTATTGAATACGTTTGCCAGCGTGTATGTATTGGAAGATCCTTAGCTTAATTAAACACCTCACATTTCTGTTTAAAAAAGCATATTTGGCTCACTCATATTTGTTTGAGGCACTCAATAATTTGAAATAAAATCAACTGTAAAAACAAAGCCTTAAAAGCTTGTGAATCCAAATACTTTTAAGGCTATTGTCTCTTTTTCTTAGAGCTATTACTTGCTTGTGCTAATGTTACTTTTGTTATAGGATCGCATTTTATAATACCAATTCATTTTTAATTTTTCTATGTATCAATCCATAGGTCAAGGGCAGAAGGAAAAACAAAATAATTGTCATACTTCTCTCTTTTCCATTTTTCTCATAAATGTCGTTGAGTGTCTTTGTAAGAATCCAAAAACCATAAATCCACAAATAAAAAAGATATAACTGAACAACAATAAGTATATATGAAATATACTTAATTATCTGAGTAATATTTTTTGGATATTCAATCATTTGGGGAATTATTGAGTTTATTATAATCCAAAAAAGAAGAATTATAAATATCATTTTTGAATGACCAATCAGTTTGTTGTATTTTTTAATTGAGGTCATATCAATGTTATTTGCTGTTCCTAATCGGTTTGCAGAATACTGCATCCAATATATCCACAATACTAGTTGAAGATATGGATAAAACAAAGCAATAATTGAGAATTCCATTTCCTTTGGAATCCCAATATTTTGTCCAGTTGTCATTATCAACATTGCAATGATAAAAGGGGAAAAAAGAAATAGAAATGCTATTAATGTTTTTGATTCAATAATCTTTTTAAGTAGTTGTTCCATTATTACAGTTTTATTCTGGGTGATGTGTTTTGTTCATTATATCATCCCTTCCCTAATTCGAACTTGTAGCCCATACCTCTGCCATTGGGCAGAAAAGCCTTCTGCTACGCAGAACACGAGCTACTACCTAGAATCCGCAAGTAGATAAAGTAAAGCAAATTTTTGCACTTTATTTCATAAATAATAATCCTGATAAGATAAATAACAATCCAAAAATTCATTATTAGCATGCAATGAACCAATACTCTTGT
>Ga0209379_10002255_pt1 | contig 11882 bp, 10 predicted proteins | sample tdDd001_FD_187124 | JGI IMG/M metagenome (GOLD analysis project Ga0209379, IMG submission 187124) | Marine sediment microbial communities from the Atlantic coast under amendment with organic carbon and nitrate - tdDd00.1 (SPAdes)... | ecosystem: Environmental > Aquatic > Marine > Coastal >...
TGCTACTTCAAGGCAGTAAACTCGCCGCGCACAATTAAATTTAGTCAACCTTTTTAAGCCATTATTAATGGTAAAAATTGTATGTATTTTAACCAGTTAAATAATTGTATATTTGTTTGTCATAAAAAGGACTTTTGTCGTAAATAGACTAAACTGAGTATATACCTGACGAATAAACCATAGCTTCATCCGCCGCTTGTTTAGTTTATTGGGTATAGCATAAAAATCATAAAACGTAAGGAAAGTGCTATGGAAAAAGCTTCGAACCTTGATAGTAAAATGTATGTGCTCGATACCAATGTATTACTCCACGAACCCCTCGCTTATTTATCTTTCCAAGAACATGATGTTGTTATCCCCATGACAGTATTAGAAGAGCTCGACCACATTAAAGATAGGAAACATGACGTTAGCCGTGACGCCCGTGTTGCTATTCGTGGTTTAGATGAAGTGCTAAAGGACGCTTCGCCAGAGCAAATGTTGCAGGGTGTCGCGCTCCCTAGTAACAAAAAGGCAAAATCAGAATCTCGTGGCCGCTTAATTATTGTTAATGACCATTTATTTGCAGACAGTATTTCGGGTTTACCTGGCAACGAAAACGACCATCGTATTATCAATTGCGCTGTACATCTGCAAAAACAGCACAGTGACAGCAAGGTGGTGCTTGTCACTAAAGACATCAATATGCGCCTCAAAGCGAAAGGGGCAGGGCTTAAATTTGTTGAAGACTACAGAACAGACCAATTAATTGACGACATAGCGTTGCTTACAAGCGGCTATAAAAAAATTGAAGGTGATTTTTGGCAACAGGTTGGAGAATGTGAAACAGAGCAGCAAGGCCGAGATACCTATCATTATGTGGCAAAAAGCACGATTAGCGATGTGTTCTGCAATGAATATATTTTAGATGAAAGTGACCACTTTGCAGCCCGAGTAACAAGCTACGATGATAAACAAATTACTTTAAAGGATATTAGTGTTGAGCGCTTGATGAGTCATACCGCGTGGGGTGTAAAACCAAAAAATGTTTATCAAGGGATGGCACTTGATGCGCTACTTGACCCAAGTATTGAATTGGTGATTTTAACTGGTCCCGCTGGCTGTGGTAAAACCTTACTTGCTCTTGCTAGTGCCCTCGAAATGATTATTGAAAAAGGCATTTACGATAAAGTGATTGTTACGCGTAATACCCCAGAGATTGCTGAATCAATAGGCTTTTTACCTGGTACTGAAGAAGAGAAAATGGCGCCGTGGTTAGCTGCTATTACCGATACGTTAGAAGTGCTGCATAAAGGGGACGAAAATCCAATTTCGAGCCGTAATTACATTATGGAAAAAGCCAATGTACAGTTTAAATCGGTAAACTTTATGCGTGGTCGTAGTATTCAAAATGCGGTTGTCATTTTACAACCCCGAATTGGGGGTATTTTAAAGTTTTTACCCCCTTGTTTTTATTGGCCTGTAGAAAAAGTAAAAAGAATTTCCAAAAAAATTGATTACCTTAGCTACTCTGAGCAGTCTCTCAACAATAAACCTTTACTCAAAATTTGTAATTTACAAGAAAAGTACAACACAAAGCCTAGCAACGATTCAATCTTTTGGGAGGCTGCGTAATGAAAAGCTCTATTGATAATCGAAATCCTCGTGTACTAGACACATCTGCATTAGTACATGATCCAAAATCTATTTTTAGCTACAAAGATGATATTTACATCTGTCTAACTGTCCTTGAAGAGCTTGATAACCTGAAAGAAAGAACTAATAAATCGGTAAGTGCCGATGCCCGTATGTGCATTAGAATGCTTGAAGACATTATAAATGGACATACAGCCGAGGAAATGGAAATAGGTATTCCTTTACCATCTACCGAAACAGCCCAGAGAGGAAAGCTTTTCATTGGAATTGACACTCAATTGGATCTGGCTAAGGAGTTAAAGCACGGGATAGGAAGTGATGCTGATAACAGAATAATTAATTATGCTTTATATCTTCAAAAAGAACTCAATAAAGACGTAACAATTGTTAGCCGTGATATTAATATGCGATTGAAAGCTCGAACAGTTGGGGTTAGGGCTGAGGACGTTGCCGTAGATAATCAAATATCAGATATTGATCTTTTATACACAGGAGTACAGGCTTTTGAAGGCGATCTTTTTGATCGAATTGAATCAGATAAAGATTTCAAAGTCTCAGGAGAGGTTTATACATTCCCAATAAGCTTGTTCAACGATGAAGTTCAGCCAAACATGTATTGGTACGATGAAGCCGGACACATTGGTCGGATTTCAGAAGTAACAGATACTGAGGTATACACAAAATTATTGCCGCGTAAGCAAGAAAAGATATGGGGCATATTGCCTAAAAACCAGCGTCAGGCGGTAGCTTTAAGCCAATTAACAGACCCTTACTATGATTTAAATATCATCCTTGGTCCTGCTGGCTCCGGAAAAACTTTTTTGGCAGTTGCTTCGGCGCTGCATCAAGTATTGGAGTTGAAAAAGTACAAAAAAATCGTTGTGGTGCGCTCCAGAGACTTTATGGACGACGATCCGGGATTCTTACCGGGGGATTTAACTGAAAAATCAATGCCTCTTCTGGCAGGTATTACTGACGCATTAATTTCGATGCACTCGGATGATAATCATGAAGGAAATATTCACGCTACAGTTGAACATGTGATCGAAAGAGCTAATATAGAATTTACCAGTATGGCTTATTTTCGTGGCCGTTCAATAGACGATGCTGTTTTAATAATTGATGAAGCACAAAATATGACCCGTGCTCAAATTAAAGGAATGCTTAGTCGCGGTGGCAAAAATTGTCGGACAATCGTATTGGGCAACCTAGCCCAGATTGACGATAAGTTTGTAACACCTGCTTCTTCTGGTGCAAGTGCGGCTGTTAATGTGTTTCGTCATTATGAAAAAGGATCAGTGCTGATTTTTGATGAAGTAGAGCGTAGTAGCTTGGCTGAATTCACTGAAAAGAATATGTAGGCATCAAACTACCATTCACATTTCCTTATAATATTGCGACAATGGCCACTGCTTTTTGCAGTGGCTTTTCAGAGAAGCCCGTTCCCACGAAAACAGGACGAAATGGATTTACTCTGAACTAAAAGATTAAATATTCACATAAAAACTGAGTGACATAGGTGCGTGGCCTAGCGTTGCCGTTTTTTGGTGTATTGATGTCTTTTAAAAAAGAAGACCTGCTAGTAAATATAAAAAGGCAGGCAAAACGATTATCTAAATTATTAACTATTCCCCTTGGACAAGCCCAAGAAGGGGCAGCTATTTGTCTATATGGCTGTGACAGTTACAGCGATTTACTAGTAAAAATAAAAGCTGAATCCTTTGACAACCCATTGATAGCACTGTCTGCACTCTCACCAAACTCGGAAATATTTTTAGTAAAAATATTAGCTAGCCACCTAGATAGCATTATTGGAAATTTTGAAAAAAAATTTCCCGGCTCCAATATAAATGAAGAGATGGTCGTATCCTTGTTTGGGCTTAGCTTTTCAGAGTTCAAACTCAAAATATCTACCTAAAGTTGTACAAATACGTAAGTTGTCATTTTGTTTTTTGGCGATATTATAATAAGAAGGCTGAACGGACAGCCTACGCCTACACATGTTTTTCGCCTTGAAAAACGTGAACAGTGAAGCGGAGCATCCGTAAAAATTTGGTTATTTGAACAATAAATAAAGCAATGTGTTGGTAGGCCATTGTTTATTAGAAAGTTGTTTGGAGAACTAAATGATCTCACTTTATCAATTAAAGAATAAACTCAATAAACAAGCAAAAGAGTTTGCTGAGTTATTAGAGTTTCCTGATCTTTACGCCCAAGGCCTGTGGGCTAGAGGTGTTTATAACTGCCCTCATTTTTCTGATACCCATAATAGCCTCACTGAAGCATTTGAACAGAAAAAACTGGATTCAATTCTAAAGCACGATTCCCTGAAATACTTAATGATCAATGAATACGATGATCAAGAAATTATTGAATCGCTTCATAAAGAAATTGAGTCAATGGCAAACCGTATTGAAAGCCTGATGCTGGTAGATATCGAAACATTAGAGTTAGTTTCAGTGATATACCAAGTATTAGGGTTGCCAGAAGATGCCAAGTTTATTGTAAACACTGGTGCTGACTTTAGGCTGGAGTGGCGACCATATTTCGATGCTTTTGATGATCCGTTGATAGTTCAATATGCAGATTTAAAAGTTCATGGTTGTTATTTCAGGCTCATAGCTTCAAAGTTTCCGGTTGAAAAGCTTTCCTTGAATGACATTAAAAAATACATGTACATCAATCATGTAAACCATGATAGTGAGTTCGAAGGCTGTATTTCTGAAGGAAATACATTTTCTAAGCATGAGCACTGGCTGGTGTTGACACTTGAATTATTCCGTAGCGGCAAAGTAAATAAGGCTCAGTTCAATCCAACAACCTTCAAAATCGAAGGTATGCGCTATTTGGTATATGGCTTCCCACTGATTCCTTCCTTTGTATCTGATTGGCACAAACCTGATTTATGTCTACAGGTTAAAAATCTAGATGGTGATCAAAAGTTCATTGTTCGTATCGATCAGCAAGCTCTTGTTTTCCATGCACGACGTGTCGATACCAATTTTTTTAACACCATCGATTATGAAAAATATATTTCGTTGTATCAGTCTAGCGTTCTGTCACATTTTGATGCTGACAACAATTTACTAAAAGTTAATGGAGTTAAGTACCTTAGTTTTTTCCGCCCGTTTTGCCTAGAAGATAAGAAGGAAGCAAAAGCATGAGACCAAGAGTAAAACTAACTAACGCAACACTTATCTCAATTAAATCTGACTTAGAAGATAAGGTTGAACAGGTGCTTTACGCTACTTTTGCTGAGGATAGTAAGAACGGTAAAAAAGGTGAGGCTTTGTTTTCCACGAAAGTCATGGAAGTAAACGGTCTTGAATATAGAACTTTTGGTGCTGACTTTTATATCTTAGATGCAGAACCCCAAAAGTTTGATGTAGATGTATTTGAGTTCAATTTAATGCATGAGTGTATGTACTCTCCAAATGAGCTATTAGAGTTGCGAGAAATGCTCCCTGCTGGCTATTAGTAGGGAGTAACAAATGGACAAAACATATTTAAAGGATGCTTACATACTCTCGGTCTATGACTATAAAGACTTTGAAAAATCATTTCTTGGGGAGTTTTTGTCAGGGGTTGTTATTGACGATGAAACATTCAGATTTCGGCCATTTGAGCAAATGGTAACTTCAAAGATTGTTAGCAAATCTGCTGATGAGGATAAGTTAGAAATATACACACATAGTGAGAGTTGTTATGTGATTGATGCTGACCATAAGTTAATTGATATTTCGTTTGTTGAACTGGTTGTTATGAGGGCGGGAGCTTATTCGGTAGATCGAGTTTTAGAAATGAGAGAGCAACTTAAGTCTCAAAATAAAAGCCATTGAATAACGAAGATAAGAAGTCTGATGAGATTATTATTTGTCACTTACCTCTTTGAAAAAGTTGACGTTAGTCAAATATTCATAAATGTTTACATGACATCAATTTACTTATTCGAAAATTTGTATTAGCATAGACATGTATATTTTTATGAGAATTTTATGTCTAAAGCATTTTCAAAAGTCTTAGTGATAACGCTTATGCTGTTTGCCTTTGTAGGGCAAGCATTTGCGTATTCTGCTATGCCTTGCGAAATGCCATCAGGTTCTCATGAATCACACATGAACATGAACATGGATCATGGTGATATGAATAAAAGCAGTAATGGTCAATCAGAAGATTGTTGTGACGTTGAATGTATTTGTCCTGCAAATGCTTGCTCATCTACGACAGTCCTAAATTCCAGTGTTGACTCGACAGATATTCAAATATTGAGTGAATCTGTAGCTGCTATGCAATCTAAACAACCTCATTCAATTTCCACTTCCCTTTATCGTCCACCAATTTTTGCCTAATACAGGATTAGTGCGTCCAAATTTCGCACACATGTAATTAATTTTTCTGTTAGTCAATATAGCGTCGTAGCGCTATAGCTATTTTCCAGCGACGTCTGGGGGCAAAAATGATCAATAAGTATTTAAAAATAGCAGTTGTAATGCTGCTTTCACCTGCGTTTGCAAACGCTAATGAACATAAGCATGCACACAATAACGACGTAACACCTTTGGAGTTAATCGTTTATAAAACCCCAACTTGTGGGTGTTGTAAAAAATGGATAACTCATATTGAAGACAAAGGGATCGTTGCGCATTCCAAAGATTTCCGAAACATCGGCAACATCAAAACTAAGTATGGTATCAAACCTAATTACCGTTCATGCCACACGGCAGTGAGTAGAAATGGGTTTGCCTTTGAAGGTCATGTACCGGCTAAGTTTATTCAGCAGTTCTTGTCAGAAGAGCACCCCAATGCGATTGGATTATCTGTCCCAGCAATGCCTGTTGGCTCTCCGGGTATGGAAGTCGGCGACCGCTTTATGTCATATAACGTATTAATTTTATTTAAAGATGGAACGAGTAAAGTATATGCAGAAGTTAAGGCTTATGAGGAGCAATTCTAATGAGATTAAATGTTTCAAGCCTTACTCTACTTTCAACTTCGCTAATTCTCGGCTTGTCTGTATTCTCAGCTCAAGCTGAGAAAGTAGTGTCACTTGAACAAGCTATCACCTTGGCTCAGCAAAATGATCCTTGGCTTCATGGGAGTCGGTTAAAACAAAGCGCGGTTGAAAATAGAAGTATCGCTTCAGGTACTTTGCCTGACCCCAAAGTATCACTAGGGATAATGAATTTACCAACAGATACTTGGGACTTAGATCAGGAAGGAATGACTCAACTAAAGGTTGGTGTTTCTCAAATGTTTCCTAGAGGTGATAGTTTAAAGATTAAACAAGAGCAATTAAAAATTGAGTCAACGAAATTTCCACTGCTACGAGAGGATCGTAAGGCTAAACTGATAAGCCAAGTATCACAGTTATGGTTAGATGCTTACTTAGCCCAACAAACCATTAAATTGATTGAAGCGGATTGGGCGCTCTTTGAGCAGATGGCGGAAGTTACTAAAGCTAGCTACTCAAATGTTGTTGGTAAAACCAGACAACAAGATGTTATTCGTGCTCAATTGGAAATCGTGCAGTTAGATGACCGATTAACTTCGCAAAAGCAGAAACTAGAAACAACAATCGCTCGCCTTAATGAGTGGCTTCATATCTACGATGCTGCTGGCTTGAATGAATCATTCAACTTTGATACGCAACCATTAGAGTTTAGGGTTTCTAAAAAGTTGCCTACAATTCATTTGAACAATTCAACAGTCCTAAAAGCATCTAATTACTCAAGAAATCTATTGGCTCAGGAGCTTTCGAATCACCCAGCCATACTTGCAATTGATATAAAACGCAAAGCTTCAGAAAAAGCAGTTGAGTTAGCTAAACAGCAATATGAACCGCAATGGGGTGTTAATGCTAGTTATGCCTATCGGGACAATATGCCCTCTGGTGATAGCCGAGCTGATTTATTTTCTGTTGGAGTAACGTTTGATTTACCCTTGTTCACCGAGAACAGACAAGATAAGCAAGTTGCAGCTTCTATTGCAGATTCAGAGACTATTAAAACCGAGAAACTATTACTGACAAAGCAAATGATCAGTATGGTGGAAAAGGAGCTTAGACAGCTTAAGCGTTTATCTGATAGGCAATCTATCTATCAAGAACAACTCCTTAAACAAACTCATGACCAAGCAGAAGCGTCATTGACAGCTTACACAAATGATGATGGCGATTTTGCCGAAGTTGTTCGAGCAAGAATCGCAGAATTAAATGCCAGAATATCAGCTTTAAGAATTGATGTTGACGCACTTAAAACAGTTGCTCGTATCAACTATTTCTTTGCACGTTCTCAATCTAACTCAAATGCTGAACATAAGTCGATGCAAACTTCACACAAAACTAATCAGCACTTATCCAATCAGCAATTTGGAGAAAAATAATGTCAACGAATACTAAAACAATTATTGCCATCATCATTGGTGCTGCGCTAGGCGCAGGAGTATTGAGCTTATATCAAGGTGCAGGGTCAAACAGTAATACAGATGAAACAACATCAGCAGAGAAAAAGCCTCTGTATTGGGTTGCACCGATGGATTCTAATTACCGCCGGGACAAGCCCGGTAAGTCGCCTATGGGGATGGATTTAATTCCTGTGTATGAGGAAGAATCATCTGGTGATGATTTTGGTCCCGGAGCAGTAAAAATTGCGCCTCATGTAGTGAATAACCTAGGGGTTCGCACTGCACCTGTTGAGCTGAAAAATATGCATACTGAAATATCAACGGTTGGTTACGTTCAATATGATGAAGATAAGCTAATTCATATCCACCCACGTGTTGATGGTTGGATTGAAAAACTCTATGTCAAAGCGGCAGGTAACCCTGTAGAGAAAGGGCAGCCTCTTTATACACTGTATTCTCCTCAGTTAGTTAACGCGCAAGAAGAACTTTTAATAGCTTTAAAGCGCGACAATAGTTCCTTAATTTCGGCGGCGAAAGATCGCCTTAAAGCGTTACAGCTTTCAGCAGATTTCATTCAAAAGCTAGAAAAGACTAGAAAAGTTCAGCAAACCATCACCTTTTATTCACCACAAGCAGGTGTTGTTGACGGTTTGAAGATTAGAGAAGGCTTTTATGTCAAGCCGGGAAACACTTTATTAAGCATTGGTCAACTAGATCAAGTTTGGGTTGAAGCAGAAGTGTTTGAACGTGACGCAGCCTTAATTAAAGAAGGACTGCCTGTATCAATGACACTGGATTATTTACCCGGAGAGGACTGGGCTGGTGTCGTTGATTATGTTTATCCAACATTGAATAGTAAAACACGCACACTCAGAGTGAGACTGAAGTTTGACAACCCAGACTATCAATTAAAACCAAACATGTTTGCACAAGTCTCTATTCACGCTAATCAAGCTGATAGCACGATACTCGTACCTAAAGAAGCCGTCATTCGCACAGGTAAACAAGACAGAGTTGTACTTGCCTTGGGGGATGGGCAATTTAAGTCTATCGAAGTGACAATTGGCCGGGTTGATATCGATAGTATCGAAATCTTAGAGGGTCTTAATGAAGATGATGTTGTGGTGACATCTGCTCAATTCTTGATTGATTCTGAATCAAGTAAAAACTCTGATTTTAAACGAATGACTCATGACGAAGTGCCTAGCTCTGTTTGGATGGAAGGCGAAATCAACAGCGTCATGGCGGGACATCGTATGGTTAATATTACTCATGGTCCTGCTGAGGCTTGGGATTGGCCTGAAATGACAATGGACTTCGATGTAGGTGAAAAGGTAGATATTGATTCACTGAAGTCTGGTCAATCTTTGCACTTTGAAGTGAGCAAAACCGAAGAGGGTGGATATGAAGTTACTGGAATTCATATCATGAGTGAGCCTGCTGATATGAGTGAAGAAGTATCATCAGCAACAGTATCAGGTTTAATTAATGCGATTGATATTGATACACGGATTCTAAATATTAGCCGAGGCCCAATAGAGAAGTGGGATAGACCTGCTGCGACGATGGATTTTATCGTCGCGGACAATATAGAAATAGTTGATTTCAATGTTGGTGATAATGTCACTTTCACTTTTGAGGTTAGGGATGACTTAGTTATCACTGAAATCTCTCTTGAATCAGATGAACAACACGGCAAGGAAAATAAAGCTGCTGTTGATCATTCTAATCATTAAGTGGGAGAAAAATAATGATTGAATCAATTATTAGATGGTCTATCGGCAATCGTTTCTTTGTTTTGTTGATTACCTTAATTGTCGCGTTTGGTGGTTTGTACTCATTACAAAAAACGCCAGTAGATGCACTCCCCGATCTTTCTGATGTGCAGGTGATAATTAAGACGAGCTATCCGGGACAGGCACCACAAGTAGTGCAAGATCAAGTGACGTTTCCCCTTACTACAGCGATGTTGTCAGTACCGGGAGCGCAAACTGTTCGTGGTTACTCATTTTTTGGTGATTCCTACGTCTATATCATTTTTGATGATGATACTGATTTGTATTGGGCTAGAAGCAGAGTACTTGAATACTTAAGCCAAGTAGCATCAAGCCTGCCTGATTCGGCAAAACCTCAATTAGGACCTGATGCAACAGGTGTGGGTTGGGTATACATTTACGCTTTAACAGATAAGTCTGGAAACCATGATCTAAGCCAATTAAGAAGCATTCAAGACTGGTTCTTAAAGTATGAACTACAAACTGTTCCGGGCGTGTCCGAAGTTGCCGCCGTTGGTGGTATGGTTAAGCAATATCAGGTGCAGGTCGATCCCGACAAGCTCAGAGCTTATAACGTGCCGTTAAGTCATATTCAAATGGCACTTAAGCGAGGCAATAAAGAAACTGGGGCATCCGTTGTGGAAATGGCTGAAGCTGAATATATGGTTACCGCAACGGGGTATATTCAATCAGTTAGTGATATAGAGAAAATTCCACTTGGTATTAACGAACAAGGCACGCCGTTGCGTATTGGTGATGTTGCCAACGTTAACCTTGGTCCTCAAATGCGTCGTGGTATCGCAGAACTTAATGGCGAAGGCGAAGTTGTTGGTGGTGTTGTCGTTATGCGCTTTGGTGAAAACGCTCAACAAACCATAAACGGGGTAAAAGAAAAGCTAGAGTCGTTGAAATCTTCTCTACCAGATGGGGTGGAGATTGTCCCAGTTTATGACAGATCGAAGTTAATAGATCGTGCTGTTGATAATCTTTGGACCAAGTTGCTTGAGGAGCTTGCAGTCGTTGCTATTGTCTGTGTTGCATTCCTATTTCATCTTCGCTCATCAATTGTGGCAGTTGTTACTCTACCATTAGGTATATTGGTGTCATTCATCATCATGTATATGCAAGGCATCAATGCCAATATTATGTCGTTAGGCGGTATCGCTATTGCTATTGGTGCGATGACTGATGGCGCAATAGTGATGATTGAAAATATGCATAAACATATGGAGAAAACACCACTAACAGATGAAAACCGTTGGCAAATTGTAGCTAAGGCTGCGAGTGAGGTAGGCCCTGCATTATTTTTTAGCTTGCTGATCATAACTGTCTCATTCTTACCTGTGTTTATCTTAGAAGCGCAAGAAGGAAGAATGTTTTCACCGCTCGCCTATACAAAAACCTATGCAATGGCTGCATCAGCAGGCTTGGCAATAACATTGGTGCCTGTTTTGATGGGCTACTTTATTCGAGGCAAAGTCGTCTCTGAAAAGAAAAACCCATTAAATCGATTATTGATTGCTATCTACATGCCTGTTTTAAAGCAAGTCATGAAGTTTCCAAAATTGACAATAGTCGCAGCAGTATTAGTGACTATCGTTGGTTTTTGGCCTGTCGATAAAATTGGTAGTGAATTCATTCCGCCATTGGATGAAGGCGACCTTATGTATATGCCTACTACATATCCCGGCATTTCAATCGGTAAAGCAAGAGAGTTATTGCAGCAAACGGACAAGCTTATTCGCACTGTGCCAGAAGTTGAAAATGTATTCGGTAAAGTAGGACGAGCTGAAACCGCAACTGACCCTGCGCCTCTAACCATGATTGAAACCTTTATTCAATTGAAGCCACGGGAGGAGTGGCGAGAAGGCGTGACAACTGAGTCGTTAAAAGCTGAGTTTGATAAGTTGGTTAAATTTCCGGGCTTAACCAATGCTTGGGTCATGCCAATCAAGACCCGCATTGACATGTTAGCTACAGGTATAAAAACGCCTGTCGGTATTAAAGTCGCCGGACCAGAACTTGATGTAATTCAGGATATCGGCCAACAAATAGAACAACTCTTGCCAG
>Ga0209379_10002256_pt1 | contig 11871 bp, 8 predicted proteins | sample tdDd001_FD_187124 | JGI IMG/M metagenome (GOLD analysis project Ga0209379, IMG submission 187124) | Marine sediment microbial communities from the Atlantic coast under amendment with organic carbon and nitrate - tdDd00.1 (SPAdes)... | ecosystem: Environmental > Aquatic > Marine > Coastal >...
TGAAGCAAGAGGGACACATCGATTTTAATACCATGATTACCCGAGCGACTCAGTATGTTGAGAAAGGGAAATTTCGCTCACCTTATAAGTATATTATGATCGATGAATACCAAGATATATCTCCTCAACGCTTAGCACTTATTGAAGCGATGTGTCAGCAAAATGAACACCAAGAGTGTGTGTTGTTCGCCGTAGGGGATGATTGGCAGTCTATTTATGAATTTGCAGGTTCAGATGTGGATTTAACCACGGGTTTTACCAAGCGCTTCCCACATTCAACCGTTCATCATTTGGATACGACTTATCGTTTTAATAACCGATTGGGCGAGGTTGCGAATCAATTTGTTCAGCAGAATCCGGCCCAATTACAAAAATCATTGAATAGCCATAAACAACAGAAAGCAAAGTCTGTGATTTTGGCGCCGAGCAATAACGTTGAAAAGATTTTAGATGATCTCAATCGCAAAGCGAAATCACCGCAGACGGTACTGTTGCTTGGACGTAACCATTACCATAAGCCAGAGCTGTACAACGATTGGAAAAAGCAGTTTGGTCAACTTTCAATTGAGTTTATGACCTGTCATGCCAGTAAAGGTAAAGAAGCGGATTTTGTTATTATTTTGTCTGTAGACGAAGGGCAATTCCCGGCGAGAGTAAAAACTCTGCATTTAGATGGCGCGTTAACTCAATCGACGGATACATTTGCGTACGCGGAAGAGCGTCGTTTGTTTTACGTAGCATTAACGCGTGCCAAAAAGAAGGTTTGGGTTACGAGCAAAGGCGATGGTTCCTGTTTTGTTCGAGAGCTTGCTGGGGATGATTATCCCGTTCAAATCCAGAAATAGGGAAAGTACGTATGAGTAGCCAATTTTGTATCGTATTAATGACTGTTGGAAGTGAGCAGAATAAAACCCAGATTATTGAAGCCGTGTTATCACATAAGCTTGCCGCATGCATTCAGTCAATGCCAATAGAAAGTCATTACGTATGGGATGACCAAGTTTGTTGCGATAGAGAATTATTGCTTATCATGAAAACGACGCGCTCATGTTACGAAAAACTTGAACAAGTAATTGTGGAAAGCCATGAGTATGAAGTTCCTCAAGTTGTTCAAGTTCCCTTTGTGGACGGTTTTAATCCATATTTAACCTGGATAGAAGAGAACACGCATTGCTGAAGATCTGCTTTAGCCATTTCAAATAACCAATGCTGTTGAAAGTCATTTTGAACGCACATTTATTCTTCAAACAATCGTTTTCATTTCATCAAAGTTTGATTTACGTAAATGTCACACTTAGAATCTTGACTCTAATAATTATCAAATAAAAGTTAAAGTCATGAAACTGGAAACCGTCGATTATCTTGCTGAAGATGCAGCTGAACAATTTGTTAAGTCGCTACGTGAGACCGGGTTTGGTGTATTAAAAAACCACCCAATTCCTAAAGAGCTTGTCGAATCAATCTATGAGAATTGGTACAAGTTCTTTATGTCTGAGCAGAAAAATGAATTTCGATTTAACGTAGAAACACAAGATGGTTATTTCCCGCCGTCAGTTTCTGAAGTGGCGAAAGGGCACGCTGTAAAAGACATTAAAGAGTATTTCCATGTTTACCCTTGGGGCCAAATGCCTGAAGAGCTAAAAGAGCAGATCATGGATTACTATCAGCGTGCAAATGCCTTTGCAGAAGAGTTGCTGGGCTGGGTTGAAGAATTTGCTCCTAAAGAAGTTCAAGAGAAGTTTTCAATTGCGTTGTCTGAAATGATCAATGGCAGCGATAAAACGTTATTGCGCGTACTTCATTACCCACCGATGACTGGGGATGAAGAGCCTGGTGCAATCCGCGCAGCAGCTCACGAAGATATCAACCTATTAACGGTTTTACCTGCGGCAAATGAACCTGGTTTACAGGTAAAAGGCAAAGAGGGTGATTGGATTGATGTACCATGTGATTTTGGTAATCTGATTATCAATATCGGCGATATGTTACAAGAAGCATCGGGCGGTTACTTCCCGTCAACCACGCACCGAGTGATTAACCCAACGGGGGCGCGTCAAGAGCAGTCGCGTATCTCTTTGCCACTCTTTTTACACCCTAAGCCAGAAGTGGTGCTATCTGAACGTTACACAGCAGACAGCTACTTAATGGAACGCTTGCGTGAGTTAGGGGTTATCTAGTTAGACACTCGAATCTAATAATCGAGCAGGGCCAGGGATTTCAATTATAAACGTTGTTCCTTGGCCTTTTTGGCTTTCACACTTTATGGTGGCGTCAATCCGCGCCAAAACATTGAAGACAATAGAAAGCCCAAGTCCCGTTCCTCCGCAATCTTTGGCTGTACTAAAGAATGGGTCAAAGATCTTGGGTAAGTTTTCCTCGTCAATACCATTACCATTGTCACTTACGATAATAGTGACTTTGTCTTCTCTAAAATCCCCCATCGTGATGGTAATAGTTGGCGTGTCTATATTGTCGAAAGCGTGATTACGTGCGTTTAACACTAGATTAGAAATAGTGTGATAGATCGCTCCGGAATCCGTACTAAGCTCAATGCTCTGAAAATTCTCTGTATGGATTCTAATTCCTTTCATACTTGGGCCGAGCGCTAATATGGTGTCATTAATTTTCTGACCAATATCGAGCTTATCAATCAATGAGTGAATGTTATCGGATGAAAGGCGTTTAAAGCGTTGAATGATCTCAGCGGCTCGCGTGAGGTTGGTTACAAGTATCCGTGTGATTTCGTTGTTTTGATTTAGGTAATCATCAAAATCCGTTTTTGTTAGTTGATTTTCATTCACCTTTCTCGTCAACGTTTTAGTTAAATCTTCCAAGTGTGTAGACGTTGTAATACCAAGCCCGATTGGCGTGTTTATCTCATGTGCAACACCTGCGACCAGTTTACTGAGTGAAGCCTGTTTTTCCGCTTCAATAAGTTGGTTTTGTACTGTTTGTAATTTCTTAATGTTCAATTGTAGCTCTGTGTTCTTTTCCATTAGCTCCAGCGCATGTTGCTTACGCTCGTTTAGCCGTTTTTTCACGAGATTTAGGACATAGAATAAGATGAACTTCAATATGATAGCTTCTGTAACTGTCGTGATTATTACTGCCCAAAATGCCCATCTAGAGTTATCTTGAGCGGTAGAGTAAATGCGATCACTAATGTCAACTAAATGGCTGTTATAGGTGCTAACATCAGATAGCAAATTATCATATTTCTCTTTTCCATCGGTTGTAATGTGCATGAATTCAGCGATTCGAATGTTATCTTGCGAGTATTTGACGGTTTGCAGAACCGATTGCCGATATTGCGTCCATGAATTGTGAATGTTGCTGGCGAGTTGTGCGGTTCTTTCCGTCAACTCGAAATGTTTAACGTGCGTGTTTAGCGTACGATCGATCATCCGTATGTCTTTATCGATTAATTCAGTGATTTCATGTTTACTATTGTTGTCCGGTGCCATCACCAAGGCCATCGTTAGTTGCCGTAACTCAGATATTGGATAAGAAAGCTCAGTGTTATTGTGATTGACTTGGTCGACCGATTCATGAACTTGTCGGATTGAATTGTTTACATCATTGATACTATAAATGTTGTACATACCTTGCATAATGAGCACGCTTGTCGTCGCAATAAACAGTATCAGTATCTTCTTTGACAAGCTGTCTTGAGCAATCATTGCCATGTTATTACTCCACAGAAGAAACGAATTCGATTGGCGTTTTCAGGTGTTCAGGGTAAGGGGTTTTACCTCTAATGGACCAGTGGAAATCGCTCACTTGAATCTCCCATAAGGGATAAATAGCAGAGGTTCTTGGGGTGTAAACGACCTCTTTGTTTATGGCAATAATGTTGTAAGGGCTAGGTAGACTGAGTTGATAGTTCATCTCTTTAATGTATTTCACCAGATCCCTCAAGGCAGGAATATACTCATTTGTTGTATAGGGGGTCGATATGAATTTGTTGACCAAGCCATCGAGTTCTTCATGAGGGAGAGTTGTTGCCCAAGATGACGTGGAATCGAAGATAAAGAATGAAACCCAGGGGTTGCGCATCCAGTCAAAGTTAGGCCATAGCACTAAATCAAAGTTAATGTCGTTGGTGCCACTACGTGCAGCAATAGCGTTGCCGAACATTTCGGATTCTGATTCAGCCACAATAATGGACACTTCAAAATCTAATTTTTCTAGGAAGAACTTAATATCGTTAATCATGTATTGCATGCTTTCTTGAGCAAGGAAGCGCAATTGAACTTTTTCGTTCTTCTTATAGCCATGTTTTACTTTGTATTGAGCAAGTAATGTATTGATTTCAGCTGTGCTCGCAGTTTGCTTGGCGGCCGTATTTTCGAGGATTTGCGATAAGGCTTGGTCCATACCATAAAACTGCTCAGGTATAGAGACATAAGTGGGTGTGCCTTCACCATTCATAGATAGCGAGACGAGCGAATGTTGATTGATAGCGTCATTAACGATCGCTCTTACTTCGGGTTCTTGAAAAATTGATTGACCATTGAATAGGTTAAATCGAGCAATATAGGTGTTGGTTGATTGAAGGCGATTGACTTTCGAGTAGGGCGCGAATATTGCCTCTAGTTCATCAGAGAATAGCACCGGGGTAATATCGATTTCTCCTTCATCATGTAGTGCCCGATCTTTGGCTTCTTGCTGACTAATCCCCATAAATAGCGTAATTTTTTCAACTTTAGGTGAGTTTGGGTCCCAGTAATGTGGATTGGCTTCAAGCACCGCAATGTCCGATCTCCGATCGCCCTCAATATATCCTTCTTTCAAAATGTATGGACCTAAACCATATGGTCCTGCTTCGGCTAAATTGGGGCAAAATGGCTTCCCATTCCAACCAAACTTTTTAAGGTATGGTTCCGTATAAAACTGCAACCAAATAGCGTCGTATAGGAGTAAGCCGTAGTTTTCAGTTAAATGAAAACGAACAGTATGGGATGATGTTTTTTCTACTTTTGATAGGATTTTATGGAGTTTGGTAAAGGTATAAGGTTCTTCCATGAAGTACTTCATGTTCATTAAAACTGAGTCTGCATTGAAGTCGGTGCCATCTTGAAATTTAACCCCTTTTCGTAGTTCGAATTCGTAAAGCTTGGGGGTAATGATCTTATGACTAATCGCCATATCATACGCCCAACCCTGTTGGTTATTTGCAGGGCGAACTAACCCCGCATTAATAGAATGAGAGCTTGCTATATAGGGTAAATTGGGTAGGTAAACTTTAACATGAGACCCAGGCCTAAAAGTCCCAGATACTGTTTCGAAACTGGTATCCTTTCGAAATTCTTGTGCACTTAACGCAGGAAAAGTTGTCGAGATTAGTACAGCGAACAGTAAAATGAGTACGTTTGAGTTTAGCTTATTCATGTTTGGCCCCATTAATCGGGATAGGAGTCACGTAGGGCGACGCACTTGTCGAAAATCCGTAAGAATACGTCACATAGGTGAGGATCAAAGTGAATGCCGCGTTGATCTTTTATATGTTGGTAAATATCTTCATTAGACCAAGGTTGCTTGTAGCTTCGTTTAGAGGCCAGCGCATCAAAGACATCGATGATCGCCGTGATTCTGCCTTCTATAGGAATATCTTCTCCCTTTAATTGCTTAGGGTAGCCGGTGCCATCCCACTTTTCATGGTGGGTTGACGCGATTACGGCGGCGATTTGCAATATCTCGAGATGCGAACCAGATAAAATAACGCCTCCGATGGAAGCGTGAGATTTCATCGTTTCCCACTCTTCTTCCGTGAGTTTCCCTGGCTTGTGTAAGATGTTGTCAGGGATAGCAATTTTCCCTATATCATGTAACGGAGAAGCGAGTTTAATGCGTTCTGCTGTTTGCTCATCTAATCCAGCTTCTAAAGCGAGCAAATGGGATAGGAGCGATAGACGTTTGACGTGACTCCCTGACTCCTTAGAACGAGTTTCAACCACTTCCCCAAGCCGATACGCGATCTCTTTTTGAGTCTCTAACATATCGTTAAGAAGATAGAGCTTTTCATAAGCAATAGACGCATTTTTCACCAGCAACTCAATGAGCTCGCGGCGCTGTTCTATGACATATCGACTACAGTTGATGACAATAATGCCTTTTGAGTGATGAATCTCGATAGGCAACGCAAATCGGGTGGGTGATAGCTCAATAAGCTGAGATGTCGGATGGATATCAGGAATATCACTGTGATCGACAAAATCTGCGAGTTCTTTGCCGATCGGGATTTTTGACTCATCGGTGGATGCGACAATTGTCCACTCACCATCGATTTGAGAGGCGCCGAAATGTATCGCACACGCGTCATTAAGTTTTAGCAGCGCGACAATCTGTAGCAAAATCCCTTTTAACCAGGTGGTACTGGTATCGGCGACTAGGATATTGGAAGTCGAGTCAATGATTGTTTTCAGGCCATCACGGGTCTGTTCAATCGTGACTATGTCACTGTAAGAGCGTATTGCAGAATAGATTGCGGTTAACAAGCGCGTTGAAGTTAGCTCCGTCTTTGTTTTGTAGTCGTTGATGTCGTAATTGAGGATAACTTTTTCTTCTGGCGCATCACCGGGTTGGCCGGTTCTTAAAATGATGCGACAGTGCTTATCTCCAAAATCATTTCTAATCCAGTTGGCGAGCTCAAGTCCGGCTTGTCGTGTTTCCATTACCACATCTAACAAGATCACGGCGAACTCTGGGCCATTAAGAAACATCTCCTTAGCTTCTTTGGCTGAGTAGGCGTGCGAAAAACGTAGTTTATGATCAAGAAAGCGGTTATTACCTAAGACTAGGCTAGTCACGTCATGAACATCTTTTTCATCATCAACGACCAATATTTCCCAGTATTTTGTTTCTTGGGATGGGGAGGTTTGTTCAGGTTGCGCGAAGAAAAACTTATCACTGTCCATTAATATCTGCCTAATCATGACAAAACGAGAAAGACTGTAATGCCTTACACATTCATATCTATAACTAAGGTTTAGAAGATGCTTATATAAATATCAACCTTATCATTACGTCATGTTGATGGGCTTTTGGTGTACTTCAGGGAGTAGACTCTCAAATTTGAGGTAAAAATAGGAGGAAACCGTCTTGAAGACTCGACAAAACAGAGAGAGTGAATTTCAATTACTAGTATGACCCACTACCAGTGATACCTATGCCTCAGCAATCCGAATTAGCAGCTCAGTTTCAGCAATACATGGAAAACCCACTATTGTGGCCCATTATGGAAGAGCTGAAGAAGAAGCCAAGCGGCTGGAAGGTTCATACGCTCGCCTCTCACTTGATGGAATTAGGCTTTATTCCAGAGCTGGATCCATGTGCCGATAAAGATTTATTTAAACGTAACTTCCTTATCATGAATGCTTTATACCAGTTGCAAGAGACGTTATACCCAGATAATTGGCTTCAAGTTCAGGCTATGGATATTATTTTGATGCCGCAAAGTCAGGTCTTCGGTCATGAGGTGGATCATCACGATCCGCTACGTGATTACTATTTAGACTGGCAAAACTATGAAGCTCAAGAGGGTGAGATTAAACGACTCTTAAATGAATTCTGGACGCGATATAGAGAATTTGTAGGGGGAACAGATTGCCAAGATATGACTCGCACCAAAGCACTTTCGTTATTTCAGCTTCCATCCGATGCAAGTGCAAGTGAGATCCGTAAAACTTGGCGGAAACTGGCTTTAAAATGGCATCCTGACCGTGACAACGGTGACAGTGATAGGTTTCGAGTGCTGTGTGAGGCTTGGAATGTACTTAGGCATTAGCAATTTATATTCAGTTAAAAAAAGCGCCGAACGGCGCTTTTTTCATTATCACTGTTTTATTTACCAGATTTAAACTGACTTTTTCGCATTCGGTTCAAGGCTGCCATAGCATCGAGAACTCGTGGTTTGGCGAGGTCCCCTTGATTCGGCATAGTGTGTGACCAGTTACCATCAAGCATAGCTGAAAGCTCTTTTGCTGGGTTATTTGACCAACCTGGAAGTTGTGCAAGTTGGAACCACAGCCATCCAATCGCATTGACTTCAGAGCTTGATTCAAGTTGCTCAAGTGCAGTGAGGTCAGTAAATTCCTTGCCAAAGCGAAGAGAGTCTTTACCTTTAGCAGATACTCGAAACTTTCCTTCTGTGAGAGTTTTTTGCAAAGCGGCACGGTTTAGCGAACGAGGACGGAAAGTCTCAAGTGCTGTTTCACTTTCGTTGTTGCGCTCTGTAGGGTGCTGAGCAATCACTTCTTTGGCTTTTTCTGTGACATCTACTGCTTGATAATCGTGCATTTGAATGACGCTATCAGCTACATCTAAATAGTCTCCGGAACCACCCATTACGATAATCGTGGAGATATTCAACTCATCACGAAGTTGGCCAATTCGATCGACTAGCGGAGTAATAGGCTCATCACCTTTGCTTACGAGCGCTTGCATACGTTCGTCACGAATCATAAAGTTGGTTGCCGATGTATCTTCATCGATCAGCAAGCCATTCGCGCCAGCCTCGATTGATTCTTGTAACCAAGCTGCTTGAGAAGTTGAACCTGAGGCATCTTGAGTGGAGAAATCTGAGGTATCTTTGCCCATTGGTAAATGGTTGATGTAGTTACCTAGGTTTAAGTTGTGCACGCATCGACCATCTTCTGCGCGAATTTTCATTGCATTGCTAGTGGTGACGACTTTCTCACGACCATCGCCAGGGATGTGGTTGTAGATAGAGCGTTCAATGGCTGTTAACAAAGTGGATTTGCCATGAAAGCCACCACCAACAATTAAGGTAATGCCTTTAGAAATACCTAACCCAGTGACAGGCCCTTGGTTTGGCGTATCAATCGTTACTTCAAGAGATTGAGGTGCGATAATTTCAACCGCATCTTTCATTGGTAAATCACAGTCGCCAGCGAGGCGAGGAAGAACAGAACCATTGCCAACAAAAGCAAGTAGGTTAAGTTCATCTAGCTTTGAACGCATAACGTCTTGGTCTTCAATGACTTCGCAATGATGAGTCAACGCATCAAGATCTAATTCGCGTTCAAGTGTGGCGCGGCGAATGTATTTTGGTAAATGGAACGTAAGTAGGTTATCTGCTTTTTTACCAAGTACCGAGCGACCTTCTGCCGGAAGGTTGATACGAAAACGTAGCTCAATACCTTCTTCGGTAAACAATACAGCTGTACTGTCTAAAACCGTCTGACCTGTTAGCGCGATGCTAATGCTCGAGTCCATTTTTGACAACTCAGCGAAGCGGCGAGCGATATAGTCACGAGCAGCGATTTGGTAAGATGATGATTTATCACGTAACCATTGAAGGCCTGTTACCGACCAAGGGCGTACTGCTCTGACGCGAGAAGCAGACGCGAAAGGGTCAGCTTGAACGTAATCGATATAGAAAGTGTAATCGCTGAAATCATATTGCCCTTTGATTTGCTGGTAAGCGCGATAGTTTTGTTTTTCAATTTTTTTTAATGCAGCGGTTAACTGATCCATAAGACGTTCAAAGCTCGGTATTTTTAAAGGTCGCGATTATATACCTATCCGTACGAGATATGCGAGGCCTGGACGGCTTTCAGCGTTTATCTGGCGACGATTAATCGTGTAGGTTAGTTATAACTATCTACATTCGATGTGTTTTGTTGAAGAAAGCTTGATTCAAAAAGATCACAAGGCATTGGTTTTCCATAGAGATAACCTTGGCCTACTTCGCAACCCTCATCAATGATGAAGGTTTCATGCTCGTCTTTTTCAATCCCTTCAACGGTTACTTTTAAGCCAAGTTTACGGGCAATGTTGATGATGGATCGGACTATTTCTCTGTCTTCTAAACTATCTTCTAAATGATGGACAAAACTTTTATCTATTTTAATCGCATCAAAAGGGAATTTTTTCAAATAGTTGAAGGAGGCGTAGCCGGTACCAAAATCATCCAGTGACAGCGTTACCCCAATGTTACTCAATGCTGTCAATGTATTGCGTGCGACAACTTCATCAGCGATAAGGCCACTTTCTGTTACTTCAAGCTCAAGGAAATGGGCAGGTAATTGGTACGTAGCGAGTAGGTCCCTAACTTGATTAACAAATTGCGGGCTTTGTAATTGTACGGCTGAAACATTGACACCAAGTTTAAAATCGTCAACGTGATCAATCCACTCAGCCGCTTTTTGAATTGCTGAACGCAATACGAAACTACCCACTTCAAATATCAATCCATTTTGTTCAGCAAGATGGATCAGAGTTTCATTGGAAATATCACCGAGAATAGGATGACGCCAACGTAACAGAGCTTCAGCACCTAACCATTTATGCGTAGTCGGGCAGACTTTCGGCTGGAAATACAGAAGTAAATCGTCGTTTCTGACAGCTTGGAGTAGGTAGCTTTCTAGTTGATTGATGTTCTTTTGGATATCTGAAATATCTTGTGAATAGAAACTGAACTTATGCCCAGAGTCTTTACACGACTGCATCGCCTCGACAGCAAACTTCAAGATACTAGAACTGCATAACGTATCTTGTGATGTGGCGATACCGATATAACTGTGTAGGTGAAGTTTCTCGCCTTCAATGTCAAACTCAGATTGGCTGATTTCAATCAACTGACTACAGAGGTTGTGAATGTCTTCATCTATATCATCTGAGAAAAACAGAAATGCCAAATCTGTCGAAGTCGGCCGGGCAGTAATGATGTTGTAATGAGACAAGTCACCTAAACGATGCCTGAATTGGACCAAGATGTGGTCCCAGACGGAATAACCATATTTAGATTGGATTCTACGTCCGTTTGCAAAGCCAACGTGAATAACGGCGGTGTTCTTCCCTGTTGGTAAGGCTGCTTGTTTGAGTAGGTTTTCTGTCTCGAACTCAAGGGCGGTGCGATTCAAGAAGCCGGTACCCAAGTCATGCCGTTGCTGGTAACGAATTTTTTGCTCAGCAGCTCGACGTTTATCAATTTCGATGTTGAGTGAATAATTGAGATCGACCAAATCTTTAGTTCGTGTGTGAACTCGAGATTTTAACTCATCGTTAAGCTGCGACAGTTTATGGTTTTGGTAAAGTGTTTTTAGGTGCGCGTCTATCGAATCACGAAATGAGAGCAATAAGTTTTGGTATGTTTGGGTAAAGTGGTTTTCTTTGTTGTCCAGAACACAAATGGTGCCGAATATGTCACCATTAGGCCAACTTACGGGTAAGCCGCAATAAGCGAGCAAACCAAACTTCATATCTGGGTTGTTTACCCATTTAGGATCTTTTTTGGCATTTGGAACACGAAGCATTCGGTTTTCATTGACGACAGTTTCGCAATAAAGCCCCTGATTTAGAGGTTCGCTGTCACCAGGCTTGTAAGGGTGTGAGTCATTGTTATTAGCGCTGAATACTTCGATGTGATCTTTATCGATACGCATGACGAGCGCAGCAGGAACGGCAATGATTTCGGCGAGTAGATTGACAATGGTCTGCCAGCTATTAAGCATTTCCTCAGGAATACTAATATTAGCAGTGACAATTTTTGACATACGTTATCCCTGTCAGCAGGTAGCAAAAATGAACGAGCTTCCGTTGCTCTAAATATAATAATAGTTGTTATTCGGCAAACAGAACCTGTTAACGGAATAATTTGTCCTAAAAATAAGAATGCATGATTCCCATTCCAAAAAAAAGCCTTCGTTGATAGGGAAGGCTTTAGCTTTTTGATATTCTCAAACTTGAGACTCGTTATGTAACAATCACTTTATTTTACAAAGGTGTCAATACTAACTGGTTGAGAATAATCGATAGAATCAAAGCCAAATCCATTTAAGCGCAAGAATTCTTGTTTGTAGCCTTGGTAATCACCGAGCTCTTTAAAGTTTTCTGCCGTTAATGAAT
>Ga0209379_10002259_pt1 | contig 11867 bp, 11 predicted proteins | sample tdDd001_FD_187124 | JGI IMG/M metagenome (GOLD analysis project Ga0209379, IMG submission 187124) | Marine sediment microbial communities from the Atlantic coast under amendment with organic carbon and nitrate - tdDd00.1 (SPAdes)... | ecosystem: Environmental > Aquatic > Marine > Coastal >...
TTAGTACAGCTGCAAAATCTGGCGTCGATGTTAGAATCATCACACCTCATCATGCAGATAAGAAATATGTACATGAAACAACGCGGTCTTTTTATCCAAAGCTACTTCAAAGTGGTGTTCGAATCTTTGAATACGAGCCTGGATTTATGCATGGTAAAACCTTTGTGTCGGACGATGAATGTGCGGTAGTCGGCACGATCAATATGGATTACAGAAGCCTCTTCTTACATTTTGAATGTGGTTTATGGATGTACGGAACAGATTCAGTGATAGATGTGAGAAAAGATTTTAACAGCACGCTTAATGATTGCCTAGAAGTGAGTCTTGATCATTTTAATAATGTCAGTCTGGGTAGACGATTGTTCAGTTTGATATTAAGACTTTTTGCGCCGTTGATGTAAGCATTTATATTGTGCACATAGTAAATATAAAACCCCGAGAAGTAGACAAAATCTACCTCTCGGGGTTTTATATTGCATTGAATCAATTCGATACAAGATACTTTTCAAACGTGTTCTAATGATTTGAAAGATGAATCTATATATAGTATAAAATATTACCAGAGAAAATGTTTACATACACCATAGATGGTATATAATGCTAATAGGGTCGTGGTATGAAAATTTTAGATATGAACTGACGATAAGTAGTGGGAGGCTTTTCATGAAATTGAATAATATGCTCTCAGCGAGCGAATATGCATTAAGTGGTTCAAATTCCATCAAAGTTAATTTACAACATATTATAACTGCAGACAATGAAAATAATGGGGTTTCATCTGAGTTTGGTCAAAGCGATGTTTTGGATATAATGAACTCAAGATTACACGAAGATTTACAAAATGAGGAAAAGGAATATACAATTAATTTTGATGAAGTTGATTTGCGAGCAGACTTAAGTGATGATCAGGATATAGGTAAAGAAGTATATTTGGAGCAGGCTATTGTTGGAACTGCAAAAATGTATGCTGAAAAAACGCAGTGGATTAATGAAAATGCTTCAACAGAAGAAGAACGCATTATGATGACAAAAGCGCTTGATTCCTCATATATAGATCATGTTGCGAAAGCGATCAGACAAGTGTCTTCAGACTTAGATGATTATTTTTCAAGTGGAGATGGTCTATTACAGGGATTTTCAAAAGAAGAGTTACCTGACCTGTTTGATAAAGAGATGTTCTCCAGTCATTTAGCAGACATGGCAATTGAGGCAAAAAACTTCGCACTCGAAACTGGGGAAACAGTATCAAAAGGACAAATTCAGGCACATCTTATTAATGAAGGAACAACAAGCTCAAGAGTTGAGAATATGAGTTACTGGGATATGTTAGCAGTTGTCGAATTTATCGATAGACCACAATCTGACGAATATGAAGTAAATGACGAAACTCAAAATGTAGGTCAAGTACTTGCTCAAAAAGAAATGTCAATGAATAAACAGATCAATGCGCTTGGTGTTTCAGACATCGTAAAAAACAGCATGATGGAAGTCGGAAGAAGAGAATCTGAAGGTATTATGAGATCACGCGCCTTTGGTGATGACATGAAGTATTATGCAAGTCTAAAAAAAGAACTAGATGAAGAGTATCAACGATTAATGGAACGGCTTGAACGCTATGCACAAATGATTGAGGAATTGAAAGAGTTGAATCTGATCGATCCAAGTACAGACAGACTTATGGATATTCTTAAAAGTGAAGGTGAAACGAAAAATCAGTTACGGTCATTAAAAGATGCAATGAATGATGTCAACGACGAGTCAGATTCGTTAGAGAATAATCCATCGTCAATTACAGAGGGAGACAGTTATAAACGAATGAAAGCGGAATACGAAGATGAAAAAGCTAAAGTAGTGGAATAGGATCTAGGCATGATGTAAACAAGTGATTGTTTTGAGCAAAATAAAATGACTTATCCGTTTGGAGGGGAGATGAAATGAATATTACGGGAGCGATATACTCTGAAAGGCCCGTTTACTCTACCGAGAAGAACCTGAAAAGTAGTATGAATCCATATGCCATTGTAAAAGTAAATGGTGATATGACATCGGATGACATTAAACAAGAACTTGAGAAATGCGAACATGAAGGGAAAATCCCAGTTGTAGAAGGCATACGAGATTACCGCGTGTTGCAGGAGTTTAAGGCGCTAAATATTCAGTTAAACCTTAGAATGCAAGTGATTGCATATGATACTGATAATATAAACAGGCCTGAATTTAGCAACATGGACAATTATATTCAGCAAAATACGTCAGAAGACATGGGCTCTTTACATAATAATGCATTTCAGTTCAAGTCAGGTGAGCGCTACAACTTTGGGACTTTCGACAATGTTCCGATTGAATTTGAGTTTCATAATGGGAGATTATTGTCTTCAATAAGTATGCCACCAGAACTAGATAACCTTTCTAATGTTGATCATCCGCTTCGAAAAAACATTGCCAGCCTTAGAGCAAGGCTCTCTGAGAAAAGCGTAAAAGAGATTTTCGAACTAGAAAGGTCTATGAACAACTTAATCAGTGTCGCGAATCACAATGCTCCAGATTATATTTTAAACAGTGCTGAAATACTACCAGCGCTTGAGAAGTGCGGTATCGATACGTCTAAAAACTTTGTTGTTAATGGAACGGAGTTTAAAGTGGAAGAGAATGAACGTTTAAAATACGCGACTCCGAAACAGTATGTGAAGCTGCCTGATGGCAGGATTTTTATTATGGATAAGGCGTAAATAGTTTATATATGATGAAGAATCCAATTGAATGAATAAAAAAGTTGTAAGTCCACACAGTTGTGTGGACTTTTTTTTGTTTATTATAAACGGCCTAATGATGCTTAAAGCAGACGGTTGCATGTTCCTTCATAAAGTCTTAATTTTCTCTGAATGGAGTACTAATTAATGTTATATAGAATTGCAATATAAACGGAGGTAGAGAGCATGAATGAAGCGATATCAAAATATCATAAAACATTAGAAACACAATTTGAGACTCTTAAAAAAGATAAAAGTGCACCAGAAAATATCACCTATTTTATTGATGTACTGAAAAATCATCATTGTGCAGAGGCTACAAACCTAGAAAATGCAGTTTTCGTCTTTGGGGTGAGTGTACCTGAAGAAATTATTCGAGCCCTTGACTTAACCCCAATTTGGATGTTGGGAGGAAGCTTCCATACTGGCGCTCTTGTCGAAGATACATTTCCACGAGATGTTGATCCAGTGGTGAGGTCATCTTATGGTTTATATAATCTGTTCATCGAAAATTATAGTGGTGAAAATAAGGCGATTATTCCTTACCATAATGACAGTTTTAGAAAGCTATCATGGCTTATGAAATCAGAAGGCACTCAAGTTTTTGAACTGGATATACCTTCGGTCAAGGATATGGATAAGTCTAGAAAAATATTTAATAGCAATATTTTGAAGATGATTGGTAGTTTAGAGAAAAGTAACGGATGTAAATTAAAAGCTTATAAACTCTATAATGCATGCAAAGAAGTTGGCCAAGCCAAACAAGCTGTTCGTGATCTGATTCAGCTATGTACAAAACGATCCAACGTTCTATCTACTGAGATCCTACATAGCATCGTGTCAACGTATTATGCCACGCGAGATTTGAAGAGGTACAAGCGTGAAGTAGAGCGTGTGATACTTGAAGTGGAGCAAAGAGAATTGGAACATGATCCGTCCGCTCAAGAAGTCTGGCTACTTGGATCGCCAATATTTTTTCCAAACAACAAACTCATATCAATGATGGGGGCGTTAGGTGCACAAGCTGTTATTGCCCAAAACGAAAACAGTATGTTTCTCAAACCTTGTATTCTTCAAGATGAGAGTGATTGCAGAGATATGGTTAGAAGCATTTCAGAACATTATTATCAGATAAATAATATGCCGGTAAATGTGGAAGAAAGCTGTTCGCTTATCGAATCGGAAATTCGCGGTGTCGTCTTCCATATTTTAAAGGGTGAAGTTGTTTATGACTATGATCTGTTTAAATATGAAAAGTACTTTAAAGAGAGAGACATTCCGGTTCTAAGAATTGAGACGGATTATAGTCCTGAAGACAAGGAACAATTAAAAATACGAATAGAAGCATTCGTAGAGATGTTAAGTCAAAATCAGAGAGGTGAAATATATGTTGGATAAGAGGAGAAGAATCATTATTACTCTTATTGTGGTGGCTTTGATTGGTATTGGAAGTATGGATCGCTTCATGGATGGAGATAACGATGGTCATGGAGAAGGCGGGAAATTTGGAAATGAAAATGATACAGAGCGAGAATCTGAAAGATTCGGTGGAGATGATAAAAACAACGATTTTGGCGGTGGCGGTGGTATGGAAGGTGCCAAAGAAAACTTTGTGGGTTCAGCAGTGCAATTGGGACTTATTGTTGTAGGCGGGATCATTATAGGTGCGCTTATTCAACCTAAGGGAATTGAGATCGTAAAGCATACAGTTATGGGTGCTAATAATAAGAATATTAACAATAAGTCGGAGGTTTAGTATGCGTGATATGAACCAAAAAATTAGATGGCTGATTTTAGGAATTAGCTTTGTACTACTGGTATATGGTGGGCGGTTTTTAAGTGTTGATTTTGGAAATGTTAAACTTCCTGTATTCGCATGTCCGTACAACACGAATGCTGTTATTGAGGGGTCATGTCTGTACCTGACAGAGTGGACAGATTATTTATTAGAAGGTGCTTCGGTGAAATCGCTGTTCAATATCCTTATGATTTTCGGGAGCACTCTGGTGGCAATATTACTCTTTGGACGATTGTGGTGTGGCTATGTATGCCCATTCGGATTTATTCAAGATATATTGTATAAAATTAGAGAGTGGTCAGGATTAAAGAAGAGAAATCTAGATCAGAAAATGCGTGAAAGGCTGAATTTTATAAAATGGGGCCTGTTGATTATTTTTCTAATAGGCATTGGATTTTGTGAGATTTGTCCTGTAAGGTATGTTATTCCACCTCTAAATGGAATAGCGACCCGTTTTGAATTTGGTCTGATTGTAGCAATTATAGTTCTCGCATTCAGCTTCAACAGTGAACGTTTCTTCTGTAGAATTTGTCCACTCGGCGCAACACTTGGACTTTTCCAGAAGTGGGTTCCATTCAAAATCACAAAAGACTGTGTTGCCTGTACGGAGTGCGGTATATGTTACGAAGCTTGTCCTATGGACATTAGAGAAATTTATACGGAACGTGAAAAGACGGATGTAACGTGTGGCGAATGTATACTCTGTAATAAATGTATCGATTACTGCCCTGAAAAAGAGGCACTCAGTCTCACTTTCTTTGGAAAGAAAATATACACATCTGGTCGTGATAGATTTTATAAGAATCATGTGAAATAAGAAAGTAAGGAAGTAAGGAAGGAAGTCGCTCAATGGATTTACGCAAAGCAAAGAGAAAAGCACGTTACGATCGCAATTTCGTTCGCGTATCTAATAAAATGCTGGAACTTATGAAAGAAACATTCGAATCACCAAAGAGCTTTGATTACTTTTATGATCAAATGGAATCCTTGTTTGTTAATCAAAAAATGTGGGTTTCTGAAGATCAGAGTATTATAGGAACGTTTTGTGCAATGGTCCCAGAAGAACTGATCACAGCAGCTGGAGGTGTTCCGGTTCGTTTATGTGGTGGTAATTACATTGCTCAAGTTGCTGGGGATGAATATGCTCCACGTGATAGTTGTCCTGTTGTAAAGGCGGTGATTGGGAGTTTTGATATGAACCTTCTTCCAATGTATTCATCGTGTAAATTAGCAATTGTTCCAACATCGTGTGATGGAAAGAAGAAGATGGCGGAGGTTATTTCAAACTATGTTCCAACATTACCGCTTCATATTCCAGCACTAAAAGACGAAGAATCATTTGAAGATGTTATACCTCTATTCATGGGCCTCGTTCCAATTATTGAAGAAACGACTGGGAATCAAATCACACCAAGAAGATTGAAAGAAGCTATACAAATTAATCAGGAAATCAATAAGGAAGTTCATCGTTTGATGGCATATAAAAAAATGAAGCCAGCGTTAATACACGGCAGTCTCGTATTACTGGCTATGAATACCTATCAATATAGCGATAGATCAGATTATTTAAAAGCTCTGAGAAATCTTAATGACGAATTGGAATTAAGAAAAAATGAAGGCATGTCCTTATCAGAAAAAGCACCAAGAATTATGATGACGGGTTCTCCTGTTGTTTTTCCAAACATGAAACTGCCTGTAGCACTCGAGGAATTAGGGGCTGTTGTTGTAGCAGACGAGACCTGTGCAGGCGACCGCATGTTGACGGACCCTGTTTTTATAAGTGATGGAACACTAGAGGGCATGGTTAGATCTTTAGCAGTGAAGTATGTACTTCCGTGTTCTTGTCCGACATTTGCATACAATGAAGAGCGGATATATAGACTAAAGCAAATGGTGAAGGATTATGAAGTGGATGGAATCATATACCATGTGTTGAGAGGTTGTTTACCCTACGATTTTGAAGTTCGAAATGTAGAAAAACTATCAAAGGAATTGGGTGTTCCTGTATTGCGTGTAGAAACAGATTATAATACGGAAGACATGGAACAACTGAAGATCAGACTGGAAGCTTTTACAGAAATGTTGAAAATGAAATAGGAGGGAACCCAAATGTATTATATAGGATTAGACGCAGGATCAACGTATCTTAAGGCAGCGCTCATTAAAGATGCGGAAGTTATAGCAACAAGTGTTGAAGGTTCGGGAATTTCGAATAACGAAAACGCAACGATGTTGGTTCATCGGCTGACAGAAAAAGCTGGAATAAAATTTGAGGAGATTAAAGGTATTATGGCAACCGGTTATAGCAGACGTAGTCTTGATATTGCTAAAGAGAATGTATCTGAAATAACAGCACATGCCTTTGGATCACAATTAACAAGACCAGATGGAATAACGCCAGGGCTGATCATTGATATTGGGGGTCAAGACAGTAAAGTTATTTGTTTGGGAGCAGAAGGTATTGTTAAGAACTTTGTCATGAACGACAAGTGTGCAGCGGGAACAGGGAAGTTCATTGAAGTCATTGCACAAATACTTGATACCACACTTGATCAAGTCGGACCTTTGTCAAAAGAGAGTTTATCCCCTTGTGACATTAATAGTACATGCGTTGTTTTTGCACAGACAGAGGTTATTTCTCTTATTGCTCAAAAAAAGGATAGAAAAGATATACTTGCAGGTATGCATCAGTCAATGGCAAAACGTGTGAGTAAAATGGCTCGAAAATTTGAGTATGAAGGCGATATCATTATGACTGGCGGCGGCGCAAGAAATGTAGGTTTGGTAGAAGCCTTTGAAGATGAGCTGATGGATGATGTATTTGTTGCAAAACATCCCCAGTTTAACGGTGCGATAGGTGCCGCAGTTTATGCGCGGTATATGTTGTTGAAGGGATAATAAAATGTATTTATTAGCATTAACAATGGGACTTAGCTGTGGCGTAGGTTGTGGAAGTGTGGTAACGCCTTTTTTAACATCGTATGTTATTGGAAAAGGGAAAAATGTTTCGGGGAGTCTTCAAAGTTTTCTTATTTTTTCAATGGGGAAAATACTCATTATGGCACTTCTTGGGGCGGTTTCGTCTATGGTTGGCCAGGCGTTGATCACGGAAAGTGAAGCACTTTTTCCATTTAGTATAACCTACATGTTTAATGGAATAATGATAGGTATGGGACTCATTTTATTATATGATAATATGAATAAGAACAAAAAGTGTGGCGGATGTGCTGATAACTGCTCAGAGCCTAAGGTTAGTAAAATATCAAAAGGGTACAAATTAAACAGATTTAGAGAAAATACGGCTCTTTTTATTGGCGGTGTATTCTATGGAATGACACCGTGTGCACCCCTGGGCATTATGTTGGTAACGGCAGTTGGATTATCCGTACTTGAAAGCGCACTGCTTCTGGCTTTTTTTGGATTTGTAACCTGTGTATCACCAGTCATTTTACAGTGTGTGTTGGCGGGTATGATTATTCCTACAATGAAGAAGGAAATTCCAGATATGCATCACTACGTATCATTGGTTGCTGGATGTATGCTTGTAGTTTTGGGAGTTTACCCTCTTATTACTTGATAACGAAGGGAAGTTCGTTGATGTCTGATAAAATTTTAATTGTTGATGATGATAAAGAAATAAGAAATATACTCAGTATATATTTGAAAAACAATGATTCTGAGGTTGTAGCAGTTGCCAATGGTGCAGAAGCTCTTGAGGTGATTGATGAAACATTTGATCTTGTACTTCTTGATGTAATGATGCCAGTTATGGATGGTATGGAAGCTTGTCAAAAGATTCGAGAACAGTATTCAACACCTATTATTTTTCTGTCGGCAAAAGGTGCAGAGATAGATCGTATTACAGGTCTCGTAACGGGTGCAGATGATTATATTGTAAAACCATTTAATCCAATGGAAGTTGTGGCTAGAATTAAAGCCAATATTCGAAGATATAAGGTTTTAGGCACAAAGGCTGCTGTTTCAATCCCGACACAAGAAAAAACAAGCAAACTCACAATACAAGATGTTGATATTTATTTAGATGAACATAAGGTTGTGAAAAATGGAAATGCCCTGAAAGTGACACGTTCTGAGTTTGAAATACTGAAGTTCCTCGTTCAACATAGAGGTATCGTTTTTAGTGCGGAACAAATTCATGATCAAATATGGAATGATCCAGCATCTTATGTAAGCAGCAATTCCATTGTGGTTCATATTAAAAACTTAAGAGACAAAATTGAGGATGATCCTAAAAATCCTAGTGTTATCATCAATATTTGGGGAGTGGGGTATAAAATTGAGAAGTAGGCTAAGTTTTGAGATTCTACAAATCATTCTCGTGGCACTCTTGGTAAGCGTGTTATTGAACTTAGGTCTTAATTATTTTGGAGGTCCGTACTTTGACGAGATTGCGATTCAAAATAGAATCCAATTCGAGGAAAAGCAAAAAGACGGCACTGTCACTATGGGAATTGGTGATTACCTTGATGATGAAGGTGATATTATTGAATTGGCCATTAACATAAGTATTATCGTTTGCTTCTCTATAATCGTTTATTACTTTATCAATAAAAAAGTAAAATACATTACAGAAATCTCGAATGATCTCACGAGCATTGGTGGTGGAAATTTAGATTATAAGATTCGTGAGGTTGGAAATAATGAGATCACTGAATTGGCTAAAAGTATTAATGTCATGAGTGAAACGCTTGGAATGCATATTGATGAAGAAAGAAAAATTCTTCAATCACAGCATCGTTTGATTACGGGGATTTCGCATGATCTTAGAGCACCCCTCTCTGCTATTATAGGATATTTATACGTGCTTAAAGATAAACAATACACACAGGAAGAAGATCATGATGCTTACGTGGGTGTTGCACTGGATAAATCACTTAGGCTTCAGGAGCTTTTAGATAAGCTTCTGGAAATGGCAACCGTCCAAGAGCAAGACATGGAAATTCATACGACAATAACTGGTATTGATGAGTTTAAGAGGGCGTTTGTCCATTACATTCAAAATGAGATAGATATCATCTGTGACAACGTTGATTCAGTCAAAGTTGATATTAGGGTGTCTGATGATAATCAGGAGCTATATTTGAACAATATGTTTACACTTAGGGTATTTGATAATCTTGTGTCAAATATTCAGAAGTACGCATTAAATCACAGTAGAGTAGATATTACTTTAACTGAGGAGAATGAATTTGTTGAGCTGCGTTTATCAAATGAGTGTGACGAAGAAACCTTCAAAAGTTCGGATAAACTTATTGAGCGGTTTTATCAAGTAGACCAGTCTAGAACAAGAGAAGACAGCTTTGGATTGGGCCTTAATATCTGTATGGGCATAATGGAAAAACAACAAGGGTATCTGAAGATCGAAATGGATGAAAAGAACCAAAAGATAATTGTTGTATTAGGATTTAGAAAAGTATTGAATTAACAATCCTCACGTATTTGTGTGAGTTCAGATTGTAGACAGGCGACCTCAAAATATTGGGGTCGTTTTTTCGTTGTGGCTTTTCCTTAATCACAAAACGGGTATAAATGATTTAGCGATTGTTAGATTGTGAACTCTATTTTGGAGAAAGGAGCCCGTAGTGAAACATATTCAGTTATTGGGCCTGATTATATTTATCTTCATGTTTTCTGCGTGTGGCACACCAGAAGTGGTGGAGGAGATTCAGGAAACGGTACAACCCGTTGAAATTGTCTCTCCTAAAGCAGGTGGACTAAGTGAAAGACTGAGGCTGACGGGACAGATTCAGCCGATAGAACGAACGACGTTGTTTCCTCAACTACTGACACCTGAAGCGGTTAAAAGTTTGGTTGTTGAAGTGGGCGATTATGTAGAGGCTGGAACCGTGTTGCTTGAGATTGATGATCAATCAGTCAAAGATCAGATCGAAGCGGCACGACTTGGATACAGGCTGGCCAGAGAGACTTATGAGAGCACATTAGAACAAATTAATCTGGCGCAGGAAGCACATGAACGTATCAAAGTGCTTTACGAATCCGGTGCTGCAACAAAACAAGAACTGGATCAGGCTGCTGTTCAGGCATCCAGTGAGAAAGTGGATGCGCTGGTGGCACAACTGAATCAGGCGCGTCAGCAATACGATCTTGCTAAATCAAACCTCACAGATACTCAAATTGTGGCGCCGACTGATGGGGTTGTCTCCAAAGTTAAAGTAGAACGGTATGGCTATGCAACCCAAGGCTCGGTAATAGAAATATCTGATCTCTCTCAAGTGGTTGTGGTCATAAAAGTGCCAGAGGATTATATAAATCAGATTTCAGGGGATACTCTTGCATATTTATCCATTCCGTCTGCTGACATAGAAAAAACGGCTGAGATCTCAACGATCAATCCTGTTGCAGATCAGAGAAGCGGCCTTTTTGATGTGGAAATCATCATACAGAACGATGATTGGGGACTGAAGCCGGGCATGACATCGTTTGTTGATTTGATCCTCGAAGCGGATTCAAATCCTATGACGCTCCCCGTAGATTGTATCTTGAAAGATGATGAAGGCAAGTATGTTTATATTGTCGAGGGCATATATGTTTTGAAACAGAGTGTCACAACGGGAGTGGACAATGGGGAACGAATCGAGATTCTTCAAGGCATCACGCTTCAAGATCAGGTTTTGATTAAAGGGCAGGACTTTGTCAATGATGGTGATGAGATCAACATTGTGAAGGAGCTGAAGTAATGAGAATATCACAGATATCCATTCGCCGACCGGTCTCAATACTGATGTTGATGTTGATCGTCATTTTGCTTGGTGTGGTATCGTTGTCTCGATTGTCTGTGGATCTTTATCCGGATTTTGATATTCCTGTCGCAGTGATAGCCGTGACTTATGAGGGTGCGGGACCCGAAGAGATGGAGACACTGATAACAAGACCGATTGAAGAGGTGCTCGGAGCGTTGTCGGGTGTTGATACTATCAGTTCCATTACCAGAGAAGGCAATGCGTTTATCATCATCGAGTTCGATTTTTCAACCTCAGTGGATGATGCGGTTGTTGAGGTGAGAGACCGGATAGATATGATTTCAACATTTCTTCCAGCAGATGCCAGCGACCCTATGATTATTAAAATTGATCCAAATGTTTTTCCTATTATGCTGCTTAGTATAAGTAGTGAAGGGGGACTTGAAGAAGCTCAGGCGATTGTTGAAGACAAGGTCATTAGCAGGTTGGAACGGATCAATGGCATTGCTTCAGTTTCAGCGATTGGCGGCATTACAGAAGAAGTGAAAGTGACGCTTGATCCTTTGAAACTGAACAGATACAATGTGAGCCTTGATT
>Ga0209379_10002260_pt1 | contig 11860 bp, 10 predicted proteins | sample tdDd001_FD_187124 | JGI IMG/M metagenome (GOLD analysis project Ga0209379, IMG submission 187124) | Marine sediment microbial communities from the Atlantic coast under amendment with organic carbon and nitrate - tdDd00.1 (SPAdes)... | ecosystem: Environmental > Aquatic > Marine > Coastal >...
CCATTGTTTTCGTGTTTTTACTCATAAATTTCAATAGTTTCTTAAGATTATAGGCAGTAGCAGATAGATGCATTACTTTGTTTGCCTGAATAATGCCAATGGTGTTTATTTTCCGAAGTCCCATGAACTGGGTTAAGGTGCCGAACACCGGTTCGACAGTAGATTGCCGCTTGCCTTTCATTCTCCTTCCATACTTGCTGCGGACCCTTTTGTTATTGCGTTCGTAGTGCTCTTTGTACACCGTAACGGCAACTCTTTTCTCAAAACTCTTGCCAATACATTTTTGCTTTATTGGGCAGTTTTTGCAATCGCTTCGTTTGGTCAGGTAATGATCCTGAAGAGAGTTCTTCACCATTTTTCGCTTGCGGAAGGTGACTTTTTTGCCTTCAGGACATAGCCAGTAGTTTTCCTGCTTATTAAAGGTAAATCCTTCCGGACCACCTTTGTAAGTTCCGTGAGGTGGAATGTAACTTAGGATGTTTTCTTTTTCAAGAAATGCATAGTTTTCTCCGCTGCTGTATCCTGCATCGGCAAGCAGGCTGGTAAACAGCAAACCTTGTTTTTTCAATCGTCCCTTCAATCGTTTGGTGGCATCCTGTAAGTATTGATTGTCTTTTTTATCGGCATGGTAAGCCTTTACATCGGTAATCACATGATTAGCTGTATCAACACTGATATTGCTTAGATAGTTCAGTTTTCTGGCTTTTCCTGGCTTTACACTTATTCGGGCATCGGGATCGGTTGGACTGTAATGAGTTTTATTACTGGTATATTTGGCGCCTTTGTTGCCAGATCCGGGACGTTGATCCTGATTCTTCTGCCAGTTTCGGTTGCGGGATTTTATCTCTTGTAGCTTATCTCTTGTAGCTCTCTTTTTTCGGCTGTTATAATTTGTTGTTGTTCGGAAGCTTTATTCTTCTTGGGTTTTCTATCTGGACGACTTTGATAGCGAGCCTTTTGAAGGTAAGCCTCAAGCTCCTGCTTGGGAACTTTTAACTCCAGACTATCCATGCTTGCATTGGCTTTAATAGGTGCAGAATCCATAGCCTGAGTATGTCCCGATACCATACCTTTTTCTACGCACATGCTTAGGATATGAGTAAAAACTTGTTCAAAAATTTCTTCGGGTAACAATTGGCGAGTGCGGCTAATTGTACTGTGCCAGCTCCAGACTATCCATGCTTGCATTGGCTTTAATGGGTGCAGAATCCATAGCCTGAGTATGTCCCGATACCATACCTTTTTCTACACACATGCTTAGGATATGAGTAAAAACTTGTTCAAAAATTTCTTCGGGTAACAATTGGCGAGTGCGGCTAATTGTACTGTGCCAGGGCAATTGCTCGTCAATATCGTAACCTAAAAAGAACAGGATATCCAATCGCATGGAGCAGTGTTCAATTAGTTTTCTATCGCTGATGATATTCTCTAAATAACCCACCAAACACAACTTGTAGAAAACTTGGGGATCTATGCTCTTTTGCCCGCAACTGCCATAAAATGGTTTGGTTTGCTTGTACAAAAAGGATAAATCCAAAACCGATCGTAATCTTCGATAGAAATTATTCTCAGGCACTCTCTGTGAGAGCTGAAAGCTAGAAAATAATTTCTCTTGATAAAACTTATTTCCTTGCATTTTTATTTACAAGTTAAGCCATTACCATTGATAAGTAAAGATATTATTGTTAGATTTATGAACAAGTTATCAAGAGTTGTGCAACAGGCACAAAAGCTATATGTAATGCGGGGTTCAGCGGGTAAATCAACCGCAGTTCTCCGTTGCAACACCGCCAAATCTTTGATTTGTTAATTTATAATTTGAATTAGTGTAAATCAAAGTTTTGGCTAAGTGCGGTTTTGAAAGTGAAATGCTTCGAAAGCCCGCAAAACACATAGCAAGCCCGTTATAAGCAATTGTAAAAGACACTAAATGAAAGAAACATTTTTAATAATCATATTTATTTCTTGTTCTTTAATAGGACATTCTCAAATTAATTCAATCAAAGTTGGTCAAAAAGCCCCACCAATTAGTATTGAGAATTGGATTTATCCTAAAATTCAAGTTTCGGACTGGCAAAATAAAGACGTTCCAAAGGATTTAAAAGGAAAAATTATAGTCCTTGACTTTTGGTTCACAAAATGTGCACCATGTGTTGCTTCTATACCCGAATTAAATCATCTAGCGAAACAGTTTCCAGAAGTTGTATTCCTATCAGTTACGTTTGATGAGTCGAATGAAATAAATAGGTTCTTGAATAAAATGGTAATGTATTATCCTGTTGGTTCCGACCCAGAACAAAAGACAATTAAAGCCTATGGAGTTTCTGCATACCCAGAGACTTTCTTGATTGATGAAAATGGGATAATAAAATGGCAAGGTAGTCCATTTCATTTGGACAAAAACCTAATAAATAAGGTACTTGGTCGCGAGGTAGAAACAATTAATCTAAACTTGAATAATTCAGAACTTCCTTTCGAGAATTCAGCATATTCTTTTTCAATTCAGAAACATAATCTTGGGATGGGACAATCATCCTATTACCATTTTAATCCCTTTGATATTAATGTGTTCAACAATGACCTTGAAAACATGCTTAAAGTTTTCTACGGAATTAATAAATCAAGAATTATAAGCCAAGATTCTACACTTCTAAAAACAACTTACGATTTAACATTAAAGGCAGACAAAGAAATTACTAGTCAAGCAAATTGTGTTGAAATGTTAAAGTATTTGTTGCCAAAACAAATGGGATTTAAATTAAAGGAGATTTCAAGAGATACAATAGTAAATGTTATTCAGATAGAAAATGATTCTTTACTGAACACTCACATATCTAATTCACAGTATCTTGGAGCTACTATGAGATATGATAATTGGGAGTCTAAAGGAGCAACTATTGAAAACTTAAAAGACTTTTTGGAAGATAATTATTCACAATTGATTGCGATTGAAAAATCCACCAATAGTAAATTTGATTTTATTATTTCTGCAAAAGATTTCGATAAAGCAATAGAAACACTTGAAAATGAATATGGGTTAGTTCTTAAAGATCAAGTGCAGAAAGCGAGTTTATGGGAAATAATAGAAGAGAAAGTAAACTAAAACAACAAGCTTATAACAAAAGCTATATGTAATGCGGGTTCAGCGGGTAAATGAACCGCAGTTCTCCGTTGCAACACCGCCAAATCTTTGATTTGTCAATTTATAATTTGAATTAATGTAAATCAAAGTTTTGGCTAAGTGCGGTTTTGAAAGTAAAGTGCTTCGGAATCCCGCAAAACACATAGCAAGACCGTTAGGCACCATAAAAAAATATACAATGACAGAGAATAAAGATGATTCTAAGGCTGTTAACAAAAAGGGGAAAATGAAATGTGGGATTATTATGCCAATTGCTCCACATTCTGATTATTCAAAAGAACATTGGACAGACGTTTTAAACATCTTGACTGAGGCAATTTCAGAAACCGAATTTGAGCCTCGCCTAGTTAGTGATGACGTGGCAATTGGTTTAATTCATGATAGAATTGTAACAAATATTTACAACGATGAAATGGTTGTATGTGATGTCAGTTCAAAGAACCCAAATGTAATGTTTGAACTTGGTTTAAGATTGGCTTTTGATAAACCGACAATTATTATAAAAGATGAAAAAACAGGATATTCATTTGACACAGGAGTAATTGAACACATTTCTTATCCTTCTTCATTAAGATTTGGAGAAATTGTTGATTTCAAAAAAGAGCTAATAAAAAGAATTGTTGCAACATATAAAAAATCTTCAAGTGAGAGTAGTTATTCTCCTTTCTTGAAAAGCTTTGGTAAAACTATTGTCCCAGCAACTTTGCAATCAACTGAAATACCAGAAGGGAAATACATATTAGAACAACTTGATATTTTGCGACATGAGATTCGTTCAATGAGATTTGATAAGGGTAATTATAGTATTGATGCTAATTCTCTTATGAATATGACTAAATCTGAGAAGAAAAAGTTTTTTTACAATATCAAAAATGAAATTAAAGCTAAGAAGCTAAATATTACAGATAAGAATTTAGTTGATGTCTTAACGAATGAAGCAATTAAACATAGAGTTAATTTGTCATTTAAAGACATTGAGGATTTTTCCAAAATAATTAAGGGAGAAGATGATATCCTATTCAATTACAGTGCCTAATCGAGTAGACAGGTGACGGTCAATTGACCGTCACTGTGCCTCTCACCCCCGCTAGCGCGAGCTTGTAGCTCGTGCTCTGCAAAGCAGAAATAACTAAGCATTGGTGTGCCATTCTATCGCGTTTCTTTATAAATAAAAACCACAGAAAATATGAAATGTTCTGTTTGTTCAAGTGAAATAAATGAGAAATATTGCTCAAAGTGTGGTCAATATTATAAAGGTGGAAGAATTAATTCTTTAACATTTTTAGGTGATTTATTTGATAGTGTTTTTTCCTTGGAAAAATCTTTTTTCCGAAATATTCGAACCGGATTGAGCCAACCCCAAACATTAGTTGTAAACTATTGGAATGGATTTCGGAAATTTTATTACAGTCCTGTAAAATTCTTCACAATAGCATCTTTATTCCTTGTATTGCACTATACTATTGCCAATGATTTTCTGGGTACTGTAGTAACGGGTGATATTTCTTCACAATTTATAATTTTATTATCGAATATTCTCTTGTTAACTTTTTCAAGCTTTTTACTATACATACAATTCAAGAAAAGTTTTTTTGAACATCTAATTTTAAATATTTACAATGTAAGCTTATGGATAATTGTTTTCGTTCCAATATCAGTAATTTTGAGCTTAACAGTAAATAATAATACCATAGAAGGATGCTTTAGCACCCCATTTCATTTATTGATTATTATTTGGAACTCGAAAGCTTTCGAATTGAGTAAACCCAAACGTTTTCTTTTTGTTACAATAAATCTATTCCTATTTTATGGAATAGTCTTCTTTTTAGTATACATGTTGGGTAAATTCTAACCGAATAATTTAAATCAATTAAGAATGAACTGAATAAAAAAAACCATTAGCGAGCTCGTGCTCCTCAAAGCAGAATTAACCATGCGCCGGTGCGCGATTCTATCGCCTTCTTTTATTATAAAAACGAAAGGATTCGTGCGGTAGCAAGAGGATTTTAAAATAGTTAGTAGACAGACTGTCGTTAGACACAAACAAATTGCAACAAAATGGAAGATTCAGACCATAAAGGAACAATATTAGAATATCCAACAACAAAAGGATTAGAATATGAAACTTATGAGAATTCAAATAAATTTTATTTGACTCCGGCAGATCCATATTTAAAGACGAGATACTATGCATTTAAACAGAATTCGTTTGTTTTTTTGGCATATGAATCCTTTGCCAAATCATCTGTATCCAAAATGTTTACTGGGATTTATAAACCCATATCCTTCACCAAAAATATGGATTTGACCATTTATAAAAAGGACTGGATTGATATAATATTTAGAACTAAAAAGATAAAAGCAGGAATAAAAGAAGTAGATAAATACTTGACTTTTACATCAGAAAACAAGGAGTTTAAAAATTTGAGACTATCAAAAAAATTTATCAACTCATTTGTTCAACTTAATGATTGCATTGGTCCATTGAAGATAATTGTGAAGAATGAATATTTAGAAAATTTCAGTGACTTCAGGGGGAAAACAACAATTGGAATAGAATCGAATAAATGGATTTATAAATATGAAGATATTTCTAAAATGTTTGAATTAGGAGAAAATTTATTACTTGAAATTGAAAATGTCTGTGCCTAACAATACATCTAAAACATTAGCCCCCAGGTGATGTGCGATTCTATCGCGTTCCATTATAAAAACCACACGAAAGGATTCGTGCGGTAGCGGAGGTGAATTCGTTTTATAGCAATTGCAAAACAGAATCCGAAGGATTCAAATGTTTATAAAATGAATGATCTAGATTTAAGGTATAACCCCGATGGTGTCATATATTTTGTCCACAAACCTATGCTATAAACATGAAATCCCAATGGGATTGGATACCCCTGCTGGTGCGCAATTCTATCACATTCCTTTATTAATAAAAACCACACGAGAGGACTCGTGCGGTAGCGGAGGCAAATCATAGAAATAGATTAAAACAAATACTAACACTTTGCAAAGCTTAAAATAAACAACAGAACTATGGGAATATTGTATTTATGGTTCTATTACTTAATAATTGGAACAACTCTATTAATAGGAAAAGCGATTGCTTGCAAGCTATTGGGGATCTATCACAAGCACTATCAGATTGGCTACTCTCCTTCTCTTTTTCAATTCAGATTATTCGATGTAACTTTTTCGATAGGTATTATCATTCCATTGCCCTGGTTGTTTAAGATCTACGAAATACACAATGAGGAGAAAAGAAAACCCCAACCCATATGGATGCGCCGTGAGCATTCATTTGTAAAAAGGCTTGCTGGTATACTGGGTGGACTTGTCTTGCTCTATTTGGTGGGCACCACCTTATATGGCATAAACTTTTACTCACAAGATAGAACCTACCTGTCTGCCGAAAATGCAAAAGAAAATGGGATTTATGTAGATTCCTTAGGATACGACTTGGGGTTTAGAAATGGAGATCAAATTGTTCAAATTGAAGGAAAATCGTTTGAGCGATTTTATGATATCAAAAAGATCATTCTGCTTGAACGAGCGAAACGCTTTAGCATTATTCGAAAGGATTCCTTACAAGATCTTGTTATCGATTCTAATAAAGCCATTCAAGAGATCATATCGAATAATAGAGAGCTATTTTATCCTGTTTATGCAAAATATCCCTTAAAAATAGCATCGGTTAGATCCAGCAGTTCTGCCTTTGATGCAGGTTTACAAAAGGGCGATGAAATTATTACCGTAAACAAGGATACCGTTTTATACTTTCGTGATTTTACATCTGCGATTAAAACAGATGATACCAATTCTGTTCTGTTGGGAATTAGAAGAGGCAATTCGAATGAGCTGATTGAAAAGAATGTGCATAAAGATCCGTTCGGAAAGTTCGGCATATTTATTAAAGAGACCTTACCACGCACAGCAGAGAAGAAATCGGTTCTGGAATCACTAAATGCAGGGAACCACTTTATATCGGTTTACTTTAAGCAAATGCGGATGCTATTTGCCGGTGAAGAGAAAGTGAAACAAAATGGTGGTTTTGCTACTATAGGCAATATTTTTCCAGAAAAAATGCCATTTCTTAATATTTTATCGATTGTGCTCCTGACTTACATTTGCATTCACATTGTTCCAACTCCAATTACAGACACAAGATATCTGATTGCCTTGATGATTGATCAGGTAGTAAAGCTCCCAAAAAATGCACCGAATTGGATTGGATGGATGGTAATTGTTCCTATGCTTTTGATAACTTCTATCATGGATTTAATCAGAGCATTTTCTTAATTGTAATTTTTCTAGCAGTTCATTACTCTGCTAAGAATAAGCTCACTTCGAAAAAAAATAAATAAGCTAAATCAAATATTATGAAATTAAAACCTTATTTTATTGGCACCTGTATTATTCTTATGATACTGTGCTTTACATCACAAAATATCCTTGCACAAAGTAAATACTCTGTTACTGTTGATAATCTGAATATCAGAAAGGAAGCGAATACGAATTCGTTTGTTACTGGTAAGCTTCATAAAAATAACATTGTTGTAGTGAGTAAAAGCTTTTATGAGTGGAAATATATTAGCTATAATGGAAAAATTGGATGGGTAAATGGAAAATACCTCAAACGCTACCGACCAAAACAGGTAACATCAAGAAAGAGTCCCTGGTACGACATGAGTAATCCTACGGTAGTGTTTTGGTGGATCATGCTGGGAATGACACTTGTTTTGTATGCAGGACTATTTATTGGTGGTAAATTTTTATCGCCTACTGGCAGTAGAATACTGAGAATTATACTCTTATTAATTACTAGTGCTGTAATCGCTTATTACTTTACTCAAATGGAAAGGTCTACATGGTTTTTCGATACTCCTCGCTGGTGGCGCGACGTGGTTAATTTCATGTTATTCTTTTTATTTGTAATGACATTTTCCACATTTGTAATAATGGAGTTAAAGCATGTATCGGAAGAAGGGGGAAAAAAAGTTAACCCAAGTAAGGCGATACTAGGAATTGCAATTACTACCGTAATATTTGTCATCCTCAATTATATATTCGATATGCCTTATAAAATGGGATTGTATATTATTGGTGGAATTTTGATATATATAACATTTAAGGTAGTAAAGAATGTTCGATTTTTGCATGCCTTACTTTATTTGGCACTCTTTTCTTTACTATTGGCTACTTTAGGCGTTATAGGCTATTATTGTACCAAGCCCTTTATCATTCTTTCCTTACTGATGATATCAGGGGGTGGAGCTGTAAGTAATTCTGAAAATGAATCAAGCGGTTCAACAGAAGGCTACTCTGGTGAAGGAGATTACAATGAGACTTATGAAGAAGAAAAGTCTGTAAATATTGGTGGCAGTAAGGTTGAACTAGAGGAGAATTGGCAAGGTGATTTAAGTGGTAACGATGGTAATGATTATGAATATACCTCACCATTTAAAGATAAGGTGAGAAGAAAGGATTAAATGAAATTGGTGAGTTCTACTCCCCTCTTCCGGCAGCAATTCCATCGCATTACTTTGTGCCCAAATTGACTTATAAGTATATGGTTTATACCAATTTTGGCAAGCATTTACTTGATAAATCACAGATTGCCAACAAGGTAAAGGTAATGTCCTAGAGAAGCGAAATTTATGATCTCACATGTCAAGCATCTTGGAGATGCTTGACATGTTTTGAATTAAATGAGTCTCATATTAGCTCGTACTCTGCATAGCAGAAATAAAACAAAATTTAATGCAGTTGGTCGCGATTGTATCGCCTTCCTTTAAAGCGAACACAAAAACTTGATGGGAGCAAAAGACTTCATAGCCTCATCGGTTCATGATAAATAAAAAATCACTTTCTAAATTCACAAACACATGTAATTCTTTATAAATTAATTACATAAATGGGAAAACAATTTCGTAAATTGAGTAGTACCGAAATTTAAAATGAATAGAAAGATGGAAAATAAGGAGGGTTTTATTGAGAAAAATGTAAGTAAATGCCCATTCACGGGTGGTACTAAAAGACAAACTGCAGGTGGAGGAACCTCTAATCGCGACTGGTGGCCAAATCAATTGAAATTAGATATTCTCCGTCAAAATTCCTCTAAATCGGATCCAATGGGCAAGGCTTTCAATTACGCCAAGGAATTTAAAAGTCTAAACTTAGGAGCGATTAAAAATGATTTATACAAACTAATGACCAATTCGCAAGACTGGTGGCCAGCAGACTTTGGTCATTATGGTCCTTTCTTTATCCGTTTGGCCTGGCATAGCGCTGGGACCTATCGCATATCCGATGGTCGTGGAGGTGCTGGTTCAGGAACTCAACGATTTGCACCACTAAACAGTTGGCCTGACAACGGAAACCTTGATAAAGCTCGCTTGCTTTTATGGCCAATTAAAAAGAAATATGGAAGGAAAATATCCTGGGCCGATCTCATGATTTTAGCAGGTAACTGTGCTTTGGAATCAATGGGTTTTAAAACTTTTGGTTTTGCAGGGGGGCGCGAAGATGTTTGGGAACCAGAGCAAGATATTTATTGGGGATCCGAAGCCGAGTGGCTGGGCGACAAACGATACACAGGCGATCGTGAATTGGAAAACCCATTGGGAGCGGTTCAAATGGGATTGATTTATGTGAATCCTGAAGGTCCAAATGGAAATCCTGATCCCATTGCTGCAGCCCACGACATTCGTGAAACATTTGGTCGAATGGCAATGAATGATGAAGAAACCGTTGCCTTAATTGCAGGTGGTCACACATTTGGTAAAACTCACGGTGCAGCTGATCCTGACAAATATGTTGGCAGAGAACCAGCAGCAGCAAGTATAGCAGAACAAGGTTTGGGATGGAAAAACACTTTCGGAACTGGAAATGCCGGAGATACAATTACCAGTGGACTAGAAGGCACCTGGACTACAACACCTACCCAATGGAGTAATAACTTTTTTGAGAATCTGTTTGAATATGAGTGGGAATTGACCAAAAGTCCGGCAGGTGCTCACCAATGGAAACCCAAAGGTAATGCTGGCGAAGGCACTGTTCCGGATGCCCACGACCCATCAAAAAAGCATGCTCCAATCATGCTAACAACCGATCTTTCTTTAATTAAAGATCCGGCGTATGAAAAAATTTCAAGACGATTTTATGAGAATCCTGAGGAGTTTGCTGATGCTTTTTCCCGCGCCTGGTTCAAGTTAACACATAGAGATATGGGACCTATTTCTCGCTACCTGGGATCAGAAGTACCAACCGAAAAATTAATTTGGCAAGATCCTATTCCTGCTGCTACCTATCCATTAATTAATGATCAGGATATTGCTTCTTTAAAGAGTAAAATTCTTTCTGCCGGACTATCCGTCTCTCAATTGGTCTCTACAGCCTGGGCTTCTGCTTCTACCTTCCGTGGATCGGATAAGCGTGGTGGTGCCAATGGCGCTCGCATTCGTCTTGCTCCACAAAAGGATTGGGAAGTGAACAATCCTAAAGAATTATCGAAAGTCTTAGAAGCCTTAGAATGTATTCAGGAAGGATTCAATACAGCACAAACGAATGGTAAAATGGTTTCTATGGCTGACCTAATCGTTTTGGGTGGATGTGCAGCTATTGAACTCGCCGCAAAGAATGGTGGATATTCTGTTACTGTTCCATTTAGTCCGGGACGTTCTGATGCTTCTCAAGATCAAACTGATATTGAATCATTTGCTGTACTGGAACCAGTAGCAGATGGATTTCGAAATTATCTGAAAGAAAGTCATTTGGCTTCGGCTGAAGAATTATTGGTTGACAAAGCCCAATTGCTAACACTAACACCACCTGAAATGACAGTTTTGATTGGTGGAATGCGCGTTCTGAACACAAATTTTGATCGGTCAAAACATGGAGTCTTCACAAATAATAGGGAAACGCTAAACAATGACTTTTTTGTTCATCTGATTGATTTTGGAACGAGCTGGGAAGCAAAATCTGAAGATGAATCAGTATTTAATGGACAGGATCGAAAAACTGGTCATCTTAAATGGACAGGAACCCGGGTTGATCTCATTTTTGGATCAAACTCAGAACTTCGGGCATTAGCCGAAGTATATGCCTGCGAAGATGCACAAGAACAGTTCATTCATGATTTTGTGGCTGTATGGTCAAAAGTAATGAATCTTGATCGTTTCGATTTAATCTAATAGTGATATAAAATAAGTTTTAACATCAAAGGTGGTCCATCAACAGATCACCTTTTTCATATTACACCACCTCTCCTCTCGTATAGTTGATTAAATCCAATAACAGATCGACAATATTTTCAGAACTGCTTTTTTTTAAGCCATCATGCATGCAAAACTGTACTATTCCCGTTTCGCCTCGATAAATAAAAAGTCCAATATTTCGGCAATTCTCCTGAGAATAGATTTTTATTTGATTTATTGTAGTTCCTCTGGCATCACAATACAAACATTCCATCTTCCAGAAAATATTCTTATTCTCTGTAGATAATTTGTTTAATAAATTCAATATGATGATTCTATCAATCATACCCATTACGAGTTTAAACCACAAGTGGCAGTAAAATGAAAACTTACTTTCTCAAATTAAATGCTGGGCATATAGATGGGATGTGTAATGCTATTTAAGATATAACGATCAAATTACAATATAGTTCATTTTTTCAGTACTTAATACGAGATATTATTGGAAACACTCTCCTAC
>Ga0209379_10002262_pt1 | contig 11854 bp, 8 predicted proteins | sample tdDd001_FD_187124 | JGI IMG/M metagenome (GOLD analysis project Ga0209379, IMG submission 187124) | Marine sediment microbial communities from the Atlantic coast under amendment with organic carbon and nitrate - tdDd00.1 (SPAdes)... | ecosystem: Environmental > Aquatic > Marine > Coastal >...
TATTGGTAAAACATTAATGGGTAAAGGAGCCGTTACTGCAGACGGTGCTAGTTTCGAGAATATGGTGTCTACTCACGGTCAGCCATTGGGAGCTGCTGGTGCATCATTAGCAAAAACAGTTGAAAATCTTGGTGGTAAGGCTGAAGAGCCATTCCAGATTTTCCCAGAAGTTGAGGCTTATTACAAAGAAGTATTGGCAAAGAAAACTGCTGCTGCTGCTGCTAAGAAAGCTGAACAAGCTGAATGGGCTAAAGCTAATCCAGAATTGGCTGCTAAGCTAGAGAACTTCTTCAAAATGGAAGCTCCTGAAATTGATTATGAAGCAATTGCTCAGAAAGAAGGCGTAGCTACTCGTGCTGCTTCTGCTGCTGTTTTAGCTGAATTAGCTAATAAGGTTGATAACATGATCGTTTCTTCTGCAGATTTAAGTAACTCTGATAAAACAGATGGTTTCTTAAAGCAGACAAAAGCATTAGTTAAAGGTGATTTCTCTGGAGCATTCCTTCAGGCTGGTGTTGCTGAATTAACTATGGCATCTATTTGTAATGGTATTGCATTACACGGTGGTGTTTGGGCTGCTTGTGCAACTTTCTTTGTATTCTCTGATTATATGAAGCCAGCGGTTCGTCTATCTGCATTGATGGAGGTTCCTGTTAAATATATTTGGTCTCACGATGCTTTCCGTGTAGGAGAGGATGGACCAACGCATCAGCCAATTGAGCAAGAAGCTCAGATTCGTTTGATGGAACAAATTAAAAATCACTCTGGTGAGATGAGTCTTTTGGCTCTTCGACCTGCTGATGCTTTGGAGGCTTCTGTAGCTTGGAAAATGGCTATGGAAAATACAAAGACACCAACAGCTCTAATCATGTCTCGTCAGAATATTAAGGATCTTCCTGCAAAAGGAAATCGTTATGAGGAAGCTTTACAAGCGCAAAAAGGTGCTTACATTGTTGAGCAACCAACTTCTACTCCAGACGTTGTTCTATTGGCAAGTGGTTCTGAGGTTTCGACTTTGGTAGCCGGAGCTGAATTGTTACGTGCTAAGGGCAACTTAAATATTCAGATTGTTTCTGTTATTTCTGAAGGTTTATTCCGTCAGCAGTCAGCAGAGTACCAAGCTGAAGTTCTTCCTGCTGGAATTCCTACTTTAGGATTAACTGCAGGTTTACCTGTTACACTTCAAGGATTAGTTGGAGCGAATGGTAAATCAGTTGGTTTAGATCATTTTGGTTATTCAGCACCAGCAAGTGTGCTTGATGAGAAATTTGGTTTTACTGCTGAAAATGTTGTGAAAGAAATTGAAGCGCTATTAGCATAGTTGTTTTAATAAATACATATTTAAAATCCGAAGTCGAAAGGCTTCGGATTTTTTTGTGCTCTATTCTTACTTTATTAATTAATTTTGTCAATGTTGGAATATGGTTTAAACCATATGGGAATTTCTCAGTCAAAGAAACATTCACCTTTATTGAAATACTTACTTTTAGGGGATATAAAAAAAGTTGTAATTGATGATAAACAAATCGGACGATGATATTTTAGAGATGTTTCGAGATGAAACAACAAAGGAGGAAGCCTTTGGTCTCTTACTTAAAAAATATCAGGAACGCTTGTATTGGCAAATTCGGAAGGTCGTTATTTCACATGACGATACGGATGATGTGCTTCAAAATGCATGTGTTAAGATATGGAAAGGATTAGGTAATTTTCATTCAAAATCTCAGCTTTTTACCTGGATGTATCGTATTGCAACGAATGAAGCTTTAAGTTTTTTAAAAGAAAAGCAACGGAAGCATTTTGGGGTGGGTAATGGTGAAATTGAGGAACTTTTATTAGCTAGTTTGGAAAGTGATCCATATTTTGATGGTGATGCAGCTCAACTTGAACTTCAAAAGGCTATTGTTCAGTTACCAGAAAAACAGCGTTTGGTTTTTAATATGAAATACTTCGACGAAATGAAATATGAAGAAATCTCACGTATACTTCAAACTTCGGTCGGCGCTTTAAAAGCATCTTATCATCATGCGGTTAAAAAGATTGAAAATTTTCTAGTTTCGAAAGAAGTGTAATTAAACCAATAGATTTAAAATCAGTCTAATGGGTGATGAGGTTTTAATAAGTTATGAATAAATCATTATCATATGAAAAAAGATAATCCATATAAAGTCCCAGAAAATTACTTTGATAATTTGGGAGCACAGATACAAGAGAAAATAAAGCAAGAGGAAAATCAATTTGAGCCAATTGAAGAGAAGAAGTCTTTAATTGTTCAACTTAAACCTTATATGTGGATGGCAGCCAGTGTTTTTGTTTTGGTATTTGCTGCACGTATCATTTTATCGGTTTCTATATCTCCAGAATATAAAATTGCTTCATTCGGAAATGAAGAAATACAAGCTAATGCGAATATCGATTCAGTTGAGGCCGTAACTAATGACATGGATGCTCAATTTTTTGATGATTTGTTTGATGCAACATCTGATGACATAATTGATTATCTTTCGGATTCAGATATTGATACTGATATTTTACTTGCAAATCTATAAGTTTAAATAATTAAGAAACGATCATGTACAAAATCATAAGTTTTCTAAGCCTTATAATGCTTTATAGTTCTATGTTGTTCTCACAAGGGTATAGAGGTGAAAAGTCACCCGAAATGAGAGCGAAAATTGAAGCTCAAAAAATTTCTTATATAACACAGCAGGTAGAATTAAGTCCTGAAGAGGCCCAACAATTTTGGCCATTGTATAACGAAATGAGTAAAAAGAAAGATGCTTTTCATCTTGAGTTCAGGCAATTGGTAAGAAGTTTAAAAGGGAAAGCCAAAAATTTATCGGAAGATGAACTAATTCGAATAAGTGATCGAATGGCAGAACTAAAAGTAGAAAAGGCCAAGATGGAAAGAGAATATCATTATAAGTTTAAAGAAGTACTTTCTGCCAGGCAGATTCTAGATTTACATTTGGCTGAAAAACAATTCCAAGGTATGTTGCTTCGTCGTATAAAAGGTGAAGGTGGTAGACACAAGCAAAGAGAAAGGAACTAGATAATAATAAAGATATAATATTGAAGCCCTTAAGTTTATGACTTAAGGGCTATTTTTTTGTTGGATTCCAAGTAATATCTTCTACAAACTGGAGTTTAACTGTTGATTTGTTAGAATAAACTAAATTGTCTTTTAATAATATTATTTCAGCTTAAGTTTCTTTAATTTTGAAATCTTAATCATAAATGACAAAAATGTGTATAAGAGTATTGAACTTTAATTACACATGCCTACTAACAAATAATAAATATAAAATGAAAAAGATTTTGGTCATAATGTTGTGCATCCTATCCGGTACAATGTTATTTGCGAAAGAAAGTAATCAGTGGATACGCTATGCTGCTATTTCTCCTGATGGAGAACAAATTGCCTTTACTTATAAAGGAGATATCTACTTAATCCCATCAGAGGGTGGCGAAGCTAGAAACTTAACTTTCCACGATGCTCATGATTATATGCCGGTTTGGAATCATGCTGGAACACAAATTAGTTTTGCGTCGGAGCGATATGGCAATATGGATGTTTTTGTTATTGATGTTGATGGTGGTCAGCCAACACGATTGACTTACCATTCAAAGGATGAACGACCATTTTCATTTTCTGCTGATGATAAGAAAGTTATTTTTGGCGGACAAAGATTAGATACCAAAGAACATCGCCAGTACAATACAGGTTCACAGCCTGAATTGTATCAAGTAGCTGTGAAAGGTGGCCGTGTTGAGCAAGTCTTTACGATTCCTGCAGAAGAGGTTCAAGTTCGTAAAGATGGACGTGAACTGGTTTATATTGACAAAAAAGGGGGAGAAGATTATTTCCGTAAACACCATAAATCAACAATTACCCGCGATATTTGGAAGTATGATGTAGATACTGACACGCATTCTAAGATCACAAACTTCGAAGGCGAAGATCGTAACCCGATTTATACGACTGATGAAAAGAGTCTTTATTATTTAAGTGAAGAAAGTGGATGCTTCAATGTTCATAAATTAAATATCGAAAAGTCATTAGTAACAGAACAGATTACTGATTTTAAAATGCACCCTGTTCGTTATTTAAGTATGGCTAATAATGGTACACTTTGTTACACTCACAACGGTGATTTGTATACGAAGGCTGAGAATCAAAAAGCTAACTTAATTAAGGTTGATGTTCGCTCTGAGGCTAGACACAATAATATGAAAGTATTACCAGTTTCGGGTAATATCAAAGAAATGGCTATTTCTCCTAATGGAAAAGAAGTTGCTTATATCGTAAGAGGTGAGGTTTTCGTTTCGTCGGTTGAATCTAAAATGACAAAACGTATTACAAATACACCAGCTCAGGAACGATTTGTGAGTTTCTCTCCTGATGGAAAAGCAATTATGTACTCATCAGAGCGCAATGCAAAATGGGGTATTTATCAAACTAAACGTGTTAACGAAAAAGAACCTTATTTCTTTGCTTCAACTGTATTGAAAGAAGAAAATGTTATCGTTAATGATAATGATAATTATCAAGCTGAATATTCTCCTGATGGAAAAGAAATAGCTTTTATCGAGAATAAAAAGACGCTTAGAATCTATAATCTGGATAAGAAAAAGAGCCGCACTCTAATGACTCCAAACGAGTTGTATTATATGGGTGATGGTGATCAGTATTATCAGTGGAGTCCAGATAGTAAATGGTTATTGGTTTCATATTCACCAACTATGGGTAATGATGAATCTGTTTTATTAGCGGCAGATGGATCTAAGGAAATGATTAACCTGACTCAAAGTGGTTATGGTGATTACGCTCCAACCTGGGTGAATGGTGGTAAGCAGATTTTATGGTTTAGTAATAGAAATGGTTTGCGTTCTCATGCCAATTCTGGATCTAAGCAAATGGACGTTTATTCTCTTTTCTTAACTAACGACGCTTGGGATAAATTCCATATGAGCAAAGACGAGTATAAGCTTTGGAAAGAAATTAGTGACAAAGAGAAGAAAGATAAGGAAGAGAAAGAGAAAAAGAAGAAAGAGTCTGATAAAAAGGACAAAAAGAAAAAAGGTAAAAAAGAAGACAAAAAAGACGAGCCTAAAGTAAAAGATTTGAAGTTTGATTGGGATGGTCTTCAGGATAGAAAAGCAAGATTGACTATACATTCTGCAAAATTAGGTGATGCTGTTTTGTCAAAAGATGGAGAGGATCTATACTACTTAGCTAAATTCGAAAAAGGCTACAACCTATGGACTACCAAATTGCGTACTAAAGCGACTAAGATGTTGATGCCTCTTGGAGCCCGTTCGGGTAGTTTGCAGTGGGATAAGGATATGAAGAAGCTTTTCTTACTATCTAATGGAAGAATTTCTACTATCGATGTAAAGGCAAAATCTAAAAAATCGGTTGCAACAAGAAGCGAAATGCTTCTAGATCTTGCTGCTGAGCGTCAAAACATGTTTAACCATGTTTGGAAGCGTGTAAAATCAATGTTTTATATTTCAGATTACCATGGTGTTGATTGGGATGCTTTAAAGGAGAACTATCAAGCTAAACTTGGATCGGTAGGAAATGATTTTGAATTTTCTGAAATGTTATCTGAGATGTTAGGTGAGCTGAATGTTTCTCACTGTGGTGCTCGATACTATGGCGGTATGTCTGGATCAGATAATACCGCTTCATTAGGTGTGTTCTTTGATTATGCATACAAAGGTCAAGGTATCAAGATTACAGAAGTGATAAAGAATGGTCCTCTTGATAAGAATCATATCAAAATTAAACCAGGTATGATCATTCAGCATATCGATGGTGTTAGTATTGATACAAATGTTGATTTCGCAAAATATCTTAATAGAAAAGCGGGACAATTTACCTTACTACATGTTTACGATCCTGCAACAAAAAAATCTCAGGATATTACAATGAAGCCTATTTCTTTGAGAGCAGAGGGGAATTTATTGTATGAGCGTTGGATTAAGAAGAATGAGGCGGATGTTGAGAAGTTGAGTAATGGTCAATTAGGCTATGTGCACCTTCCAGGTATGAGCGATGGAAAATATCGTGATACTTACGAAAAGGCTATGGGTAAATACTTCGATAAAAAAGGGTTAATTGTAGATACTCGTTTTAATGGTGGTGGTGACCTTGTTGGTGACTTGTCAATGTTCTTAACTGGTGTTCGTTTCCTTGATTATGCCGTTGAAGACAGAGTATTAGGATTTGAACCGACTTACCGTTGGACGAAGCCAAGTGTTGCTCTAGTAGGTGAAGCACAATATAGCGATGGTTCTTGTTTTGCTTGTGGTTATCAGGATCTGGGAATTGGAAAAATGATTGGTATGCCAGTTCCAGGAACTTGTAGTTTTGCAGGATGGGAAATGTTGCAAAATGGCAAAGTTCTTTGGGGATCTGTTCCTGTAAGTGCTAAGAATAAAAAAGGAGAGTGGATGGAAAACAATCAAACTGTTCCTGAGATCATCATTAAAAATATGCCTGGTCAAATTGATAAAGGAATCGATCAGCAACTTGAAGGTGCTATCGAAGATTTATTAAAAACAGTAGAATAGTTTATTCTATTCTTCAATATACAAGGCTGTCCTTTTTGAGGACAGCCTTTTTTTGTACCCTAGAATAAGCATTATTTAGAGCCGGTTCAATTAGAGTAAAGAAGTATGTATTGGTATTTGGAGCGCTATTATTTTCTATCTTTAGGGGTTTGCTTTTTAGCGAACCGCTTAAGAGAAGAGTCAAGCGATGCATTCATCCCAAATCTCATCTATGTTTAATTTTTTAATTAATAATGATGACAAAAAAGTACGATGTAATTATTGTTGGAGCTGGGCCAGCTGGTATTTTCTGTGCCTACGAACTGGTAAAATCAGGTAAGAAACTGAATATTTTAATGCTTGAGAAAGGTAGAGGAATTACCAATCGAAAATGTCCCAAGCATTTTAATGGAGGAGTCTGTACTCATTGCAAGCCTTGTAGTATTACCACAGGTTGGGCAGGAGCAGGAGCCTTTTCAGATGGGAAACTTTCCTTATCACACGAAGTTGGAGGAACATTGCCTGAATATTTGGGTGTGGAAAAAGCCATGGAGTTGATTAAATATACCGATGAGGTATATTTGGAGTTTGGTGCTGACGGGGACATTCATGGAGAAGAGTTTAGTCCTGAAATGAAAGATATAAGACGAAAGGCAATTGAAGCGAATCTAAAACTAGTTCATTGTCCGGTTCGTCATTTGGGTACAGAAAAAGCTCAGGCTTTGTATCACAAGCTTTACGATTATCTGACTGCTGAAGGTGTAGAGGTTCAATTCAATTCAGCAGTTAACGATTTGATTATCGAAGATGAGGTAATTAAAGGTGTTCGCAATGGTAATGGAGATTATTTTGCTGACCAGGTCATGGTTTCAGTTGGACGAGAAGGGGCTGACTGGTTGATGCAGAAATGTGCTCAGGAAAAAATATCCACAGAAGTAGGAGCTGTTGATATAGGTGTGCGTGTGGAGTGTCGAAATGAAATTATGCAAGAAATAAATGATAATTTTTATGAGGCAAAACTGATTCATTATACTAAAACATTCGATGATAAGGTGAGAACCTTTTGTTCTAATCCAGGAGGATTTGTTTCATCAGAATATTATGAAGGTGATTTGGCAGTTGTGAATGGTCATAGTTTTAAAGATCTAAAGAGTGATAATACAAACTTCGCACTACTGGTTTCTCAGAAATTTACCGAGCCATTTAATGAACCAATTCAATATGGAAAACATATCGCTCGCCTGGCAAATATGCTGACTAAGAATCAAATTTTAGTTCAGCGTTTTGGAGACTTTATGCGTGGTCGTCGTACCACAAAAGATCGTTTGTATCGTAACAATATTATTCCGACACTTAAAGATGCCGTTCCAGGGGATTTAAGCCTGGTTTTACCTCATAGAATCCTTAAGGATATTCGTGAGATGATTATGGCACTGGATAAGGTTACACCAGGTTTAGCTTCAGACGAAACCTTACTTTATGGTGTAGAGGTGAAGTTTTATTGTAATGTTGCCAAAGTAGGTAAGGATTTTCAATCTCTTTCTGTAAAGAATCTTTATATGGGAGGTGATGGTCCAGGTATAACAAGAGGCTTGATGCAAGCTTCTGTCAATGGAGTTGTTGTCGCACGTGAGCTTTTAAAGAAATTTGAGAATTAGAAATTGAGAAACGAAATAAAGTAAAGAGCCTGTGTATTGATATACACAGGCTCTTTTAATATGTTTTGAATAAAGATTATTCCAATTTTAGCTTACAATTATTGGCTCTGATTTTAACTTCAGAGATTGCTTTTTTGGAACCGAATTTTCCTTTTGAGATCGCCTTTTTACCATCCATCGTTTTATTCGAATCTAAATCGAAATCACTTGTCTTATCAAATTTAACAGAACGGTGATTTATTTCGTAATTGAAGTTAGATTTACTGTTAAAACTCAGGCCTAGGTTACCGAATTTTGAATCTAACTTTATAAATTCGAACATGTAATCTACATTGAAAATAAATAAATGACCAAAGTTGATATCGTAATCAATTTCTCCTCCCAAATGGCTGATATCAAATTTAGTTAAACTTGAAGAACCATAAAGTGATTCAATTTCTTTAATCTCAAATTTATCTCGTGAAGATTTGATGTTCAAATTATCGATAACACCTAAATTGTATTTTGAATCTCGGCTATCACCCGTAATCATTTTAGCTTCTTCGATATTAATTTCTGAGCCTCCTGCATCTAGATTGGCTTCATTAATTTTTCCAATTTTAAGAAAGCAGCTTGATCGTAATTCGAAATCATTTTTCCCTGACAAGTTCTCGGCAGTAAATTCGCAATTTGATAAATCAAGTTTAGTACTACCGGAATGGTTGGCTATGAAAATACGAGAATTTTTCTGAACTAAATCAAGTTGTGTCTTAGTAGGAAGATAAATGGTATAATTGATTTTTACTTTACCTTTATTGAAAATGGAATTGCTTAATTTTTTTAGTCCGAAAAAATCACCAAATACTGTTTTTGCTATAAGTAGATCGTCACCTTCGATCAAATCGATAGAGATATTATCAAGCATCGTTTGAGCTTTCTCATATGATTTGCTTTCGGCACTAATCTCAACATCGAATTTAATCCTATCCTGATCCCAAGCCTTGAATTCAATCCGACTATGGCGTGAGTCAACTTTAAGATTTGAACAGGCCCTGAAAGACTTTGTCACCTGTTTTTTCTTCGTTTCAGCTTTGACAAATATGCTTAAACCCAAGCAGATTATGGTTAGTAGGGAAATTTTTAATATTGATTTCATATAGAGAAAGTTTCGTGTTAAAATTGATGTTTAATTTACAGTTAGTAACCCAAATTACATTTAAAAGCGACCTTTAATTTATCCGCTGATTTTTTATTAGCCATCGGGTAAATTTTTGGATTGCTGAATTTCAAAAATAAGAAGGCTTAAGCGAAAATTAGTGTTTAGGTCGAGTTATCATTCTTATTTTAACAAAGATTAATAAAAGAATAGCAAAAAATGCTGTCGTCCGGCCAATATAATCGCCATGTAAAGAATAAAATGTTTTTCTGGTAAACAATTCAATATCAGCTTTAAGTACGTCTTTTGCCCACCATTTTGTTTCTTGAAGAACTTCCCCTTTGGTATTAATTATAGCTGAAATACCATTATTGGCAACTCGAACAATTTGTCTTCTGTTTTCAATAGCTCTTAAGCGTGAAAAATCGAAATGATATTTATATCCCAGTGAGTTTTTCCACCAGCCATCATTGGTTATTAAACATAGGAATCCTGGCATTTCGTTTACTCGCTTAGAGCAATAGTCACCAAAAACGGATTCAAAACAGACGATGGGAATAATTTCTGTTGAATCATTTGTTATGAATGAATTAATCGTATTTCTATTACTGTAAGTGCCATTATAACCTCCTAGTTCAAGTGAATACTTTCCGAGAAAGTTTAAATATTGAACAAAGGGCATGCGTTCGAAAAGAGGTACCAGTTTCGTTTTATGGTAGAAGTGAGGGTAGTTGTCAAGGTTTAAAAATAATGCAGAATTAAAAGCTTCGTAATAATAATCCTTTTTGTTATTGTACCGGCTTCCTGCTGGAACTTCTTCGTCAAGCTTTTTGTAGCTGTGTACACCAATTAAAAATTCGGTTTCAGGATGCTTTATTTTTAGTTCTAATAAGCTATTATAAGAATCAGATTCTATTGGCATTTCTTCATTAATAGCTTGTAGAATCATAGTTTCCGGACCAAATACAAAATCTATTTTTCCCTTTTGAAGAAGAGAATCTGTTATTGAAAGAAATTCGTTGAAGTGTACCTTTTCATTCTCGGGCTTGAATTTTTCGGTGTAAGGATCGAGATTTGGCTGAATAAGCGAGAAGCTTTTGCTAGCAACAGGATGTTCATCTTGATAGTACATAAACAATGAAACACCTATGGGAATAATAAAAAGAAATAAGGTCCAAATTAGACTCTTGTAATTTCTTTTTTTAAACAATGAAAATAAAGCGATGTTGCTTAAGATCAACCAAAAACTGCCTCCACGAACACCCGTATATTCGTACCATTGTGCTAGTTTAGGCTGAGTGGTAAAAGCATTGCCCAGATTAAGCCAGGGCCAGGCCAAATCCCATTGCGTATGAAAATACTCAAATCCCAAACCTATTATTAGAAAAGGGAAAAGGATGGATATTTTAAGTTGCTTTCTTGTTATTGAAATAAGCAAAAAAACTGTAGCCTGAATGGCTGAATTGATGAGGATAATTAGAATAGTTCCTACAAGTTGAGCTTCGCTTACCCACCAATAAGATAATGAATTCCATACAATGAAAGCTAAAAATGAGTAGTTGAAGAGCCAATAAGGATTGTCATGTTTGTGGCTTTCTTCTTCGAGGATGAGAAGAGGGAGGAATGCAAAGAATATCGTGAAAAAAAACACAGAATAAGCCCAAGGCATTGCTAGTAAAAGACCTGAAAGAATTGCCAGTAGAGCTGATTTGGATTTCATTTTGCTAATTATTTACCTGAGACTAGACTTCAATTATGATCTAAAAGTATATTTTTTCTCATTCATGTAAATGTTTTTACTAAATCAAAATCTGATTTTATGGAATTATTCTTAAATGTTTTATCCTGAACTCATATCTTCTAAAAGGATGTTAAATATTCTAAAAAGTAAGTCGATTGTTTATTTATAAAATTAATATAGTTAAATCAAAAATCTATATTTGCTGGCCAATATTTACATGTAAGAAAACCTAAATAGTTAATAATTAAATAAAAGGCTTGTTAGTTTGGAAAGTTGACCATTTTATTTCCTCACATGCTTTGTTTAAACATCTATATGAAGCAAATTATCTTAAAAAAAATATATCTGAGTATTAAGCATCCTGGCTTTCATCTTCTCATGGGGGTTGGAATTATATTAAGTATACTCTATGTATCTCTCCTTAGAGGGAAAAATAAAATGGCTGAAAACCTTCTAAGTGAAAAAATGGATTTGGTTGAACTCAAGATGAGTGATTTTTTCTCTTCAGTCGAGAAAGCTTTTATTATATCATTTAAAAGAGGGAAGTCAGGGGGCTATCAGCATCTAGACTTATTGGAGTTGAATATGCAATTCATTCCTGTCCTGGATGGGTTTGATGCCATTTCTGCGGTAGATCTGGCAGATGATGCAGGTAATGATTATATGTTGAAAAAGACAAGTGATTCGTATGTCAATTTAATTACGAAAGAAGGTTGTAAATCGAGTAAGCTACAAAGATTTGTATATAATAATGACTTAAAG
>Ga0209379_10002263_pt1 | contig 11853 bp, 12 predicted proteins | sample tdDd001_FD_187124 | JGI IMG/M metagenome (GOLD analysis project Ga0209379, IMG submission 187124) | Marine sediment microbial communities from the Atlantic coast under amendment with organic carbon and nitrate - tdDd00.1 (SPAdes)... | ecosystem: Environmental > Aquatic > Marine > Coastal >...
CCCACTGGCTGCTGACTTGATAATAATTGATGAAGCATCCATGTTGGATATACTTTTAACCAATCATTTATTAGAAGCAGTTTCTGAAGGTACACGTATGATCTTTGTTGGTGATGTTGACCAGCTACCAGCAGTTGGGGCAGGAAATGTTCTTTCTGACTTAATAGAAAGTGGTTTTATTAAAACAGTTGCATTAACAGAAATTTTTAGACAAGCTCAAGAATCTATGATTGTTACCAATGCCCATAGAATCAATGTGGGTGAGATGCCTATTGTCAATGAGAAAGATAAAGACTTTTACTTTATAAAACAAAAGAATACCAAAGATGTTTTAGATACAGTTGTTTCTTTATGTAAAGAAAGATTACCAAACTTCTATAAATTTGATGCTGTTAAAGATATACAAGTTTTGTCACCTATGAAAAACGCACCAACAGGTGTACTTAATTTGAATCAATGTTTGCAACATGCTTTGAATCCACCATCTAAAGCTAAGGCAGAAAAAACTTTTGGAGATACAATCTTTAGAGTAGGCGACAAAGTGATGCAAATAAAGAATAACTATAATATCGAATGGAAACAAAGATATGCTTTTGAAAAGGGGAAAGGTGTTTTCAATGGTGATATAGGTTATATCCATGAAGTCAATCTTAATGATAAAACTATATTGGTTGTCTTTGATGACGATAGGGAAGTTATATATGAATTTGCCCAGTTGGATGAACTGGTACTATCTTATGCAGTAACAGTCCATAAGAGTCAGGGTTCTGAGTTTCCAGTGGTAGTTATGCCTTTATTTAATGTACCACCCATGCTAAGAAATAAGAATATCTTATATACAGCAATTACAAGAGCCAAAGAATTGGTTGTATTAGTCGGTACAGAAATACAACTCAAGGGTATGATTGGCAATATCTCTCATGCTAAAAGAAATTCTGGTTTGATTTATATGTTTAAAATGATAGAAGAAGCCTTCAAAGAGGCATAGAAAAACAACATGATTATGATTCATGTTGTTTTCTAATTTTATCAATAAATAAGTCTTCATTCATAGGTTTATCATAATAAAAACCTTGAACGTGATCACATTCAAGTGACCTTAATAGTTCTTCGACTTCCCTTGCTTCTACGCCTTCTATCACCGTATCGATCTTTAAGGCTTTAAACATCCCAATAATACCACATAATAGACCATAAGCCTTTTTATCCTTTGTTATATTAGTCAGTAGACTTCTATCTAACTTGATGCAATCAAAGTGATGTTCACTTATATTAGATAAAGATGAGTAACCTGTTCCAAAATCATCTAAGGAGATACCAATGCCTAGGTCTTGTAATTTCATCATTTGATTGATACTGTTAGATGACTGATTGAAGAAGCTACGCTCAGTTATTTCTAATTCCAAATGGTCAGCAGACAAACCGTTTAATAAGAGTTCACTTTGAATAAAACGTGAAAGTTCTTGATGTTCTAACTGATAAGGTGCAATGTTGATACTAATTTTAAAGTTTTCGTCAAAGTGAGAAACAATATATTTACACAGTTTTATGCTATCTGCAATAACCTGATTAGAAAGAGGTATAATTAAGCCGGTATCTTCAATTTTAGGAATAAAGACACCTGGTTTAACAATTATCTCACCATCTTGCCATCTGATTAAAGCTTCAGCTCCAACAACCTTATTTGATTTGAGAGAGTATTTACTTTGGTAATAAGTATGTATTCTCTTATCTTCTAAAGCTGTTTTGAGTTGATCTTGCAGCTCTAGTTTTAGGTGGTCGTCATTCTTTGCATTTGCCTGCTCAACTTCATGTAATCGCTTGAGTAAAAAATCATTGGTCTTTCTTAACTGGTCAAGTTGAGAAAGCTTCTCTCTAACCAGGTCATCCTTATCATCTTTTTTGATTTGAATTTGACTGGTATTCTCTTTTAAAGCATGTACTTTCTCGTAATATTTAACAGCCTTTTCAAAATCACCTTTCTTTTTATAGAAATCAATAAGGACCTGTAAAATTGACCCAAAGTTGTATTCATGTCCATACCTTTCTGACAAATCAATTGCCTCAGTGAAGTATGGTTCTGCAGAAGCAAAGTTATCCATTTCCATGTATGCTTCACCAATGTTCATAAGGATAAGGTAATACATCATGTCTTCCTTGTAGTTATCTTTATGTTTTACAACATCGATTGCGCTTTTATATGCATTTATGGCTTCACTGTATAACTCAAGGCCATGTAGTACTGCTCCATACAGATTATATGTATTGGCGATTAACATATGATCACTGCAGTGATTACTTTCTTTAATGGCGAGTTTACAATAGTACATAGCATTATCATGATCTTGAATAGACAAATATACAGTACTTAAAAATCTATAGGTTTGAACAATACCACAGACATAGTTCATTTTATATGCAAATTCATTAGATGACATACAATGATCTATGGCCAAATCACTATTCTTTGCATATTTATAGAATGATGCCAAGGATAGGTGGTAGTAATATTGGTATTCAGTTCTTTCGTTAAAATTTGGTATGCTTTCCACCAATTGAACCAGTTTATAGAAGGTTTCAGGCATATTTTGAAATGAAGTAGAAACCATCATGCAAATCAGCTCGTCAAAGTTATCTTCTAATGTAAAAGTTAAAGACGGTAGGGTATTTTCTACATAAGCCTTTGGTCTAATTCTAGCTTGTGCGATTTTCTCTCTTAATATCATAATTCCTCCATAAACCAATTATACACCTTTAAGGGCAAAGAAAAAACCTATGTTTACATAGGTTATAATTGTATATTCATTTCATCGAGTACCGACTTGGCTTCTCTTATATATAGAAGGACTCTATCCTTTATTTTTATTTGATCGGTTTTTAGTATGGCTTCGATAAGTTGCTCGTTGAAGGACAATAAGTCTTCTAAGTTATTTAGACTTTCATCTGACCAAGCATATAATGTTTTAGTAACTTCTGAATAAATTCTAATAAGTTCTCTTCCCCATAAACCAGCCACATGCTTAGGATTATCTACAGTCCATACTTTATTGTTCCCCTTTATGAGTAGTTTTTCATAAAAATCTATGGTTGCTTCTTCAAAGGATTGAGCCATTTTCATTATAATCAGGTCATTACCAGGAAATGATAACATTTTTAGCATTTCAGGCCATTCTTTGAACTGATTTCTCTTGAAATCATTAATGGCATCAAAAACACCAACAAATACCTGAATCAAATCATTATTATGGCTTTCATAGAGTTTGTTATAGAATACAACTATATCTTCAACATACCTATTCATGATATAAGAGACAATATCCTCTTTGGAACTGAAATGATGATAGAAACCACCCTTAGATGAGTCTGAGGCTTTTACTATATCTGTTATTGTTGTTTTTTCAAATCCCTTTGTTGAAAATAGTTGGTAAGCACTTTCAATAATCTTATCTTTTAGACTCATAGAATCTCCTTAAACTGATAGACTTTTTTTATCAAAGATTGTAATGGATATACCATATATAACGAGTGAGGCAATTAACAATCCGATAGAGGTAAACACTATATAAGAACCTCCCTCTAATATTTTATTCACATCTACAAGAGAATACAAGGTAAAGAATTTAAGAAAACTTAAATCTTCACTTATACCACTGACCATTTTAATCACTACAAAGAAAACAGGAATGGCTGTACCAAAGGCAAGTGAATTCTTTGTATCATTAAATAAGCAAGAGAAGAAGAAACCAATGCTACTCACCACAAGCAAAGATAAGTATGTGATGATATTGAGATTAATAAATGGACCGATTTGCAGTTCACCAGGGAACATGATACCACTCATTACAAGGGCCACACATACATTTATAGCTAATATTAGAAAAGTAGATGTAGCTAAGAATATAGCCTGAGTAAGTGCGATATTTTTTCTTGTGTGAGGTGTTGTTAAAAGATATGCCATGGAACCACTATCTACATGCTTGGCAACTAATTTATTAGAAACAAGTACGGTAAATATCATAGGGAAAACTAAGTAGATAAAACCATATAAATAATTGCCCAAATATCCTGTCATTTCAGTGCCTAAACCATCAAAACCAAATGCCTTGACCATGGCTTCTGGCATCATACCCAACATAGCTTGTGTTGTTTCAGCATTGACGGGATCAAACATACCTACAGATATTGTTGTGTAAAGAAGAAGCATACCTGTAATAAACAAGAATATTGGATAATTGGACTTGATATTGACTTTAAATAGTACCTTATTCATTTGACACCGCCTTCCCATAATATTTCATGAATAAATCTTCTAGTGACTGTTCTTTAGACTCAAATGAAGTAATATGACATTTTGCCAATACAGAAAATAAATGTGTATAATTTTTTGTCATGGTGACCTCAAATGTTGTATCATCTATCTTTTGAACTTCTAGTTCAGATTCAGATAGGAGGGTGTAATCATTAGCATCTGATGTTTTTAATGTGAATACTTCTTTTTTCATAGCTTTTAAATCTGAAATTTTTTCTATAGCAACAATTTTACCATCTCTAATAATACCGACTCTGTCACATACTCTATCAACTTCTTCAAATATATGAGATGACATTAAAATGGTTTTTCCCTTTTTCTTTTCATCAAGAATGAGTTTCATAAACTTATTTTGCATGAGTGGGTCTAGACCACTAGTGGGTTCATCAAGAACCAAGATTTGTGGATCATGCATAAATGCAGCTACAATACCAACTTTTTGTTTCATTCCTTTTGACATTTTCTTTATACTGCTGTTTGGATCAAATTCAAACATTTCAATAAGGTAATTTCTTTTAGAGAAATCTTTTAAACCTCTCATATTACAAAGGAAATCTAGAAATTCGGTACCCGTCATATTGTCAAAGAATGCCATTTCTCCAGGTAGGTAACCAATAATCTTTTGAAGCTCAGCTGACTCTAATCTGGTGTTCTTATTGTTGATGGTGACAGATCCCTTGTCTGCATTAGAGAAGCCCAGAATATTACGAATAGTAGTTGTTTTACCAGCACCATTAGGACCTAGATAGCCAAAGACTTCCCCTTGTTTTACTTCAAAATTTACATCAAATACCCCTTTTCCAGAAGGGTAGGTTTGTGTTAAATTTTTTATTTTAATCATAAAAACTCCTTTCCGACCGACCGTCGGTCTGTATCTATAATATACTCCAGCTTTTATATTTTGTCAAACATAGAATTTTAGTGTTGATATAACATATAACTTTTGACAATATTTTACATTAGCTATAAACTTAATATGGAGGTGAAGAATGAATATATTAGACTTTGTTATGGACTTAATCTATCCAAGAGATCTGACTTGTGTTTTATGTAGTGAGGAATCTGATGATGAACTATGTGATTTATGTAAGGGTTCCATTCAGTTTAATATAGGAAGAGTTTGCAAAGCCTGTGGTCGTATGATTACCACTGACTATGGGATCTGTAGAAATTGCATGTCAATGGAGCGGATGTTTGATTATGGTGTTTCTGTTGTTACCTATGATGACTATATAAAAGGACTCATGTATAAACTTAAGTATCATAATAAGAGGTATATTGCCCATACTATGGCAAAGTATATTTTGGACTATATACTTCAGTTAAATCTGAAGGAAGATTTTGATGGCATTATTCCTGTACCATTACATGAAAATCGGCTCAAGAATAGAGGTTATAATCAAGCCTACCTTATTGCTATGTTTTTATCTGAGATGACAGGTTTAAAGGTATATGAGACCATTAGAAGAGTTGTGAATACAAGACCACTTAACAAAATGACTAGGGAAGAAAGAAGTCACATTTTGGAAGATGCTTTTGAGGTTACTAGGTGTATGGAGGGAAACTATATTTTAATAGATGATATTTTCACAACAGGCACAACAGTTAATACATGCTCAAAATTACTAAAGGCTAGTGGTGTTTCACAAATATTGGTTGCCACTTTCGCTGTGGGTGAGTAACAATTAATTATTAAAACTTAGAGAACTGGGTATAATGGAAATATGAGTAGTGAAGGAGATTATAAATGGAAGTTAGAAATTGCACAACATGTGGAAAAATGTTTAATTCAGTGATGGATATAAAAAGATGTCCAGCTTGTAGAAAAGCAGATGAAACAAAGTTTAAGATGATAAAAGAATATTTATATGATATGCCAGGTGCCACTATTGAAGAAGTTGCTGAAAATCTAGATATTGACAGAGGAAGTATTTTGAACTTTCTAAGAGAGGGTAGATTAGAAACGATTGGTGAGAACATGGTAATTTCTTGTGAAAACTGTGGTGCACCAATTCATTCTGGTAAGTTTTGTGATAAGTGTTCTAGAGAGATGACCATGAATCTTAAAAGTGCTGCGAAAACACTTCATAAAGACCCTAATAGTAAAGGTTTTTATTCAACTAAGAAAAAAAAATAAAAAAAGCTTAAACAACACCTCCATTTTGCCGATAAACTTTTTAAGAAGGTATCGGCTGAATGGAGGTGTTGTTTATGAAAATATATAGCAATATGAATGTTCAAAAAGTTATAAAAGGTTACAACAAGAATGTAGGAAAAGTTAATAAAACTGGTAAATCTGAAATGAAACGAGATCAATTAGAGATTTCTCAAAGCGCTAAAGATTTCCAAATAGCTATGGATGCCTTCAAAAAATTACCAGACGTGAGACAAGATAAAGTTGATGATGTTAAAGAACAAATCGATAAAGGTACATATAAACCTTCAGCAGAAGATATTATCAAGAAAATGATGTCAAACGCAAAATAATCAGTAGATAAGGATGACAGCCGAGTCCTTTCTACTGTTTTGGTATTAAAATGAAAAGGGGCAATTATGTCGAAGAATATAGATCAATTGGTATTAGCACTTAAAAAAGAACAAGAGATTTACGATGAGGTGATTGCCTTATCAAAAGATAAACAATTGGCAATTGTAAATAATGACTTAAGTATGTTGGAAGTCATTATGAAAAATGAGAAGACTTATTCAATTTCTTTAGTAAAATAATCAATCAATTAGTAAAGGATTACGACTTGGTTGAAATTAATCAATTAACTGACTTATATCCTTTTATGGGTGATAGGGATGTTAGAACTGTAGATTCAATAAGAACAAAATTAATCAATACTGTCAAAATATTAGGACAGAAAAATGATTTAAATAGACAGCTTCTTGAACAGTCAATTGATCAAGTCGAATTTGATCTTAACTTATTGACGACTGTAGGAGAAGGTAACGTTAACTATGAAGGCAACGCTAGTGACATGGATGTTGAGCGCAGGAGTATCTTCGATAGAAAGATTTAGGAGGGCATTATGGCTTCAACATTCTTTGGTTTAAATGTGGCAAAATCAGGCTTAACAGCCAATCAAATGGCACTTAATACAGTATCTCATAATATTGCAAATGCCAATACTGAAGGCTTTGCAAGACAACGACTCACTCTATATGCTCAAAAACCTGATACATTCCCATCAGCACCTGGTACAATTGGTAAAGGTGTTGCTATGGACAATGTACAACAAATCAGAGATGAGTTCCTTGATGAAAAGTTTAGAGGAGAAACTACAAAGCATGGTGAATATTCTGCTTTGGCTTCTACCTATAAGACTCTAGAAGCTATTATCAATGAACCATCGGATTCAGGTATAACGACAGTTATGGATGAGTTTTTTAGTGCCCTACATGAGTTAAATAAAGCGCCAGAATCTCTTACAACTAGAGCACTAGTTAGACAACGTGCTATCGCATTACAAGAGGCGATAGGTGGTTTAAGTGAATCATTAGAAAGAGAACAATCAAACTTAGATTTTGAAATTGAAGTTGTAGCTGGACAAATTAATGGTTATGCAAAACAAATCGCTGATTTAAATAGAACAATTTACTCAACTGAACTTAATGGTCAATCAGCTAATGACCTTAGAGATCAAAGAAATCTTATTTTAGATAAATTATCTGAGTTGGTTGAAGTTAATTACTATGAAGATTCATTAGGTAGATTTTATGTTGATGTTACAGGTAGATCGTTAGTCAACCATGTAACATATGATGAGCTAGAATTGACTGAAAGAACTTCGAGAAAAAATCCTTATGATGTTGATCGTTTAAATGAGTTGGGATGGAAATCGGGATCAACATTCAATACAACTGGTGGTAAGTTAAAGGCTCTTATTGACATGCGAGATAGCATAGGTGGAGAACAAAAGGGTATTCCATATTATGTAGATAAACTAAATGAGTTTGCAGATACATTTGTTACTGAACTTAATAGAGTCCATAAATCTGGTTATGACTTAAATGGAGAAACAGGCATTAACGTATTTACAATCAATAATATGACTACTGAGGAATATGAAAATCATCTTATAAGTAGTGGATATAATGGAACTGCTGGTATTGATGTATCAAGTCAGGTTACAGCGAATACTGATCCAACATATACTGAAAGTAAAAATAATGAAATAATACATGACAATATAACTGCTATTTTAGAAAATAACCCTCAATATGCAGGTAAATCAGTAAAGTTTGTTAAAGGTAAATATTTAGTAGTTGATAGAGTTCAAGCGAAGGAACTGACAATTTCAAAAGATATAGAAAATGATTTAGATAAAATATCTGCTGCAGCTACGCCTGAAGGTGCACCTGGAGATGGTGGAAATGCATTGGCACTCGCTGAGGTAAGACATAATACAAAACTATATGCATGGGGTTCACCTGACGATTTCTTAAAGTCTTTAGTATCCAATTTAGGTGTTGATGCACAGGATGCTCAAAGAAATGAATCTAATGAAGCTGTTTTGTTAAAACAAATAGATTTTAACAGGCAAGGCATAATGGGCGTCTCATTAGATGAAGAGATGACCAATATGGTTAAGTATCAACAAGCTTATAATGCATGTGCAAGACTATTAAACGCGATGGATGAAATGCTTGATTTAGTGGTAAATAGACTTGGTACAGTTGGGAGGTAATTATGCGCGTAACAAATAATATGATGACAGCTAACCTTCTTTACAATGTAAACAAGAACTTAGAATATATGTCAAAAAGACAAGATGAGTTAGCTACAGGTAAGAGAATACACAAGCCATCAGATGACCCTGTTTTAGCATCAAAAATATTAGCTAGAAGAACAGATCTTTCAGAGCTAGAACAATATGATAAAAACACAAGAGATGCTTTAGGTTGGTTAGAGGTTACAGAAAAAGCTCTTGAAGATAACGGAGATATTTTTCAAAGAATTAGAGAGTTAACTGTACAAGCTGCTAATGGTGTTAATACGGCTGAGGAAACACAAAAGATTAAAACTGAAATAGAAAATATGAGAAGTCAATTAGTTTCAAATGCGAATACAACATTTGCTGGTCGTTATATATTTTCGGGTTTTGAAACCAATGAAAAGCTGATGAATGATGATGGTACTTATAATATAGACATTGACAATTATACTAAAAATAACAAACCTGTAGTAAAATACGAGGTTTCAGTAGGAGAATCAATCGATGTGATGACCAATGGTTTAGACATTTATGGTGTGTTATTAGAATCTAATTCAATGCACTCAATAATGCCTTCTCCAATTAATAATCAGGGAGTGGCAGCTGAAAAATCTTCAATGGCTGCAAACTTTTCACTTACGACAACATATGCTGCAGGATCATTAGATTTTACGATAGGCGGAACACCAATTTCTATTCCTACTGCAACACTAAATGGATCTGCGACTTATCCGATTAAAAAAGAAGAAGTCTTGGATGTTTATAATACAGCATTGGGGAATAATGGTACAGCTTACTTCAATGCAGATAATCAACTAGTTGTGGAGTCTGCTTTACATGGTACAGCAAACAATATCGCTTTTGCAGGTACAGGGGGTTATAATCCGACTCCTCAAAATGGTGTGGATAAAGTGGAAGCATCACTTACTGGACCTACTTATGGGCCTTCATTGACCTCAGAAGATCAGGAGTTTCTTAGAAATAATCCTGTCATAATTGTTGTTAATGGGGTTTCTAAGAAATTAACACCTGCTCCAGGTGATCCTGTAACAACACTAGATGAATATGCAACTGCTATTAATAATCGTGCTACATTGGAGTTTGGTGCTGATCAAGTAGTTATAGAAACTAATGTTACTAATGATCAATTGATTATAAGAACAACTAGTCCTGCACCAGTACCACCAGCTGAAGATGAAGATATTCATATTCAAGCGGATTTAACAGTAGATTTCCCAAGATCAAGAACGTCACAAATGATGAATGATATTGATAAGTTGATAGGATTCCTCGAAACAGGCAATAATAAAGAAATTGGTGATATGTTAGATACAATAGATACTCACATGAATAACATGTTATCGTTACGAGCAGATATTGGTGCTAGAGTTAATCGTATGGAAATGATCACAAAAAAAATATCATCAAACAATGTTTCTTTTACACAGTTATTGTCTGATGCACAAGATGCAGATATGTCTGAAGTTATTATGAAACTTAAGAATGCTGAAAATGTATACAAAGCATCATTAAGTACAGGTGCGAGAGTCATTCAACCATCACTAGTAGATTTTTTAAGATAGTTTACAATGCGAATAAAGTAGGTATATAATGAATGTGAGGTGGTATTATGGCATTACGGATTCAAACAACACCTGCTATTTTAAACTATAATACAAAAAATACTCAAGTAAATATTAAGCAACCCAAAGCGATTAGAGAAGGTAGTATAACTCAATCGAAGATAAGAGTGGAAGTGTCTCTTCCTAAAATAACTATTGATCAAGATCAGGCTTTTAACGAGTCTGGTCTAAAAAATGTAAAAGCATTTAGAGATGATAATACTGCATATGCTAAGCAAAAAATGCAGGAAAGTATGGGACGAGTCGCAAGTCAAGGTACTGAGATGACAAATGTTCATACTGGAATGAATGCTATAGCAGAACAGGCTGTTACTAATGCCTTTGATCAATTTTTAGGTGAGTTTGGTATGGTGACAATGCCTCGAACAAGACCACAAGTAGATGTGATTGATGGACAAATAGATATTCAAGTAGAAGAAGGACAAAATACTAAGAGATATGTTGCTCAAAAGCCAGAAATTGAAGTACAAAATGGTAAAGTGAATAAATATATGAAGCAATATGGTAGTATTTCAATTAGATATGTTGGAGAAAATGTTGATTTAAGTGTTTAATTAGGAGGTAAACGGTGAAAATTGTAACGGATTACAGGGGCGAAGTAGAGTATACCGAAAAGGATATAATAACATTTGAAGATGGAATGTATGGTTTTGGGGATAGTAAGGATTATTTATTGATTGGTAATGTAGAAAAAGATTTGCCGTTTCATTGGTTTCAATCAATTGATGATAGGGAATTATCATTTGTCATAACAGATCCTTTCTTGTTTGTAGAAAACTATGATTTTGAGTTAGATGATCTAACGGTAGAGAAACTTGAAATAGAATCCATTGAAGATATAAGTGTTTATGTTACTGTTATTATTCCAGAGAATGTAGAGGAAGTCACAGTTAACTTGAAGTCGCCTGTAATTATTAATATAAGAAACAGAAAGGCTAAACAGGTTATATTAGATGGAGATTATCCATTTAAACATAACATATTTAAAAAAGGAGAGAATTAAATGTTAGTACTCTCTAGAAAGAAGAATGAATCGATAATAATCAACGGTAATATAGAAGTTAAAATCATCGAATCTGATGACGGAAAAGTTCGAATTGGTATTGATGCTCCAAGAGACGTTGAGATTCATAGAAAAGAGATTTTTGACCAAATTGAAAGACAAAATATAGAATCAAGT
>Ga0209379_10002268_pt1 | contig 11836 bp, 10 predicted proteins | sample tdDd001_FD_187124 | JGI IMG/M metagenome (GOLD analysis project Ga0209379, IMG submission 187124) | Marine sediment microbial communities from the Atlantic coast under amendment with organic carbon and nitrate - tdDd00.1 (SPAdes)... | ecosystem: Environmental > Aquatic > Marine > Coastal >...
CGTTTTAAAGCAAGCTCTTTACCTTTTTCTGTGAACATCATATTTTTAATTGGCAAAATTCTGTCAATAAATAGATTAACTGAAGGCATCTGTGTATTTTGATACTCTTCTTTAGTTTTGTAAGCAACCGGCAGTGCATTAACATCAAATACAGGTCTGCCCTTAACAAAGCCATACTCTAAAGTTCTAACAATACCATTTGCACCTAAATCCAACATATCAGCATCTGAAACAACTTTACCTTCTAAACTTGCTGGTCTAATCCCATCCAAATATTTGCTATATCCCATATTTTCAATAATATGAATAATTTTTTCTTTTTGATCTTGTGTAACATCTATATTGTTTAAAACATGATGAGTATTAGCAAGAGTTTTTGCTTTTTCATGACCTACTATTTTATAATCATCAACATCATGTAAATAACAAGTAATTTTGACCACCTCTTTATCAACTAAAGAATCATCAATAGACTCTAGAATAATTTCTGCATTTTTTAGAACTTTAAAGATATGCTCCATAGAATGCCCTGAATTATCTCCACCTAAAACTTTAGTAACTTCTTCTTTAATATATTTATAATCTATCATTATTCTAAACCCTATTTTTTAGTTAATATCCACAATATAATAAAAGATGTTGCTATAAAAAGCAACATCTTTCAAAAACTTATGGTAGATAAAATCTTAGTCGATTTCTGTTACTAAAGTAACTTTATCCATTTTATCACCTTGTACGATTTGATCAACAACTTCCATGCCTTTAACAACTTGGCCAAATACTGTGTATTCGTGATCTAAGAATCTTGCATCTTTAAGTACAAAGTAGAATTGGCTACCTGCTGAGTCAGGATGTCCTGCTCTTGCCATACCTAAAGCACCTCTAACGTGAGGTCTGTCATTAAATTCAGCTTTTAGGTTATAACCTGGGCCACCTGTACCTGTACCTGTTGGATCACCAGTTTGAGCAACAAAGTCTGCAACAACTCTGTGGAATACTAAACCATTATAAAAACCGTCTGTTGTTAGCTTTTTAAAAGCTGCAACGTGTTTTGGAGCATCTTGCTCGAAAAATTCGAAGAATACGTTACCGTATTTAGTTTCAATTTTAATGTACTCTTTTTGTACGTCTGTCATAGATTTTTCTCCTGTGATAATTTCTGCCTTAGCATTTGCTGCTGTAAACATTGCCAAAGCACATAGAAATAATTTTTTCATGTGATTGTTCCTTATTATAGTTTTAACTGAGATAGTTTTTTATAGACTATAAAATAACATATGTTAATTTCTTTTGCTAGGATAAAATAAAAAAGCCTATGATAATTCTAACTATAATTTAAACATAAGTCGAGTCTTAAAGTATTTTGAGACCTTATTTATATGTTAAATCAGCAAAATATAACGAATTTACTGGCAATATCTAATATTTTATGTTAAATATATAGGCATGGAAAAAGAAACAAATATATTAGAATTTTACGTAAATTTTGACCATCATAATAAAAGAATTGATGGTTTCTTGTCGTATTGTCTATCTGGCGAGCAATCAAGAAGCTTTATCAAAAAACTTATGTTAGAAGATATGGTTCAAGTTAACGGAAACACAGTTAGTAAAGTAAGTCACAAACTACAAGAAAAGGATATTGTAAAAATTACAATTCCTGAGCTTAAGCCTGCAGAAATTATTCCTGAAGATTTAGGCCTTGAAGTTGTATTTGAAGATGAGCACTTAATCGTAGTAAATAAACCAGCAGGAATGACCGTTCACCCTGGTGCAGGTTGTTATAATGGTACATTAGTAAATGGCCTTGCGCATCACTGTGCAGGATCTCTTTCTGGAATTGGTGGTGTTGAACGCCCTGGTATTGTGCATAGAATTGATAAGGGAACTTCAGGCTTACTAGTTGCAGCAAAAGATGATGAAACTCACCAAGGTTTAGCTCGTCAATTTGCAGAAAAAACAAATCATAGAGTTTATGTAGCACTTTGTTATGGCATTATACCTCAAGATGAAGGTGTTGTTGTAGGTAATATTGGCCGAGATCCTAAAGACAGGAAGAAAATGGCTTATGTTCAGACAGGTGGTAAAGAAGCAAAAACTACCTTTAGAGTTTTAAATGAATATAAAGATGCTATTTCTCTAGTAAGGCTAAAACTTCATACTGGTAGAACTCATCAAATTAGAGTACATATGACTTCTATTGGATTCCCTTTATTAGGTGATCCAATGTATGGTAAAATGCACTTAAGCAAAAATCTAGAGCCTGAGCAAAAAGCTTATATTAAAACTCTAGACCATCAAATGCTACACGCTATGGAACTTGGTTTTAAGCACCCTATTACAGGCAAAAACTTAAAATTTAAAGCAGCTCCTCCTCAAGATTTTCAAGATGCAATCAGCGTATTAAAACAATACTAAAGATATCTATAAAAAACAAAAGCCCCATTACTGGGGCTTTGTTTTCGTTATAGTCTTATGCAAGACTTCGGATTCTTAAGCCATTAAGCTTGTAGAACTTACCGTATTTATCCGAGTTATAAAGCTCGCCAAACATTCGTCTATTTATTTTTTTCAAAACCGATGCTTGAGATTTGTAGGCCATTGCATGAGTACACGATTTGTTAATCTCTATTTTAAAACCCATGCCTCTTAAAGTATAGAACACTTCAATTAAAGATTCTTCTTTATCTTCATTAAATTCAACAGTTTTGTAAGGACCTCCAGAAGTGTATTTAAGCCCTTCGGTTGCTATAAAGGTTCCGCAATCATAAAAACTTGATCCATTAATAATATTAATAACATCCTTATTATCAATATTATTATCAGCTAAAGCCTGTTTAAGCTTAGCTCTCTCTGCTTCGATACGTTTTTTTAGTATAACACCGTTTATTCCGTACTTTATTTCATTATAAATAGGATATAAAACAGCTTCTATAACAATATCCTTAATAAAATAAAATATCATTACCAGTGGCACTCCAACATGAAGACCTATTGCTATATATACAAGAAGAGAACCATCTGTTAAATTAGAAATCCACGACTGACCATTCATAACCCACATCCTCTGTTATATAAAAATGAGTGAAAAGTAATTATATTGATTAAAGTACTAAAATATAAACTTACCAGGCAAAAGTCAATACCAACAAAACACAAAGCCCCATTACGGGGCTTTTTTCGGTATTTTCTTTATCAAATGATAAAGTTATGGTAGCGGTTTAGGTGTCGCATCTGGGTTTTCATCTTCATAAATGCCGTATTGGCTCCATTTTAAAACATATTGGTTAGAGCGTAATACGCTATGAATATAATATGAAGGTATACTTGATACTTTACCTAAGTTAGCTCCTGCATAATCTCCCCATTCTGTATTATCATAACGAGGAATGTATGCCTCTACGAATGATGTACGCTCCCCACTCATACCCTTAAGTTTTGAGGTCATGGTAAGAGTTGCTTTTTTGTCATTATAAGGGCTATATACATAGCCGTTTAAAATAGCTTCTGCATACTCTTGGCCATTAGCTTGCCCTATATTTACAAGCTTATCGCAGGTTAATGAATAAGTATCTTTGGTTGCTGTACTTGTAAAATTACCATATCCAAATGATACTTTATCAAGCTCTTGATTTACATAATCTAAGTTCTCACCCACATAGTAATTTATTGATTGATCAACACCTGTAAACTGCTCTCTTACATACAGTTTCATTCTAGGGTCTGTTTTTTCTAACTCAATACGTACTATTTCTTCTCCTTCTAGCGAGTCCGAGAAATCAAAATTTTCAAGCGATTCTTTAAAGAATTCATCGAATCTAGCCTTTGATTCTGTTGATAGAATATAGGTCATAAAAGAATGATAGATTGCTCTATTCTCTTCTAACTCCCACTTCTTACCAGACCATAGCTGCTTTCCCCACCAGTTTTTTACTACTCTTTTTACCATAGGTGGTATTTCTGACATATTAAGATCTGTTGATTTTGTACACATAGCTTCAAGCGGACATGCAACAAAGTCTTTTACATCCCTTAATTGAGTATGTGGAAAGTTCAATGTTATTGGAGAACCAACTGACATATAAGCTATTTGATGATCTTCAGGCAAGCTAGAAAGATAATCATCGTACAGTTTTTTAATATAATAATTCCCCTGAGAATGAGAAATAATTAATATAACATAGTCATTATCAATGGCATCCTTTACTTGCTGCTTCATAATTGCAAGATCACCATCAATAAAAGACTCTAAATGAGCTAGAGCCTCCTGAGTTATGCGAGAATAATCATTTTGAGAAACAGCATCACCAAAACCTGGCATGGCTTTAAGAGCTATCCAATCATATAAGTTTCTAGCAATAAGCTTAGCAACTTCTGATTCAGTTAATCCCTTTTTCCCCTGACTAATGAGCCAATCAGATACTCTAGCTATCAGGTCTAAACTACCATGCCTAATAACCTCAGCTAACTCATTAATAACAAAGATTTTATTTTGCTTAGTTCCAGATTCATTATAAAGAACCTCATAACTAAGCTCCATAAGGTCAAGCTCAGAAAAACCATTGATCTTTTCAGAACTATACTGCTGACTAAGTCTCATGTAGGCCATATCAGATGAAACTTTCGTCTCATGTTTAGAATTTAGCATTCCATTAGCATAAAATAATTTAACTTTTTTAGGTTTTTCTTGCATTGTGCAATCAAAGGCAAAAGTGCAAGAAGTAGATAGAGCCAAAGATAATAGTAAAGCTCTCCGTAAAGGTTTCATATAATCACCTATTTATTTATAGTTAGGACAAATTTTCTTTCGATCTGAATAGCTCATCAATGTTGAACTTCCTATAAAACCCGTTCTATTTAACGACTCTTCTCGTCTATTTCCGCCTTCATCCAGTAAATTAATAAGAGTTAAAATATTGAAGTATCCTTCTTCGCCATAAAGATAACTCATACACCCTATAACAACACTTTCCCTCTTATCAGATTCTATATAGCTATCCTTATCATCATCCGAGAAATGAATAATTTGCTTTGTATACTCAGCTGCATAATCGTTTAGCAACTTGATTTTTTGTAAATCAGGATAGTGATCAAAGGCTATCTGTCTCTCTACATTATCTCGAATGTAATTTTCATTTTTATCAACTCCTGTAGGTGTTGAATTGTTTTCTTCTTCATCGGGTTCTTCTGGAAGTCCAAGTTTATCTATGATATACTGTTCTGTATATTCTTCTTCAACCGGTATTACCGGAGAAGTGCCATCTGTTGCCACATTTTCTGCAGCTGCATCATCTCCACCACCGCCACAGGCAGTGATTATTGTTATTGATAATAGGATCAGTAATTTCTTTAACATGACTTTGTCCTCTTTCAGTTTTTTTGTTTACATTTTTCAAAGAGCTTTTTCTACAACATACATTATAGCACACACACTCCTTTTTGTAAAAGATAAATCTATAGTTGTTTAAGAATATAAGACTCTCTCTCTCTGCAAAGTCAACACTTATTTGGTGTTTTTATTTTTATTATTACATATTTATTTATAGTTAGGACAAATTTCTTTCATTTCAGTATATGTTAGAAGGTTCATTTTTTTTGAACCAAAACCTGTTCTTTTATGTGCATTAGCTCCTCTATTCGCCCCCTCATTTAAAAGACGTTTAATAGTAGCCAACTGAAGCACTCCTTCTTCCTTATACAAAAAGGCCATACAGCCTAAAGCCTCTATCTGAGATCTTCTTGACTTTAGATACACCACTTCATTACCATCCGAAAAATGAATAATCTGCTTCGTATACTCAGCTGCATAATCGTTTAGCAGCTTGATTTTTTGTAAATCAGGATAGTGTTCAAAAGCGATTTTTCGCTCTACATTATCTCTAATGTAGTTTTCATTTTTATCAACTCCTGTAGGTGTTGAATTGTTTTCTTCTTCATCAGGCTCTTCTGGAAGTTTCAACTTGTCTATTATATACTGTTCTGTATATTCTTCTGCGAATGAATAATTGCTGATAGCTACGATGGCTAGTAATAAATAACATGTTAATTTAAACATTTATATGCCCCTTTTACTTTATTATTACAACCTATTATATACATTATCTATCTAGAAATCAAATTAAGATAAAATATACCCTGTATTAAAGTTTTTTCTAATATTCTTTAGATTTTTTTTAATATTTGCTTGTAATATCCATATTATCATTGTATAATTTAAAACAATAAAAAATAAAACTATTAATCTACAAATAAAAATTTTCAGATGAGCAATTAAAATGTCTATATTTAATATAGATTTGGCATGCTTTTTGAATTATATTTAATTGTATAGAATAATAAAAACAAAAGGACATTGCAAAAATGATTGAAAAAAACCAATTCTCAGGCATTGACACTCAGTATATCACTGAAAAAACTCAAGACATTCTTAATCAATTTAATGAATCACAATCACAATTTACTCCTATGAAAAACATTGCGGATGCATTCATCAACTTTTCACAAACTTTACTACAAGACCCTGAAAAACTAATTAAACTACAGCTAGACCTATACTCATCATACCTAAACTTATGGGCTAACACTGCTGAAAAAATTATGGGCGGAAATCCAACAAACATCATCAACCCTGAAAGAGGCGATAGAAGATTTGCTAACCCACAATGGGATGAAAACATTCTATTTAACTACATCAAACAATCATACCTATTAACAGCTGATTGGGTTGCTAAATCAATTGATGAAGATGAAAAAATGGATACAGAAACTAAGAAAAAAGTTTCATTCTATTCTAAGCAATTTGTTGATGCAATTTCACCAACAAACTTTGCAATGACAAACCCAGATGTTATTGACGAAACAATTAAAACAAATGGTGAAAACTTAGTTGAAGGACTTAAAAACCTATTAAGCGACTTAGAAAAATCTCCAAATGGTAAACTAAAACCATCAATGACAGATTATGAAGCATTTGAAGTTGGCAAAAACATTGCAACAACTGAAGGTTCTGTTGTATTTGAAAACAAAATGTTCCAATTAATTCAATACACTCCAAAAACAGAAAAAGTTGCTCAAACTCCTCTATTAATTTGCCCACCTTGGATTAACAAATTCTATATCTTAGATATGCAACCAAAAAACAGCTTTGTTAAATATGCTGTTGAAGAAGCTGGCCAAACAACATTCTTAATTTCATGGAAAAACCCTGATTCATCTTACAGAGACGTTAATTGGGAAGATTACATGCAAGATGGTTTACTAGAAGCATTCTCTGCTGTTCTAGATATTACAGGTGAAAAACAACTTAACGCTATTGGTTACTGTATTGCAGGTACTTTATTAACATCTACTCTTGCATACATGAAAGCAAAAGGCGATAACAGAGTTAAATCTGCTACATACTTCACATCTCTTTCAGACTTCTCAGAATCTGGCGATCTAAAAATGTTCACAGATGAAGATACAATTCAAATGATTGAATCTAAAATGGAAGAAACTGGTTTCCTAGAAGGTTCAGAAATGGCTGGTATTTTCTCAGCATTAAGAGCTAACGACCTTATCTGGTCATTTGTTGTAAACAACTACCTAATGGGTAAACAACCATTCCCATTTGACCTACTATACTGGAATGATGACCCTACAAGAATGCCTGCAGCAATGCACAGTTTCTACCTAAGAAATATGTACCAAAACAACAATCTTGTTAAAAAAGGTGGTATTACTCTTAAAGGTGAGAAAATTGACATTTCTAAAATCGATACTCCAATGTACTACATCACAGCTAAAGAAGACCATATCGCACCATGGAAAGGTTGTTTCAAACACCTACACATGTTAAAAGATGCTAATGTTAAATTCATCTTAGCTTCATCAGGTCACATTGCTGGTATTGTTAACCCACCTGCTAAGAAAAAAGGCGGATTCTCAATTGCTCCAGTAAATGGCGAAAAAGATTGTGATAAATGGCTAAAAACAGCTGAAAGCTTTGAAGGCAGCTGGTGGACAAACTGGAATGAGTGGATTAACGCTCAGTCAGAATCTAAAGTTCCAGCTCGTAAAATTGGCGCAAAAGCTAAGTATAAAGCAATCGAAGCAGCTCCAGGACGTTACGTTGTAGAAGCTTAATAAATATTATTTAATAGAAAGATCTTACAGAAATGTAAGGTCTTTCTTTGTATTTATCTATATATTTTTTTCTGTCATCCCATATCAAGTCTGGGATGACACTAGAGATAAAAAAGAAAGATATTTCTTTTTTCTTGTCTTTTGATGAACTAATCCTTATTATATATAAAACTCAAAACACTTTTACCCTGTACCCCTGTTAATTTCATAAGGATTTATCGCTATGACTGATTTTTGCTATGGAACCGAAACAGAAGAAACCAAAATCAACTCTGCTTTTAAAGCTGTTCTTTTAATGGAGATCTATCGTAAATTACTTAAACATAAATATTTAGTTGACCCAGAGTATCTATTAGACCTTCAAGAAAATTCTGAAGACCACAAGCAAGTCATCAACGGTTACCGAGCCTGGCTAAACATAAAGTCAAACTATGGAGAGGAAAATGTATCTCTTCCTCGACTGTTTGGAGATGATCTCAAGTTCACTACAAAAACCAGAAATACTCGAATAAAAATTGATATAAAAACTGCTGAAATAGATTTCTATCGCCGTCATGGAGCAGATCCACTAGAAGATAGCTCTGAGCGTGATGCAGTTTTTCGTTTTTTAGATAAAAACTCGAGAACGGTTAACTCTGCATTTCTGGCTATCCCATATCTTATTTCAACCTATGGCAAAGATATTCTAAACATTCTTGAAATAGACTTTAAAATGCCTAAACTTACAACTGCTGACCTATCTGATTATCAGTTGAGCTTGCTGATGTTTAGCTATGCTTTATATCCAGAAGGTCATGTGATAAAACTCCCTCATACACAAACTGAGTTCATTCGTAATACCTGGGAGTGTTACCCTGAAACTCTGTTTAAAACCGTATCTTGGGCGGTAAATAAGTATAACCGAGACCCTGATGCATTTTTTGTTGTAGAATCAGATCTTGATGAAGGCGGCTTTATTGTATTTGAAAATAATGGCGAGGATTTTATCAGAAAATCCCACCCAATTCATGTAAATAATAATGCCCCATATTACATTTTAGATGGACTTGCTGAATGCATTCCCCCTAAACAAAAGTATAAACTTGGCAAGTATGAGCGACTCACTCAAGCTATTATGTTTTACAGAGAAACCACTGAATCAGTAGCTTAAAAAATTAAAGGCCTTGCAGAAATGCAAGGCCTTTTCGTTATTGTGATAACTTAAAATGAGCTATTCCAAATTACATCTTGAATAACTTCATCATTATCTCGGGTGATGTCGTATGTTGCGATTGTTTTAATACCACCTACATCAAAGGTTTGTAGTTTTACATCACTAATTAAAACTACTTCCCCTCCGTCAAGCGTGTAAGAAATATTTGGTATTGGCGAGTTAGCATCAACCAAATTAGTTAAAGCACCTTTATAAAGAAACGGTGCTTTAACTTCTTGCGAGCTCAATGTAGTGTAAGAAAATATCAAATCATGCAGCTCTGATTGTTTTCCTAGGTCAATAAAGTCTTGGATAAACAACTCCAAAAATGCCGGCCGGTTAACACTTTGATCAAACTGACTAGCGCTTAAGCTATTCATGAACTGCTTTTCAACCAAACGGCGACTATTTACCCAACCGTCTTGAAGATTGAAAAGAATGTCAACCCTGGCGTTACCTACAGAACCTATAATTCTTGCATTATAAGTTACTCCTGCTTCATTCCAACCTAGAATTACATGCTGTAATGACTTCATAGTTTCAAAAGTACCAGGCAATTGGAAACTACCGGGTAAACCTTTCATTAACGAAGGCTCTCCATCACTATTATTTCCAAAAAATGGTTCTGGATTGTAATCTGTAAAGTTAAAGGTAGATACCCGTGGCGTTTTCAGGTTACATACTGTATTAATATATCCCTGAAGTGTCGCGTCTTGATTAATCAAGATCCTCACTCGTTCTGCTAGCGCACTGTCATCAAAATCATCATCGTTATCGTCGATTTGTATTTTGAATTCACACATACCCATGCCGTAAAGAACTCCAGCATCAACTTCAGTAAACTCATCTTCTTCACAGCCTGACAAAATAACGCATGCTGATAAAGCTAAAGCTTTTGTCATGCGGCTTAGGTTAAAACTTTTCATAGACACTCCGTCGTATAAAAAAATATAAAAACTAATTAATGTATCTACTTTATTATAATAACTTTTACAAAAATTAAAAGTATTAAAGTCAAGGTTGTGCAAAAACCATTAAAATAAAATGGCAATTTATCTTTATTTTTCAAATACCTATAATTATATACTATTAATATAAAATGTATTTTTTTTATACAATACGACTTGATTTATTAGATTATTCACACTATAATCTAGTTAAGTAAAAATAAAACTTTTAATTGTTGCTTTTAATGGAGGTGCACCTATGATAGTGGATTTCGACTGTATGGATGTACAGACCAGTGACAATGAGACAATTTTTTTTGAAATTCTTTCTAGATTTACCAAACGCAGTTCAAATCAAAAGCTTGATACTCAAAAAACGATTTTAAATTTTGAAAAAAGTGGTGAGATCATTAACTATGATTTCTTCCTTCTTCAAAGTTTAAAAAAGAGTCTTCCAAATAGCCAAACCAGCCGTAATATAAAATATTCTGTAAACATTAGTGCTAAAACACTAAAAAAAGCAGATGAGATTGCTAACTTAACCGCAGATATTGCACAGTTTCTAATTTTTGAAATAACCGAAACAAGCGATGTTGATATTAATGAGGCCTTTTATTTTACTCAAAAAATGCGTTTTTTAGGAGCAGAAATTGCTGTAGATGATATAAATCATTCAAAACAAGGATTAGATCTTGTTTTTTCTCTACATCCTGAGTATGCAAAGTTTGTCTTACCTAAAAATAGCAATGAGTATGATAGTTTTTTTAGACTAATCAGCAAAACGGTTACGTTTAGCCCTTCTTCTGATATTGTGGTTGAAAATATAGAAACAGCTGAGGAGTTTGCGCTAGTTAGTCAAATGATTCCTTTTGCATTACTGCAAGGTTACTATTTCAATACTGGAGAAACATTCATTCAAGGATTACGATATAACTAAAAAAATTCCCCTAACTTTAAATAGTTTTGGGGGATTTTTTATTTTGTTAATAAATAGTTATTCAATTAGTGAAATGCCTTCAATTTGCTTTAAGCTATGGAAGAATTTACGATTAAGCTTAATATATTTAGCCAATTTAATTACAATATCGCCAACATCTTCTAAATCATAGTTAATAAAGCATGCTGTACCACCGTTTTGCTGGTCTTCAAGTAAGTTTGCAACTTCAGCAATTGCTAAGTGATTTGTAAGTCTAATTCTAATAGCTGTAGCATTCATTGTTTGAGAGTCTAAGGCTTCAATATTTTCAGCCATTACTGAAAGTCTGCCTTCGTTGTATTTTAACCTTGCTGTAATCGCAATTGGCATTCCTTCTTCTAAAACTGATTTGGCAGCTTCATATTGAGCTGGGAAAATAGCAACCTCTTGAACGCCTGTAAAGTCAGATACTTTAACAATACCCATGCGTCCGCCATTTTGAGTTTTCTTCTCGTTAAAGTCAGCAATTGCACCCGCTATTTTAACAGACCCACGAGTAGATCTTTTAGCTTTTTCTTCTAAATCTTTAATATCAATAAGCTCAGATTTTAGCTTTTCTAATTCTTCTGCATAAGCACTTAACGGGTGATCAGACAA
>Ga0209379_10002272_pt1 | contig 11818 bp, 12 predicted proteins | sample tdDd001_FD_187124 | JGI IMG/M metagenome (GOLD analysis project Ga0209379, IMG submission 187124) | Marine sediment microbial communities from the Atlantic coast under amendment with organic carbon and nitrate - tdDd00.1 (SPAdes)... | ecosystem: Environmental > Aquatic > Marine > Coastal >...
CATATTATTCCTCCTGTGCCACTAATTCTCTGGCTAGTTTTTTAAATGCATATGCGCCTTTAGAATTAGCATCATAATGTATAATTGGCATTCCAAAACTTGGTGCTTCAGCCAATCTAACATTTCTAGGGATAACCGATTGATATACCTTCTCACCAAAATGAGATTTAACTTCTTCTAATACTTGCATTGATAAATTTGTTCTTCCATCATACATACTTAAAACAACACCTTGAATTTCTAAATCTTTATTCAAGCTTTTTTTTACCAGTTGATAAGTATTTAAAAGTGAACTTACACCTTCCAAAGCATAATACTCACATTGTATTGGTATCAATATTGAATCTGCTGCTATCAATGAATTTATAGTTAATAAACCAAGAGAAGGAGGGCAGTCCATAAATATATAATCAAAATCATCTTTGATCTGGTCTATTGCTTTTTTTAATCTAAATTCTCTTCTCTCTAAAGAAGACAATTCAATTTCTGCACCAGCTAAATCTACATTAGAAGGTAATACAAATAAATTTTTATACTCTGTTTCTACAATGGCATCCCTCGGGTTGATTTCATCCACCAAAACATCATATAAACTATAAGGAACCTGACTTTTATCAACTCCTACACCACTAGTAGAATTTCCCTGTGGATCATTATCAATGATCAAGACCTTTTTACCTCTTTTAGCTAAACAAGCACTTAAATTAACATTGGTAGTTGTCTTTCCGACACCACCTTTTTGATTGAATATTGAAATTACCTTTCCCACGTATTGCCTCCTTTAATATCTACCTTTCATTCTACACTAATCTGAAGGAAAATACATTATAAAAAAAAGATATTTCCCGGGAAATATCTTTATTATTTCTACATATTAATATACTTTAAAACTCTTCTTTAGGTATTCTAATTGTAATCTCCAGACAATCATCTAATTCACTAGTTGTCATTGAAGAATCAACCGACATATCCTGAACTAATTTGAAAGCCTTTTTAATTGTGTTGTGATAGATTCTGTAATTCACTTTAAATGTTGAATTTTGATGTTTCTTTTTATATTGATTTAATTTTGATTCAACTAATTTTTCTGTCTCTTTAACATTTAATTGTTTGTCTATCACTTTATTTAATACTTTTTCCTGTTCCTTTACATCACCAAGTCTAAGTAGAGAACGAGCGTGTCTTTCTGTCAAATTACTTTGCTTAAAATTGTCTAAAATATGATCATCTAATTTTAATATTCTCAATTTATTAGATATTGTAGACTGACTCTTACCAATTTTTTCTGATAAATCATTTTGAGTAAGTCCATGAAGTTCAATTAATTTTTTATATGACTCCGCTTCTTCAATAAAAGTTAAATCGACACGTTGTAAGTTTTCAATTAATGCAACTACAGCTGAATCTTTATTATCAACTTCTAAAATAATAGCTGGTATCTTTTTTAAGTTAACTAGCTGCGCTGCTCTGAACCTTCTTTCACCCATAATCAATTCAAATACTTCATCATTCTTACGAACTGTTATAGGTTGTAAAATACCATAATGCTTAATTGAATCTGCTAAATCAGTAAGCGATCTATCATCAAATATTTGTCTTGGTTGATATGGATTAGGTACAATTTCATCAATATTTAGCATTACTATATCATTAATTTTCTCCATGTGAACTCCCTTTATAATGGCTTCTTAATTGGTTTTCCTGCTCGTCTAGGATACTTCTTATCAGTTGGTGCTACTTTTCTAATGACAATCAAATAATGATCAATAGTCTCATCAGAAGTACTAACTTTTATTGTAGATTCAACTTCTAGATTAAGTGCTTTCAGAGCAGTTGATGCTTCAGCTAATTCACTCTCACATTTTTTTCCTTTTTGAGCTATAAAATAACCACCAACTTTTAAAAAGGGTGTACAAAACTCTAATAAAACAGGTAACTCAGCCACAGCTCTAGATACTACTATATCATATTGTTCTCTATAATCTAAATCTTGACCGAAATCCTCAGCACGTCCATGAATAAAATCAATATCATCTAAATTGGTTTCTGTTGCAACCTCTTTTAAAAAATTGATTCTTTTATTTAATGAATCCAACAGTGTTACATGAAGGGAAGGCATATACATTTTAATAGGCATCCCTGGAAAACCGGCACCTGTGCCTACATCAATAATTTTCATGTTTTCTTCAAACTTATCAGATAAAATGCATGTTAACGAATCAGCAAAGTGTTTATCATATATTGCTTCACTTTCAGTAATACCTGTTAAATTCATATGTTTATTCCATTCAACTAATAATGATTCATATGTTAAAAATTGATTGGCTTGATCATCTGTAATTTTTAAACCTATTTTCTCAATGTGTTGTTTTAATAGATTAAGATTCATTTTTTTTGGATCTCCTTTTATAATCTAAATAAACCAGTAATACTGAAATATCAGCAGGGGATACACCAGAAATTCTTGATGCTTGTCCAATAGAAGAGGGTTTAATATCATTCAATTTCTGTTTAGCTTCAAGTCTTAAACCATCAACATCATTATAATCTACATCAACAATTTTTTTAGTTTCTAATGACTTAAATTTTTCAACTTGTCTGAGTTGCTTTTTTATATAACCCTCATATTTAATAGTTATTTCACATTGTTTCCAAATATCTTCTCTTAATGATGGTCTACTCGTATCAAATTCTTCAATTTGATCATAAAAAATCTCAGGTCTTTTTAATAAATTAAGTATTGTAATACTATCCCTTAATTCAGAACTTCCAATAGAAACAAGGAAAGGATTTATAGTTTTAGCTTTAATTAAAGTTTTACTCATACGATCCAATTCTTTCCCCATCAAAATTATTTTTTGGGAAACTCTATCAAATCGTTCTTGAGAAGCCAATCCAATCTTATATGATCTTTCAGTCAATCTCAAGTCAGCATTGTCTTGTCTAAGAATCAATCTATACTCAGAACGTGAAGTCATCATTCTATATGGTTCTTCAGTACCTTTTGTAACCAAATCATCGATAAGAACACCTATATACGCTTCAGATCGATCGAGTATAAATGGATCTGCATTATTTAATTTTTGTACAGCATTAATACCAGCAATTAATCCTTGAGCTGCAGCTTCCTCATAACCACTTGAACCATTAAATTGACCAGCAGAAAATAAATTTTCAATATCTTTAAATTCTAAACTCAGTTTTAGTTGAGTAGGATCGATACAGTCATATTCAATGGCATAGGCAGGACGCATAATTTCGACATTTTCTAAACCCGGTATACTTTGCATAAAGCTTATCTGTACATCCTCTGGCATACTTGTTGACATACCTTGTACATACATTTCATTTGTATCTAAACCTTCAGGTTCTATAAATAATTGATGTCTATCTTTATCATGGAATCTATTAATTTTATCTTCTATAGAAGGGCAGTACCTTGGTCCTGTACCTTCTATTTCTCCAGAGAATAAAGCTGATCTATGAAAATTAGCTGTAATAATATCATGAGTTTTTAAATTTGTGTAAGTTAACCAACACGGAACTTGCTCAATATCTAAAGAATCATTCAAGAATGAGAATGGTACAATTTTTTTATCCCCATCTTGTTTTTCCATTTTATCATAATTCAGTGTACGGCTATTCACTCTAGCTGGCGTTCCAGTTTTAAAACGACGCATCGGTATATTGTTTTGTGTTAAGTTCTCAGTTAAAAATATTGAAGGTGATAAACCATTTGGTCCTGAACTAAATACAGCACTACCAATAAATATCTTACCACCTAAATAAGTTCCTGTAGCAAGTATCACAGTTTTTCCATGGTAAATAGAACCTATCGATGTAATAACACCTTTAACCATTTTATTTTCAATAATCAATTCTTTAACTTCTGCTTGTTTTACATCTAATAAAGGTGTATTTTCAATTACCTTTTTCATTTCTAAATGATATTTAGATTTATCTGCTTGAGCCCTTAACGAATGAACCGCGGGACCTTTTGCAAAATTAAGCATCTTACTTTGAATAAAAGTTTTATCAATGTTAATGCCCATTTCACCACCAAGTGCATCAATTTCTCTTACCAAGTGGCCTTTTCCTGTACCACCAATTGATGGATTACATGGCATCATAGCTATCGAATCCAAATTAATAGTCAACATCAGTGTTTTTTTATTAAGACGTGCGGCTGCTAATGCAGCTTCACAACCGGCATGACCAGCACCTATAACGATGACATCATATTTACCAGCGAAAAATGTATCCATTTGTAACCTCCGTTATTTTCCAAGACAAAACTGTCCGAAAATCTGTTTTACTATATCACCTTCAACTGTTTCACCAGTTACTTTTCCTAATGATTCCAGACAATCCATAGTGTCCACTTCAATAAAATCATAAGGCATTGAATTCGCAGTTGCCTCTAACGCACCTTCAATTGATTTTAAAGCTTCTTTGACTGCCTGTATGTGTCTTGAATTAGATAGTAATTGATTGTTTGAAGATGTTAAATCTCCATCATATACCATATCTACTATAGCCTGTTCTACATTTAAAATACCATCTTCATTTAGTAAAGATGTTTTTATGATCGAACGATCTTCAAATGTCGACTCTATATGTTGCCATTCAATTTTTGATTCTAAATCAATTTTATTCATAACAATAATTGATTTTTTATTAGAAACCAATTTGATTAATTCTTTATCTTCTTCAGACAAAACTTCAGATGCATTTAAAACAAACAAAATCATATCAGCTTCATTAAAAATTTCTTTAGATCTCTCTACGCCAATTTGCTCAATCTGATCTTCTGTTTTTCTAATACCTGCAGTATCAATAATTCGAATAGGAATCCCTTGTATATTTAAATGTTCTTCAATAATATCACGAGTTGTTCCTGCAATATCTGTCACTATCGCACGTGCCTCTTTTAATAATGCATTAAGTAGTGACGATTTACCAACATTAGGTTTTCCGATTATTGCAATTTTAATACCTTCTCTAATAATTCTGCCATTATCAGCATGTTTTAATAATATTGATAATTCATCTCTAACTTCACTAAATGATTTCTTTATTTCATCATAAGTGAGCTCTTCAATATCTTCTTCTGGATAATCAATACAAACCTCTAAATGAGCAATGACTTTTAAAAGTTTATTTCTAATAGAATCTATTTTATAAGATAAACTACCCTCTAACTGATTATAGGCTAAATCAAAACCTTTTTCAGTTTTAGCACTGATTAAATCCATAACAGCTTCTGCTTGAGATAAGTCCAATCGGCCATTTAGAAATGCTCTTTGTGTAAACTCGCCAGGTTCAGCCATTCTTGCACCTTCTTCTAAGATACAATCTAAAACACGTTTTATAGAAATAATACCACCATGACAATAAATTTCTACAATATCTTCTTTTGTATATGTTTTTGGAGCACCCATATACACTGCCATAACTTCATCTAGTACACTATCATTTTTCTCGATAAGACCGTAGTACATTTGACGATTCTTAAAACTAGAAACGTCCCCTGATGGCTTAAATATTTTTTTAAGTATAGAAAGAGAGTCTTCTCCACTCATTCTAATAATGCCTATGGCACCTTCGCCTATAGCAGACGATATTGCTACAATTGTATCATTTAACATATTATCACCTCTTAAATTTGGATAAAATAATTATATATGGTTTTTATCTCTATGACAAATATAACCCAGTATTTCTACTGGGTTATGCTTTTATTTATTTATTTAAGAAAATAACTACTTTTCTATATGGTTCTTCACCTTCACTTCTAGTACTTACAAATTTGTTGTTTTGCAGTGCTGAGTGAATGATACGTCTCTCATATGGATTCATTGGCTCCAAAGTAATATCTTTTCTAATTTTTTTAGCTCTATTAGCTAATTTAAAAGCTAATTTTTCAAGAGTATCTTTTCTTTTCTGTCTATAGTTTTCAGTATCTAAAATAACTCTTAAGTACTCATCACGTTCTTTGTTAACTACTAAGCTAACCAAGTATTGTAAAGAATCTAAAGTTTGTCCTCTTCTACCAATAAGAAGTGCCATTTCTTTACCTGACATATCTATAAATAAACTATTTTGCTTTAGTTTAATACTCAAGCTAGTTTCAATACCCATTTTCTTTAACACAGAAGTTAAAAAATCTTTAGCTATCTCTTCTACACTGATACGCTTTGTCACTCTTACTTTGGCTTTTTTTCCACCAAACAATCCTAAAAGTGCTTTTTTTGATTCTTCTAATACTTCTATATCGACTTCTAATTCATTAGCACCAAGGTCTAACAAAGCCAATTCAATTGCCTCATCAACAGTAGCAGCACTTTTTTCAATAAATTTCATTATTCAACCTCCTTATCAACTAACTTCTTAATAATTGGTTGTTGAACCATTTGGAATAAAGAACTTACTGTCCAATAAATCATTAAAGATGCAGGGTACTTAGCACCTAACATTAAGAACATTAAAGGCATAACATACTTCATACTTGTCATCATAGCATTACCTTGTTGAGGTTGACCAGATGTCATTGAATTAAATGAGAACAAAGTAACTAAAGCTGTTACTATCGGCATAATACCAGGAATTGTTCCTTGTAAATTTTCAGGAATTATATTAGCAAACAAAGGAATCTTTGCAAGTAAATCTGGTTCCGTTAAATTTTCTATCCATAAGAATGATCCTGACAATATTTCATACGAAATAGGTGCACCTTTTGCATAAATAAATACATCTGGATACAACAATACTCTAAAGAATGAAATCAGTAATACCATATTGATAATCATTGGTAAACATCCTGCCATAGGATTAATTTTTGCCTTTTGATAAAGTTCCATTGTTTTTTGTTGTGCTTTTTGTTTATCATGTTTATACTTTTCATTGATTTTATCAACGATAGGTTTTACCTTGTTCATCTTAACAGTAGATTTTGTCTGATTGATTGAAATAGGTAATAGTACAACTTTTAAGAAAATCGTAAATACAATAATTGCGATTGAATAATCACCAATAAGATTTACAGTAAATCCTAACATGTAACCAATAAACATCTTAATGTAACCAGAACGTCTTTCTGATTTATCAAGTTCCATAATAACTTCTTCGTTTTGACTAAGCTTTAACTCTGTTCCTTTAATTTCATAAGAATACTTTTGTTCTCCGTATGTCGGACTAATTATTGTCACAACACTATCATCAGATACAACATAACTTCCTTCATGATCTAATTCATTTTCAAAAAAATGATTAGAGATAAACGAACCGTTACTTAATAAGTCAATTGACATATTAACTTCATTATCTTTCCAAACACCATCTAACGGATTTGAACTACAGGAAATCAATGTTAACATCAAAGTCAACACTATTAATAACAAACCAAGCTTCTTTTTCATGAAACTTCCTCCCAAATTATTTTAACGGATCATAACCACCCTTAAAAAGAGGATTGCACCGCAATATTCTAAATACACTTAAATAAAATCCTTTTAAAAAACCATACTTCTCGAATGCTTGTAATGAATATTCCGAACATGTCGGAGAATATCTGCAATTAGGTCCTGTTAATGGTGAAATATTTTTTCGGTAAAATTTAACTAAAGCGATCATCACATGCTTCATAACTACCTCATTAATTTTCCTTTTCTAAAGCAATAAAGCATTGCTTTTTCCACTTCCCTATAATTAGAATCTTTTAATCTAACCCTTGCTACAAAAACTATATCATATCCAACTACTAAATTTTCTGCATTTAATCGAAATGATTCTTTCATTAATCGTTTTACTCGGTTTCTAACAACCGCTTTTCCAACTTTTTTACTGACTGAAAATCCAACCTGATTATATTCTAAGTCATTTTTCACATAGTACATTACTACATGTTTTGTGACTATAGACTTTCCTCTTTTGTAAACTTGATTAAATTGACGTGTATTTCTAAGAACACATAAAGCCATTTCACGCCTCCAAAATTACAACCAATTGTAAAAAAAGACCACTTACGCGGCCTTATGCACTTAATCTCTTTCTATTCTTGGTTCTACGTGACTTTAATACATTTCTACCAGCTTTAGTTTTCATTCTTTTTCTAAAACCATGCTCTTTTTTTCTTTGTCTAGTCTTAGGTTGTAGTGTTCTCTTCATATCTGTTGCACCTCCTCAAATAAATTTTTTATTTAAATGAGACTAACATAACCATGTCCAAAACATGTTTTTGTTATGCCCATCACTTAAATTCTTATCATAAACATCGCCTAGTAATTATACCTTTTCACATTTAAGATGTCAAGATAATCAATTGAATTTTATATTAGGTCAATCAGAAAGATAGTTGAATACTTAATTAGTATAATCATTTTTAATAAAATAATCCTAAAAGAGTTGTTTTTTTTATGATTTTTTTATAACTATAAACTTATTGACCTGATTCTTTACATATCTCTACTGATTGTTGTATAGGTAAAGTAATTTTAAATGTTGAACCTTTATCTTCATTATTAAAGGCTTCAATATGACCACAATGCTTTTCAATTATATCTTTACTTATAGATAATCCCAGTCCAGTACCTTCATCTTTAGGTTTTGTCGTAAAACCAGAATCAAAAATATGCTCCAAATGATTTTCCTTGATACCTGATCCATTGTCTTTAACGGTTATATAGACATAGACATCATCAAAATCCGTTTGAATAAATACATCATCATTTTTATCAGATGCTTGAATAGCATTTACTATTATATTCATAAATACTTGATTTAACATACTTGGATAACAACTTATTAAAGGAAGCGTTTCATAAGACTCATGAATCGTCACTTTATTCTTCCAAAGATTAGATGTCAGTACCAAAACACTTTTTATACCATCGGTTATATCAGCATTTTGGAATTTAGCTTGATCAATTCTTGAGAAGTTTTTTAGATTTCTTATAATTTCACCAACTCTTTTGGTTGCATCATCCGTTGTTTTACTACTTTTTCTTAGTTTTTCTATAACCTTTATTGCACCGTCATAATCATTTTCTTCTAATTTAATACTCAGTTTATCCAACATCATACCATTCATTTGATTGTTACTTTGAACAGCACCAAGTGGTGTGTTTATTTCATGCATAATCGCAGCGGTCAATTGGCCCATCGATGCTAACTTTTCAGATTGTACTAATTGTCCTTGTGCTTTTCTCAGTTTTTCCTGGGAAGTCATCAATTCATGATTTTGTGCTGATAATTCTTCTTTCTGAGCATCTAATTCTACATTCTGTGCTTCTAATTCTTCTTTTTGTGCATCTAATTCAATATTTTGCGCTTCCAATTCTTCTTTCTTAATATCCAATTCATGATTTTGTGTTTCCAATTCATCACGTTGATTTTCAAGAATATGATGTGAGGATTGTAACTTGTCCATTATTGTATTGGAGTAATCTATTAATTGTTTGATTTCTGTTGGTGGTTTTTTTTGTTCAATTTTAATATCCTCGCATTCAACCGATTCATTTTCAGCAATTTTCTTTAATTCTTTATTCAAAACACTGATAGGTTTTAATAAAGCTGTTGTAATCGGCAAAATCAATATTTTTACAATTAATAATGTCATACCTGCAACTAAAATGAATAATATCACTATTAGAGCAAATACAATCATAAGGATACTGGTGTTCAGTGAAGTCGTTAATTCACCTACGACTTCTCCATGTCTATCTACAATTGGAATATTTGAATGTATATCGCTAAACTTTTTTTCCGTATATGAAGCATTCTCATAATCATAACTTCTAGGAATTTTGAATATTTCCTCATCATTAATTGTAAGCCTTATATTTACCCAGTTGATTCCTATCGTTTCACCTAATGAAATAAAATGATCAATGTCTTGTAGTGCTAAATAAGTAGAAGCTAATACTGTTTTCATTTCACTATCACTAATCACAACATCTTCAATAATATCTCCCCATACAATTATCTCACTTTTATCATAATTAAGTAATTCTTGATGAACTTCTTCTAATTTAGATTCATCAAATCCAGTAAAGGAATTTTCGCTCAACTCAATAATTTCATCAAAACTCAGTTTAGCTATTTGTTCCAAACTATTATCTTTACTTTGATAATCATTGATTATTTCACTGGACATCACGTAATTCTTATAAATCTTGTTATTTATCGAATCTGTTAAATATTGACCTACAGGTTTTATAATCATAAATAATATAATCAATATACTAATGAGTGATATGGAAACAGATATAAAAGAAGTCAAAGATAATGATTTATGTAATCTACCTTTCAAAGTTTTTCTTCTATGTCTATAAGTCATTTTTATTTTTTTTTTATTATTGCTATTATTTTGCTTCATTCATGTTCACCTCATTACTAAGTATACTATTTATTTTATAAACTGAAACGTATTTAATACATCTTTCATATTTTCAAATGATAATAATTACAATATAATTGATATTTAAGAACTTTTTAATATTATATTTACAATTTTGACACATAAATGAGCCATTAATATTATATAATTATAAAAGTTATTTAAATTAATTTGAAATGCCTATAATATAGGATAGAAGGATGTGATATAAATGAGTAAAATTTTAGTGATAGATGATGAAAAAATGATAACTGATACTTTGTCTACATTAATAGAAATGGTTTTAGACTATGAAGTTATTACAATGAACGATCCTGAATTACTACTCAATTCAGATCTTTTAGAAAAGGAAAGCTTTGATATGGTTATTTCAGATTTTATGATGCCAAAAATTGATGGCATTGACGTATTAAAAGCTATAAAGAAAATTCAACCCAATGCTATACCAATTTTGTTAACTGGTTATTCTGATAAGAGCAATGCTATTAAAAGTATCAATGAAGTCGGTCTTTATTATTATTTGGAAAAACCTTGGGATAATGATCAATTGATCACAATCGTTAAAAATGGTATTGAAAAGAAAAAACTTAAAGAACAAGTTGATAAAAACTTTGTTGTTATAAAGAAGAGAAATGAAGAAATCACAAGATTATACGATTTACTTCAAAAGGATTTTAATTCTGAGCTCGACAGTATGTATAATGTTATCATTTCTTTAGCCAATATAGTAGAAGCAAAAGATAGTTATACTGAAGGCCATACAAGAAGAGTATCTGAGTTAAGTAAAATGATTGCTTCAAATATGAATTTTGATGATGAGGCTTTAAGAAATATCGAATTAGCTGGTATTGTGCATGATATTGGCAAAGTCTCTACACCTGATCAAATACTTAATAAACCAGGTCGCTTATCTAACGATGAATTTGATGTCATAAAAGAACACCCTGAAGTTGGTGAACGAATTTTAAAACCATTAACTTCTATGAACTCTATTTTACATCCTGTTAGACATCATCATGAAAAATTAGATGGTACTGGTTATCCTGATGGTTTAAAGGGTGATGAAATCATTTTAGAATCTAGGATACTTGCAGTTGCTGATATATTTGATGCATTGTATACAGATCGTCCATATAAAACAAAGTTTACAATAGAAAAAACATTAGCAATTCTAAGAGAAGAAGCTGCAGCTAATAAAATAGATTCAGATGTCGTGGATATAGTTTCTAAACTTATTCAAAATGAACAGATTTTTGAAATCTACAAAAGAGAACAAACCTTAAAAGACACAGTCAATAATATGTAAAAAAAGCCTAGAATGAATTCAATTCATCCTAGGCTTTTTTATTATATTTTTATTAACAGAGAGTTTATCCTCAACTTGTGGATAAATTTCTTATAATAAATTGAAAAGAACCATTA
>Ga0209379_10002280_pt1 | contig 11787 bp, 10 predicted proteins | sample tdDd001_FD_187124 | JGI IMG/M metagenome (GOLD analysis project Ga0209379, IMG submission 187124) | Marine sediment microbial communities from the Atlantic coast under amendment with organic carbon and nitrate - tdDd00.1 (SPAdes)... | ecosystem: Environmental > Aquatic > Marine > Coastal >...
TGATAATCGTATTCAATTTAGGGAGGAATAAGAAATGCAAGAAAAATTGAAACTTAACAGGCCATTATTTATCTTATCAGTAGCATTTACACTGGGATTAAGTGTACTTTTTACACTTTTTCCAGATGGATCGAACAAAATTTTAGGTGTATTATCAGGTATTTCACGAGAGCAATTTGGGAGTGCATACCTTTGGTTAGGACTTGCAATGTTTGGGATGATTTTATGGTTATCATTTTCTAAAATTGGAAGCATCAAACTTGGACCAGAAAATGAAAAACCAAAATTCTCAACAGCTTCTTGGATTGGTATGATATTTACTGCAGGGACAGGTTCTTCAGTAATGTATTGGGGAACAATTGAATGGGCATACTATTTTAAGGGCGGTGGAGGATCAACACCTCTTGGTTTAACGTCTGGTATGTGGGACACGGCAGAATGGTCAGTAGCATATGGGCTATTTCATGAAGGTGTTACAGCTTGGGCTATGTATGCATTGTTTGGTGTAGCAGTAGCCTATGTTTATCACATTAAGGGCAAACCGATTTTAAGAATTAGTGAACTTTGTAGACCTTTGCTCAAAAGTAAAACAGATGGACCCATAGGTAAAGCAATAGATCTAACCTTTATGTTTGGTATTATTGCTGGGACAGCGACATCTATGGGATTTGGAACACCCATGGTTTCAGCAGGACTAGCTAAAATGTTTGGTATTGCAGATAGTCAGGGTTTAACTTTTGTTGTCTTAGGAATTTGGGCTATTATGGTTGCTGCAACACTTGCATTTAACTTGGAAAAGGGTATAAAAATTGTTTCGGATTTAAATGTTTGGTTGCTTTATATTGTCTTAGGGATTATCTTTGTATTTGGTCCAACTCGATTCATTATTGACACCTTTACATCTGGTTTTGGAATAATGACAGATAATTTCTTTAGAATGAGCACATGGACAGATTCTGTTGGTGGGTCCCAGTTCCCGCAGTGGTGGACAATATTCTATTGGGCATGGTGGTTAGTGTACGCACCTACAGTTGGGATCTTCCTTGCTAAAATATCAAAAGGCCGTACAATCAGAGAACTTGCACTGGGTGGTACATTTGGTGGAGCCATTGGTTGCTGGTTAATCTATGCAGTTTTCGGAAACTTTGCAATGCACCTTGATATTTCAGGAATTTACTCAGCGGCAGATCAAATCTTAAATGGGGGGGCACCTGGAACAACGATTATCGAAATCATGTCACATGCTCCACTCGTTGCAATTGTATTGCCAGTATTTATATTAGCAGCGTTTTTCTATTCAGCTACTTCTGTTAATGCAATTGCTTATACACTTGCGGCAACAACGACAGAAAACATTACACCAAACCGTGATCCAGAGCGTTGGAACAGAATTTTCTGGGTTGTTCTCTTATTTGGTTTATCAGCTGCTCTATTATCATTAGGGACTTTGAATGTTCTAAAAGCGGCATCCCTAATTACTGCGATTCCGCTTATGTTTGTATCTATTATGATGATGATTTCGCTTTATAAAAACATTAAAGAAGATGGCTACATTTATAAGGAATATCATAAGCCTGACAAAGAGCAACTTGAAAAGGTGAGTTAGGGTAAACGTGTTTGACTACTAAGCGTGATTACGATATCATTTAATCATATTTTCAAATGGTTACGTACAAGTCATTGCAATGATAAGGAGTAACTAAATAAAAAGATTTAGGAGATTTTATGAGTCGTAATAAAGAGCTTAAACACCAGCGTATGCGTGGCTACTTCATAGAAGCAACAAACTTGATTATTCAATCCGACGGAATCGAAGGTATAACGACGCGTAGGGTTGCTGAACAAGCGGGGTATAATGTATCAACACTTTATAATTATTTTGACAACGTAGATCATTTAATTGCATTGTCTTTGACAAGTCATATAGGCGTTTATATCGAAGCTATTATTAAGCGGTTAAAGGGTGTTACAGACCCTTATAAGTTATATCAAGGCCTTTGGCTTGAGTTTGTTGAACATGCTTTTCGCGAACCTGTTGTTTATTACTACATGTTTTTTAAGAATACTGATAGGGACGTATCAGAAGTGTTTGAAGCTTATTTCTCTGAATATCCAGATAAACTGAAACTTCTTGATTCATCGCTGCAAGTGATGTTTTTTGAAAAACACATTTATCTTAGGGATATGCGTTTTTTAGAAACCAGTTTTCCTAACCACGATAAATTAGAATTAGAAAGAATAAGTGATATTAACATTATGGTTTATCGATCAATGTTACAAGATTTACAGGGAATAACAAATGAGAAAGAGCAAAACAAATATATAAAAAAATACGAAACATATTTTAGTTTTTTAACTCAAAGTTTACAAGCTTAAACTAACCAACATGCCATACTTTTTTTAAAAGTATGGCATGTTTTCTTTTTTTTTGATTTTTTTTAACCAATAGTCTAATTAAGATAATTACATGTTTCAAAGAAATAAACGCGTTTAAAAATACTGATAATTCCCAAAAACCTGTTTGTAAAACCCAAATTCCTGTGCTACCATGAGAATATGTTACGAATCACAACAAATGTTTTGACAAAAACAATTTGTGCGCACAAAAAAGCTTTGTTTTCATATGTATTGTGATTAAAATTCAGATTGACGTAATGAATCTAGCAAAACAAGGGGGATATCATGGTACATGTATCAGCACTTAAAAAATATGAAGCTGAGATGATTGAATGGCGCAGAGATTTTCATATGCATCCAGAAAAGGGGTTTGAAGAATTTAGAACGTCTCAAATAGTTGCCAAACTACTTGAAAACTTTGGGTTAGAAGTAGTTAAAGAATTCTGTGAAACAGCTGTTGTAGGTATTTTAGATACGGGTAAACCGGGAAAAACTATTGGCTTAAGAGCAGATATGGATGCCTTAGGAATGGAGGATCTTAAAACTGTTGACTATAAGTCACAAACAAAAGGATTATGTCATTCTTGTGGGCACGACGGTCATACTGCAATACTCCTAGGAGTTGCAAAATATTTTGCTGAGAACCGTCAGGGCTTAACCGGTAAAATAAAATTTGTATTTCAACCAGCAGAAGAAGGACCACCACCAGGAGGCGCAAAGCTCTTAATGGAACATGGCATACTAGATGATGTTGATATTATGCTTGGTGCTCATACTCATGCTAGTTATGAGTCAGGCAAAATCATAGTTAAACACGATGAACTCTTTGCAAGTGGCGATTTTTTTGATGTAACTATTACGGGCAAAGGTGGTCACGGTGCTTACCCACACCAGTGCAACGATGTAATTACAACAGGAAATCTTGTTATTAGTGCATTTCAAAATATTATTAGCAGAGAAATTGATGCCGTAAAATCGGGCGTATTATCTATTTGCAATATTCATGCTGGAGATGCAAAAAATGTTGTACCCCATACCTTATCTTTTGCTGGTACCATCCGTACTTTAGACGAAGGTGTAAGAGCTCATATTGTAGATAAAATGGAAACAATACTAAAATATATTTGCAAAATGAATGGGTGTGATTATACCTTTGAAGACACTTTTATGTTCCCGATTCTAAGAAATAACAATGACATTGTAGACATCGTTAGAGAAGTGGCAATAACAACAGTTGGAGAAGAAGAAGTAATATGGCTTCCAGATGTAGACATGGGGTGCGAAGACTTCTCGTATTATTCAAATAAAATACCATCGTGCTATTTCTACTTTGGTGTAAAAAATGAAGCAAAAAATTGTACAGCAGCCTTTCATCATCCAGAGTTTGATATGGATGAAGCATGCATGACAACTGTACAAGCAGTGTTTATAAATGCAACTAAAACCTTATTAAAATAGGAGGAATCATATGGATTTTTTAGTGATAGCTAATAGTCCCTTGTTATGGGGAATCACCTTAACCGCAGTTGTAGTGGTATTGGTGCAAGCAACCCTCTTTTTGAAGAAGAGTTATGTTGCGGGTAAAGAAATGGGCTTAGCAGAATCAGATTTAAAACTTGCCTTTAAGACTGGTACCATTGCTTCGGTTGGACCATCGGTAGTCATAGTTGTTGGTATGGTTTCATTACTTATTACCGTTGGCGGTCCTACAGCACTTATGCGCCTTGCCTATATTGGTAACGTAGTATACGAACTAATGTCTGTTGGATTTGCAGCAGATGCATATGGCGTTGGCCGTACAGCGGCAGAAATTACACCAGAAGTATTTGTTACGTCACTGTGGTGTATGGCAATTGGGTGTATTGGTTGGGTGCTCTTTACAGTACTCTTTACAGATAAATTAGAAGTAATCAGAGATAAAATGGCAGGTGGAGAATCTAAATTAATTCCTGTTATTTCATCGGCAGCTATGCTCGGTGCTTATGGTTACTTTAATGCTGGTTATGTTGTTGGTATGAACAAAAATACGGTTGCCATTGTAACAGGATTTGTAGTGATGACTGCGATTACATTACTCTATCGTAAAACACAAAATAAACTTTTAAATGAATGGGGACTAACCATAGCTATGTTTACAGGTATGTTGTTAGCAGTCATTTTATAATAAGGAGGGATTCTATGGCTACCAATACAGCTTTAAAGTCATCACAAGCATCATCGGATGGTGGATATTATAAATCAACTTATTTACCAGGGATCAATAGGCTAGGAAAGGCAACTGGATGGCTGGGTGTACTCATGATTTTTGCACCTGTTCTTGCAGTTCAGTTTATATATGGAATCGTACCAAATAAAGAGTTTTTAATGATCGCTGTAGCAGCTCAATTGTCAGTTAATGCAGTGTGGTGGATTATTGAACCTATTTCTTTTTATCCGATTTTAGGTGTACCTGGGACATACGTTGCTTTTCTATCAGGTAATATATCAAATTTACGGATCCCTTGCGCAGCAGCGGCTCAACGTGCCGTAGGTGTTGAACCAGGATCAGATGAAGCTACAATTGTATCTACTATAGGTATTGCGGCATCAGTATATGTGAATGTGATACTACTTACCATAGCAGTTATTATAGGTAGTACAGTACTACAACAAATGCCAGAAGCAGTTAAAACAGGACTTAACTTTTTATTGCCATCATTATTTGGTGCTGTATTTGCACAGTTTGCCATAGATGATAAAAAGACAGGTCTAGTTGCCATGGTTGTTGCAATTGTGACACTACTTGCATACCGAGGTGGTATGTTTAACTGGTTACCAATAGATCCTTTTGTAGCCAATATACTCATCCCAATATTCGGAACGGTCGCTATTGCAAGGGTTATGTATGCCAAAGGTATGTATAACACGACAGAGTAAAGCTAACAAAAGTGGAAACCTAAATGAGACTCAAGCATCTGTTAAAAATGAATGGTATAAGTTAAAAGCAATATGGCGGAAAACAAGTTAGTGTTTTCCGCCATTGCTTTATGTCAAGTTTAAATGCCTAATGGTTTATGATATAATGAGAAAGTGTTATAGGAATGAGCAAAAGTTATAACTTGTGAACTAATATACTGAACTGAAGGGTGAGAAAATGAGATTATTAGACTACGGTGTCGTTATTTTTATAATGGGAATCATGCTTATTATTGGTAAGATTGCAAGTGACCGTATTTTTAATAATATGGACTACTTATTGGCAGGTAGACGTGTAAAAGGTCTGCCACTTGGCTTAAGTATGTCTGCCACAGATATTGGAGGAGCAAGTATCGTCGGTGCGGCTGCTCTTGCTTATAAACATGGGTTTTCAGGCGGTTGGTGGGACTTTTGTGCCATACCTGCTTGGTTTATACTTGCCATGGTTTTACCAAAGTATTATAGAAAGTATATGGTCACTACGGTTCCCGAGTTTTTAGAGAAAAAATATGACCTAAAAACACGTATCCTTGCATCAACCCTTCATTTAGCGGGAACAGTATTTACAATTTCAGCTCAAACCATGGTTGCATCTTTAATGATACAAACAATGACTGGATGGTCTATGGAATCATCGGTTATAGCAGCAACCATTGTGTTTATTACCTATACAGCCCTTGGTGGATTGATCGCAGTTATTTGGACAGATATATTTGCTTACATTATTATGCTAAGCGGTATAACAATAGCCTTAATAACCCTACTTTATAAAATCGGTGGTATAGGTGCATTTGTTAGTCAAGTTCCACCAGATTACTGGCGTATGGATACCTTGGGGTGGTCAGAACCAACGGGCTGGATTCTAATGAGCTTTTTCTGGTATTCGACATCTCAGTATTATGTTCAACGTATATTTGCTGCAAAAGATGAAAAGGCTGCACAAAATAGTTTTCTTTTCGCAGGCTATACCGCCATATTTAATGGCATTATAATCGTATGTTTAGGGATCGGTATGTATATTGTTAATCCAAACCTTGGTAACAATGAACTGGATATTATGCGCTCACTTATTCTTTATATGCCTGTTGGTGTGAGAGGTTTACTGTTGGCGGCAGTGCTTGTTGCCACAATGTCTACAAGTTCTTCTTATTTAAATGCAGGAGCATCGTTATTTACAATAGATATTTATAAACGCGTCATATCACCAGAGGCGTCAGATTTAAAATGCTTAAACGTAGCAAGGCTTTCATCGGTTGTTATTGGATTAATGTCATTGACTGCTATGTACCTGAATTTTGGTGTTGTCGATGCTATTGTGTTTGCAAATATGATATTTTCTGCAACTGTATTTTTCCCAATTATTATGGGCTTTAGTGGCTTAGAAATTCATCCTAATTCTGCATTTATGGCTATGACTTTAGGATGTTTAACAGCTATAATAACAAGATATGTTCCTTCTTTAATAGCAGTATCAGAGATTATTCATCCAATATTGATGTGTAGTCTCGTATCACTGACGACCATGTTATTATTTAGAATGTATCATTCTACACAAGCAAGAAGGAAGTCAGGTTGAATACAATGATTGGAACTGGTATGATTAAAGTCGATAATCCGATTGTAGGAGCATGGTATGGATAGAGAAAATATGAAAATGATCACAAAGATCTGCTATATGTATTACTTTCAAGATGAAGTGCAGACAAAGATCGCAAAAAAATTCAATATAACACGACAAATGGTATCGAGACTCATTCAAAAAGCAAGAGAAGAAGGCATTGTAGAAATACAGATTAAAAGCCCAGTTAAGGGGATCTCTGAATTAGAATCTAGACTAGAGAGTCAGTTCGATCTAACTGATGCCATTGTTATACAAGAAGATACCATTGATGATGAGCAACTAAAGCAAAAACTAGGGTATGCTGCAGGTGAGTACTTCTTAAAATCCGTCATGTCTAATATGACCATTGGTATTGGTTTTGGTCAGAGCTTAGAGGCCATGGCTGAATACGTAAACCATGGTGCAGTTAGTCACACCATTCAAGGAGTCGGTTTAACCCAACTCATTGGTGGTTTGTATTCTAATCTTAGTTATGAGAACTCACAGTACATAATGAGTATGATAGGTAAGAAAATGGGTGCAGACCTACACTTTTTGAATACACCTTTTTTAGTAGAAGATCCTGCCCATAAAGAAGTGTTTGTAAATCAAATGGCTACTCAAAATGTAATTAAGGCTTATGATGCTTTGTCTATGGCATTTGTAGAAATAAAACCAGCAGACCAAGTATATAAAACGTCTACTACTAAAGAAAGTAAGTTTGGTAAGAACTATCTTAACGCTTTAGGAATTAGTTATTTAAACAATATAAATGCTGAAGGTGAAGTGTGTCTTAACTATCTTAATGATAGAGGTCAGTTTATTGAAACCCCTTTATCAGACAAAGTTATAGGGATTCATCACAAACAACTTGGTAAAGTGAAAAACTTAGTTGGTATAGTAGGTGGAGAAAACAGTCATCAAATTGCCATGAGTGCAATAAAAGCTGGTGTATTCAACACAATTATTACTGACGACATAACGGCTCAGTATATATTAGATAATGTATAAAAACATCAAAACTCAGGTTTTGGTGTTTTTTTTATAAAAAAATAAAAAAAGTTCAAAACGGTAACCCATGTTACGACATTAAATCCTTTTTCCTCGTATACTGTGTTTAGAAAATAACGGCGCGAAACGTTCGCATAGAAGAAAAAGGAGAAATTAACATGAGTTTAAAAAAATTGATGAGCAAAGTATTTGGAAGTGATACAAATGGATCAACTGGTGGAATGACAGAACAAGAAATGTTCTGCTACCAATGTCAAGAAGCAGCAGGCGGAACAGGTTGTACAAAAATTGGTGTGTGTGGTAAGCCAGTAGACGTAGCTAACCTTCAAGATTTACTTTTATTTGTTTTAAAAGGTGTAGCATACTACAACCAAGAAGCTAGAAAACACGGTTTAAACGAAGCTTCTACAGATCAAGTTATTCTAGACGGTTTATTTGCAACAATTACAAACGCAAACTTTGATAAAGATGCATTTGTAGCAAAAATCAACGAAACACTTTCAGCAAGAAATGCTGTAAAAGCAAAATTGGTTGCTAAAGGAATCACATTAGCAGACAGCTTACACGAATCAGCAACATGGGAAGGTACACCAGCAAGTTACGAAGCAAAAGCTGCAACAGTTGGTATTTTAGCAACAGAAAATGAAGATGTTCGTTCTCTAAGAGAGCTGATCACTTACGGACTTAAAGGTATGGCTGCATACGGTATGCATGCACTACACTTAAACAAAGAAAACCAAGAAATTAATACATTTATAGAAGAAGCACTTGTTGCTTTAACTGACGATACATTAGGTGCAGACGAACTTGTAGCACTTACTCTAAAAACAGGTGACTTTGGTGTTAAAGTAATGGCATTGCTTGATGAAGCAAATACATCACGTTATGGTAATCCAGAAATAACAGAAGTAAACTTAGGTACTCGCAACAACCCAGCTATCCTAATTACAGGTCATGATTTAAATGACTTAGAAATGTTACTTGAACAAACTAAAGGAACTGGCGTCGATGTATATACACATTCAGAAATGTTACCAGCAAACTACTACCCAGAGTTCAAAAAATATGACAACTTAGTAGGTAACTACGGTAATGCATGGTGGAAACAAAAAGAAGAATTTGGTACATTTAACGGACCTATTCTTTTCACAACGAATTGTATTGTACCTCCAAAGGGCGAAGTTGCTAACCGTATCTTTACAACAGGTTCTTCAGGATACCCAGGGTGTACACATATTGAAGCAGTAGGCGGAAAGAAAGACTTCTCAGCAATCATCGAAATGGCTAAAAAATTACCTGCTCCAACACAAATCGAAGAAGGTAAAATCGTTGGTGGTTTCGCACATGCACAAGTATTTGCACTTGCAGATAAAGTTGTAGACGCAGTTAAGACGGGTGCAATCAAGCAGTTCTTTGTAATGGCTGGTTGTGACGGACGTATGAAGTCAAGAGACTACTACACTGAGTTTGCACAAGAGCTTCCAAAAGATACAGTTATTTTAACGGCTGGTTGTGCTAAGTATAAATACAACAAGTTAGACCTTGGCGATATTGGTGGTATTCCAAGAGTATTAGATGCAGGTCAATGTAACGATTCTTACTCACTTGCAGTTATTGCTCTTAAACTTAAAGAAGTATTCGAACTAGAAGATATTAACGAATTACCGATTTCTTATAACATTGCTTGGTACGAGCAAAAGGCAGTTATCGTATTACTTGCGCTTTTAGCTTTAGGTGTTAAGAACATTCACTTAGGACCAACACTACCAGCATTCTTGTCTCCAAACGTTGCTAAAGTACTTGTAGATACATTTGGTATTGCAGGTATTGGCGAAGTGCAAGATGACATTAAAATGTTCTTAGGTGCATAATTAAATTCCAATAATTAAAGTTAATGATTTGGAGAGGCGGAGACGCCTCTCCTTTGTTTTTGCATTATATTGAATGATATATCAAAGTGAACAAAACGTAATCTAATTAAGTGAGAGCAGTTCTCGATTATGGGTATTAAGAAGATAATACATATCTTTTGATAAGAGAGGAGTCATTATGAAAACACTTATTAAGCTTGAAGAAGTTATGTTCTTTATATTAGGCATTTATTTTTTTTCAGAACTTAGTTTTCCGTGGTGGGTATTAGCTGTAGTAATCCTGTTACCAGACCTAGGTATGCTCGGTTATCTTATAGATACAAAGGTTGGAGCATGGGTGTATAATGTCGTTCATCATAGAGGGATTAACTTAATGGTACTCTTAGGAGGACGGTTTCTTGATAATGATTGGATTGTATTAATTGGTGTTATCCTCTTTACACATTCCAGTTTAGATCGTATATTTGATTATGGACTAAAATATACAGATGACTTTAAACATACCCATTTAACAGATTTATAAGGAGCACATTATGCATGTAGAGTACAATGGGGAAACCATTGAGTTTTCTATAGTTTATAGTAAGAGAAAACATATTCGAATGAAAATTCAATACCCGGGGCTATTGATTGTAGAAGCCCCTAAAAATGCAGATGAATCATACTTGAAGAAACTTGTACTCTCAAATGCAGAAACTATATTAAGTAAAATTGAAGCTATGGGTGCTGGTCCAAAGGTACTTGCAGATAAGAATTATGAAGAAGGCGAACGGTTTCTATCTCTAGGGAAAGACCTTCCTTTGCATATAGAAGTAGATCCAGAACTTGATAAACCAATTGTGGAAGTAACAACAGATAGCATTGTTGTAAAAGTAGCTGTACTCAAAAAAACAGAAATTAAGAAAGCAATGGAAAAACATTACCGCAGACAATGTCGTAAAAAAATACAGAAACGTATTGCGTATTACCAAAAACACTTCAAAGTTAAACCAAGAAATATTGAAATTGTTAATTCAGATCTAATATGGGGATCTTGTAGTTCTGAACGCAATTTAAGGTTTAATTGGCGATTAATGATGGCGCCCGAAGAATCTATAGACTACATCGTCGTTCATGAAATGTGCCACTTGGTTCATATGAATCATTCCAAATCCTTTTGGACCTTGGTAGGTAGAATACTTCCTGATTATAAAATACGAACAGAATGGTTAACCCAAAATGGGGGCGCCATGACACTGTAAATAGAAAGCACATTTTCGGACACGAAAATGTGCTTTTAAAGTCTGTAGAAAAAGATCATATTTTATTGCTTTAAATAGTCAGCAAAATGATATACAGAACCACTGTTTGATTTGTTAGTAATTAAGTAGTTTTTTTGCTCATATAGTTTAACATCCTGAATCTTAATTTCTTTGATCATACCTGAACGTATAAAGGATTGGGCCATGGATTTTAAAACAAAGGCATGTCCCATGCCTGCTACAACATAGTCGAATACTTCATAAATTTGATCAATATAAATCTGAGATTGCATATCTTGCCCAATCAACTTTTTATACCATTCATTAAACCCTAGACTCATATCCCCAGCAACCATTTTCAGAGTTTTTAATTCATTCTTGCTGATACTACTATTAACTGTGTCACACTTTTTACTGATTAAAATAATAGGATCATTAAGTTCTAAAAGCGATTCAAATTGATTTGACCTAGGGACATAGGATACAAGGGCCATATCAATAAGATCATCAGATAACATCTCGATAAGTTTATCCGAATGATTAATTAGAATTTTGACTGCTATGTCACTATTCAATTGAATATAGGATTTTATTCTGTCTTTTAAGAAGCCTCGATAAACTGAATGAACTGATCCAATGCGTATTTTTTTTGAAAATGCAATATTGTTTAGTACTGTTTGGGCTTCATTTTCAAGGGCAATTAAACGCTTTG
>Ga0209379_10002282_pt1 | contig 11783 bp, 11 predicted proteins | sample tdDd001_FD_187124 | JGI IMG/M metagenome (GOLD analysis project Ga0209379, IMG submission 187124) | Marine sediment microbial communities from the Atlantic coast under amendment with organic carbon and nitrate - tdDd00.1 (SPAdes)... | ecosystem: Environmental > Aquatic > Marine > Coastal >...
GCGAAGCGATAGTCATCCGGCGTCGAGTGCGAAAGATGTGCGATGGCGGCGGTGATGAAATCGCTGCCCCAGGTATCCTCAATGTTCATAGGGATGCCGAGACTGACACAAACATCGCGGGCGACTTTCGCTTTGGTCAGGCCGCCAAATTTGGAAATTTTCAGGTTGATCGCGTCCATGGCGCCGTCCTGATGCGCCCGGATCAGCATCTGCAATGAATCGATGTTCTCGTCCAGGATGAATGGCAATGCGGTACGGCGCCGGACCGCCAGGCTGTGCTCGTACGACACACAAGGTTGCTCGATGTAAACATCGACGTCACTAACCGCATTGACGACGCGTGCGGCATCGTCGATGCGCCAGCCCGTGTTCGCATCGGCGACGAGGATTTCGTCATCGGCGAGAATCGATCGGACGGCACGTATCCGCTCTATGTCCTCAAGCGGGTCACCGCCAACCTTGAGCTGGAACTTCGTATAGCCCTGTCCACGATACTGCTCAACGTTTGCGGCCATTTCGGCCGGGTCCAGCATGCTGATCGCGCGGTAGAGTTTGAAGCTATCACCTTGCCGCCCACCCATCAGGTCGCAGATCGGTTTGCCGGTGGCATGTCCCAACAGGTCCCAGCACGCCATATCGATGGCCGACTTGGCGTAAGGGTGGCCGTTCAGGACCGTATCCATGAGCGCGTTAATCCGACCGACGGCGGTGGGGTCCTGCCCTATCAGGTGTGGTGCGAGTTCGGCGATACCGGCACGGGTTCCCAGCGCGAAGGCAGGCAGGTAGGCCGAGCCAAGTGGCGTGTTTTCGCCATAGCCACAGATACCTTCATCCGTTAGCAACTCAACGATCGTCGAATCAAAGGTCTCGACAAAGTGCTTGCCACCCGCCCAGGTGTAGCGTCCTTCGATAAGGGGAAGATCGACCTGGTAGGCCCTGACTGCTGTAATTTTCATGGCTTGGCTATTCCCGATTCAACGCCGCAGCGAGATTCTCACCATCCGATTCTGACATGGCACTCAGGGGTGGTCGCACATTTGCCCATCGCGCATCGCCGGTCTGCATTGCCAGTAAGCGCTTTTGCGCAGGAATGGGTGCGTGCTCCTGGATCGTAAGACGTGTTTGTCGCACCGCCTCATGTGCCTGTTGTGCCGCATCGATGTCACCCTGGTCAAAGAGCTCGACCACCCTGGCAATCGCCGTGGCATTGACGTTTGCCGTTGCTGTTATGCACCCGGGGCCGCCTAGCTGCAATGCGTCGATTAGCGGCAACTCCGATCCCGGGTAGACAATCAGGTCATCAATCTCGAACAACGCCCGCGTATTCTCCCAGTCACCGGAGCTGTCCTTGATACCAACTATCTGGGCGGGAAAATCGGCGCGCAGCCGCGCTGCCAGACGTGGAGGAATGCCAACTATTGCGACCGGTGGTATGTGATAGAGAAAGACTCGGGCATCCGGACCGATCGCCTTGATCAGTTCAGAAAAATAGTGGTAGAGACCGTCTTCACTGACCGCCTTGAAATAGAACGGCGGCAACGTCATAACAGCCGGGCATCCGAGGTCGAGGCAAGCCCGTGACAAGCGCGCGGTGTCGGCAATATTTGACAGCCCGGTTCCGGGTATCAGCCTGGACGGCTCAACGCCGCCGTCAACGAGCGCGCTAATTGCGGAGATTCGCTCATCAATCCCGACCGACAACGCTTCGCCCGTGGTACCAAACGGAGCGAGCCCCGCACAGCCTTCACCCAACAAACGCTTTGCGAGATTGACGTAGAGATCAGTCGCGATCGACAAATCGTCATTGAATGGCGTTAGTATCGGCGCGATCACACCGCGCATCGGCTCAAATGTCACTCCGGGATCTCCTCGTTTGTAGCTCGCGAGAGATCGGCATCGATTGATCTCCCGGCCAGAAAATAGTGTAGCGCCGCGAGGGGTCCCATGACGACAACAGCGAGCATGAGACTGTAGCGCAACGATTCGTCACCAAAGTACGGCGCAAGATTGTCACTGAGTGCCCCAACAACAAGTGGCCCCAGGCCAAGACCAATCAGGTTCAGGATAAGCAGCATGATAGCCGCCGCAACGCCACGCATGCGCAGTGGCACGAGGCTTTGCGTCTGGGCCAGTACCGGCGCCAGATAGAAATTAGAGATCGCAGCAGGAATGATGAATAGCAGCAGACTGGACCGTGCCGTCGGTGCCAGGTAAACACCCAGCGACATCAGCGCCGCAACCAGCTGCGACAAAGCTATGAACCGGAGCGCGTTTCCTTGCCGTACCCGACCAAAATAGTCTGCAAAAAAACCACCTGTGAAGAATCCGAAACCGCCTGCAATACCAAGAATCAGGCCAAGCCACAGACCTAAGGACACGATTTGCATTTCGTAGCTGCGAATAATGAAGCTCGGAAAAAAGCTGATCACCGCGTAACCAACGAATGAAGAGAATCCTGCGGCAATCGCCATATGCACGAACGAGCGACGCAGGAACAGGTATCGGAAAACTACGAGTAGTGGCGGATGTTGTCCGGAATCCTGCCGATTCTCGGACATCCCCCGGATTGGCTCGGCCAATGTCGTTCGAACGATAATGGCCAACAGTACGCCAGGAATTCCTACGATAAAGAACGCTTCACGCCAGCCGATGTTCTCAACGACCCAGCCGCCGGCGATGTACGCCAGCATGATGCCTGCGGAAATGCCCAGCGTGTAGAATCCCATGGCTGTTGAACGCTGCTCGGGAGGGTACAAATCCGAGATCATGGAATGTGCCGCCGGGCTGCACCCCGCCTCGCCTACTCCAACGCCAACGCGCGCAAGGCCGAGTTGCCAGATGTTTGTCGCAAGCCCTGACAGCGCGGTCATGCCACTCCAGATCGCAAGGGCCACGGCGATCAGGTTACGGCGATTCCAGCGGTCCGCAAGCAATGCTATTGGCACGCCGAGCGTGGCATAGAACAGCGCAAAAGCCGTACCTGCCAGGAGGCCGAGAATGGTATCGCTAACAAGAAATTCGTCGCGAATCGCCGGTAACAGGATCGCGAGGATCTGCCGGTCCACAAAATTAAACATGTAAACGACGGCCAGCACGACCATCGCATAGCGGCGACCGGAATTACTGACGACTGAAGAGGTTTTTGACGATGTGCCCTGCAATACCCGGGTTCTCACGAAGCCTGCGAATCGAGTAGTTATACCAGAGCTCTCCGAAGGGTACATAAACGCGTAGTGGGTGGCCGTCCGCTACAAGACGGCTGCGCAGACGCTCCGTCACCCCGAGCAGCATCTGGAATTCATACTGCTCCTTCTCGATCCCCAGGCGTTTGATCGATGCCTCGGCACGTTCAACGAGAACGGGATCGTGTGTCGCAATTCCGACTGTTGCCCCACCCTCGAGCAGCTGGTCCAGTATTTCGCTGTAGGAATCGCGAATCTCGTCGGGGTCAGTGAAGGCAATGTCCTCGGGTTCGATGTAAATACCCTTGCACAGGCGGATGTCGGTCGGTCCTTCTGCCATCAGGTCTGCGACGTCCTGTTTGCTGCGACGGAGGGCTGACTGGATAACCGCACCAACCCGGTCGTAGTCCTGCCGCACCTCGCGATAAATATCGAGAGTAATCGACGTAACACTCGAGTCTTCCATGTCGATGCGCAAAAAATTGCCATGCTCGCGCGTGGTCTTCAGCAGTTCGTCCATCGCCGCCTTGCAGCCTTCAACGTCGAATCGCAGGCCCAGCTCGGAGAGTTTGACCGAGATACCACATCGCAAGCCATTATCCTGGATGCCTTCGAGCGCCTCACGATACAGCTGCAGCGCGGCGCTAACCTGTTCCGAGTTCGTGATGTCCTCACCGAGGACGTCCATCGTTCCGGTACAGCCGACATTGTCGAGTGCACGCACCGTCCTGTACGCGTCATCGAGATGCGTGCCGGCGATATAGCGACGCGAAAAACGCCAAATCAGCGCTTGCGGCATTAGCGGCATCATGCCGATCAGTAATCTGTTAAACGGGTTAGCCGGCACCAAACAACTCCACCATTTGCCCTTTGCGAGCACAGTTTCTGCAACAAGGGATCTTCTGTCTGTCCGCATATACCGATATAGTCTCGGCCATGGCGAACATACTTATAACCTATTCCACCACGGATGGTCACACACTCAGCATCTGCGAGCACCTGCAAAAACTCGTTGCCAAACAGCATGATGTAGTCCTGTCCGCAATGGACGACGATCCGGGCATCGATCTCACACCGTTCGACAAGGTGGTCATCGGTGCCAGCATCCGCTACGGCAAACATCAGCAACAGGTTCTGGACTTCATTAAGCATAATCAGGCCGCGCTCGAAAGCATGCCGAATGCGTTCTTTTCGGTAAATGTGGTTGCGCGAAAACCTGAGAAAAACACACCCGAGACCAATCCCTACCTGCAGAAATTTCTGAAGAAAATCGAGTGGAAACCCAGGAACCTTGCTGTCTTCGCAGGAAAAATCGACTACCCACGTTATGGTTTCGTCGACAAGCACATGATTCGTTTCATCATGTGGATGACCAAAGGGCCCACGGATCTGACTGCGACGATCGAGTTCACCGACTGGGACAAGGTCGACGAGTTCGCGAAAACAATAGCTGCAATGTAATCAGGCGCTGTTTTTCCGCAGCACCAATTTCTCGATCCCGAACAGCGCAAACCCAACCAGCAGTAAGCCACCCGTGAATATCCACGACTCCAGCTTCGAGTAGGAAGCAATCCAAAGACACAGAGCCAACGCGATGGCCGGTATCGTGTAGCCACCCGGAAGCTTGAATGCGTTCGCGGAAACCTCCGGGTCCGCCTGCTTCTTGATGACCGGCAATGCGGCGATCGACACGCTGTAGACGATCATGCGCGTCAGCGTCGCTGCGATCGCCAGCTTTTCGAATGTGCCGGACAGGGCGACGGCAAGCGCAATCCCACCGAAGAAGAGCACCGAGTTGGCGGGCGATGCGTACTTCACGTGTATCCTGCCAAACCACTCCGGTAACAGGCGCTGCTCGGCCATGGACAGCGTCAGTCGCGACGCACTGAGCACCGAGCCCGCCAGGTTCCCGCCAATCGAGAATATGGCCGTCAAAGCTATGATGACAGCACCGACCGGGCCGACGATCTTGCTCGCGACGTCGGCCAGCGTCGCACCACTGTTGAGTTCGTCCGGGAGCACGACGACGTAGACCAGCATGATCAGCACGTAAAGCACAGTAATCACGAGAACCGACTTGACCATCGCGAGCGGAATCGTTCGCCGCGGGTTCTTCGTCTCCCCGGCCGTCATCAAAATCGCCTCGAAACCGATAAAGGCATAAAACAGCAGCAGCATCGTGCCACCCGGGTCTTGTACGGTCGGCAGCGCCTCCGGGAACAGGACGTCCGGGCTAACGAATTGCAGACCGAGCACAATCAACATCAGGAGCGGCACGAGTTTGAAGAACGTAAACACAGCCAGCGTGCGAATGCTGTTCTTGACGCCAAGCATGTTGATCACGGTCAGCCCGCCGATGACCACGGTGACAACGACCGCGTGACCGGCCGGCGTATCGAACCAGGCCCAGTCCGGCGTGATCTTGCTGAGATATTCGGCTATCACATGCGAATTAGCGGCGGTCGACGAGATGCGGCTCACGTAGTAGATCCAACTCGTCCCAAAGCCGACGACAGGGCCGAACGCCGTCGTCGAGTAAAGAGCCGGACCGCCGGAATCTTTGAAGTAGCTACCGAGCTCGGCGAACGCCAGCACCATCACAATGACGAGAAGCCCGGCCGCGACGAACAGCCACGGGCTCAGCACCCCGGCCTGCACAGCGACCTTTGACGGCAGTCCGAAGATACCGGCGCCGATCATGCCGTTCAGGACTAGGAGAGAACCACCGATACCGCCGATCCCACGGATCAGCTGGGTTTTCTGGGATGTCACGTCGCAATTAAACCGTATGACCTGTCGATCGGCAGATCATACAGGTTGAAGCATAACTAGCGAGCGACGGCAGCCAGATTCAGGAGCGCCGGCACGTCGCTCGGCTTGTAGAGATCGATCTGCGAGAACGCAACCGGGTTCGAGGGCTGCGCTGTGATGACCAGTGTCGACTTACCGAGCAGGAACTCCTTGAAGGGGTCGATCATGTACTGATCGAACTCGATACCGTACATCTCGCCAAAGACCATGAAGGACTCAATCTGGGCGTGCATTGTCTCCGCCGCCGATAGTCCGCGCTGCTCGCAGTACTTCGACATACGCCCGTTGAGCGAGCGGTCGGTGAACTCAATGTGCATATTCCTGAGCCTGGGCTGCGAGGCCGGGCCCTTCATCATTTCCGCGACCATATTGCCCGCAAGCGAAACGTCAGCATCCATGTACCACATATCATCCATACTGATCTGCATGTCGATTGAGAAGCGAGATTCTTCATCGCGAATACCCATGTACATCGACATAACCTGATCCTGATAACCAAGTGCTGCCAGAGCAGCGGGCGAAAAACCGTATCTGCCCGTGCATTCCGCACCCACGCTCTCGGCATTCTCCGCGCCTCGCGCAGCCAATGAGAACTCGTAGAAGTCGTCGTAGTAGTCCGCGTCCGCCGGAATTCGCATGCCCTCGATCAGGAAGCCAATCTGCTCGGGCATGGCGTCCGGGCCCTTCGAAGACAGATCGCTAAGCGAGATCAATGACAGGAAGCTTGGCGTATCGATACCGATGCGGTCGATGGTGAGATCGTCGGTATAGCCATCGATGCGAATCCTGACGCCGTCTACGGTCAGCTCACCTGACAGCGTAGAACCGACACCATCGTATTCGACATCGGCGTACGGCGACATCATCAGAACTGCCATATCCATGGCGTCGCTGACCTCACTATGGAGATAAAGCTTGGCGCCCCCGTAGCCGAGGACCCCAACTAAAATTGCCCAAATAATAAAATTCTTCATCCGTACGATCCGTTTTCCGCATTAATCCGATATCTGCGGACATCGTGACGAATAACAGGCGCTGGCGGAACTGAGTCCGTCACAGATTTAACAAAAGTCGGCGACTACCGGCGCTTCACCATTGCTAGAATACGCATCATCATGGACGACCAACTCAAGATCGAGATCGCCAAGAACGTAAGATTCGCTCTGCGTGAAGACGTTGGCGATGGCGATGTGACAGGGCAACTGATTGACCCGGCGAAGACCATCGATGCCAGCATCGTGACGCGTGAACAAATGGTGACGGCGGGGCAACCCTGGGTGGACGAAGTGTGTCACCAGGTCGATCCGGCAATCCGATTACGTTGGCTTTGCAGCGATGGAGACTCGGTTGATGCGAACACCGTGCTCTGTGAGCTCAGGGGTCCGGCGCGCTCAATTCTCACTGCAGAACGCACGGCATTAAATTTCCTGCAATTGTTGTCAGCCACGGCCACAACCACTTCGACCTACGTTGCGGAGACTGCCGGCACCAACTGCCGCTTGCTGGATACCCGCAAGACAATTCCTGGGCTGCGCCTCGCACAGAAATACGCGGTGCGTTGCGGCGGTGGCCACAACCACCGCGTGGGTCTGTATGACGCAATCCTGATCAAGGAAAACCACATCCTGAGCGCCGGTGGAATCGCTGCCGCGGTTGCTGCTGCGCGCGAAATGCACGCGGCAATGCCTGTCGAAGTCGAGGTCGAATCGCTGGATGAGTTACGTCAGGCATTGACCGCAACGGCTGATCGCTTGCTGCTGGATAATTTCCCGCTTGGTCTGCTCGAGCAGGCTGTCGCCATCAATCGCAGCGAGGGCGATCCCCCGGCCGAACTCGAGGCATCCGGGGGTATGACACTGGATGAGATTGCGGCCGTCGCCGCAACGGGCGTTGATTACATCTCAGTGGGTGCACTGACCAAGAATGTCACCGCCGTCGATCTATCGATGCGCTTCAATTAGGCGAGTCAAATGGAGATCATGCGCTCGACGGCGACGCGGGCGTCGACAGCAATGGCGGGATCGATTTCAACGCGCGGCTCGAGCGTGTCCAGCGCTCCGTAGATATTGGCCAGCGTGATGCGCTTCATGTGCGGACACAGATTGCAGGGCCGGATGAACTCGACGTCAGTGATATCGGCCGCAACGTTGTCGCTCATCGAACATTCGGTGACCATCAGTACGCGCTTCGGCTTCTCGTTCTGAACGAAAGCCTGCATCTGCGCTGTCGAGCCAACGAAGTCCGACGCTTCAAGCACATCAGGTGGGCATTCGGGATGGGCGATAATGGTCAATCCGTCGTAATCCTTCCGGTACTGCTCCAGTTGGGCTCCTGTGAAACGTTCATGCACTTCACAGTGCCCTTTCCACGAGATGATATTTACATCGGTCTGCTGGGCGACGTAGTTGGCCAGATACTCGTCCGGCAGAAAAATGACCTGGTCCACACCAAGCGACTCGACGACCTCGACGGCATTGCCTGACGTGCAACAGATATCTGACTCGGCTTTTACTTCGGCAGACGTGTTGACGTAGGTAACCACAGGCGTGTTCGGATACTGTTCGCGCATTTTCCGAATGTCCACCGCCGTAATCGAATCGGCCAACGAGCACCCTGCCCGCTCATCCGGAATCAATACGATCTTGTCCGGGTTCAGCAGCTTGGCTGTTTCCGCCATGAAATGGACGCCCGCGACCACGATGACATCCGCGTCGGTCTCGACCGCTTTTCTTGCCAGCGCCAGCGAGTCACCGGTTATGTCGGCAACACAGTGGAAGATCTCCGGCGTCTGGTAGTTGTGAGCGAGAATGACGGCATTGCGCTGTTTCTTGAGCTCGTTGATTGCGGCAACGTATGGCGCGTGCACCGGCCATTCAACATCGGGAATGACGGTTTTGACACGCTCGTAAAACTGGGCCGTGCTCTTGAGAGCCTCAGGAACATTAGTTGTGGGCAGCATGGATCACCTGGTTGGGGCAAAACTAACGATTGAAACTAATTATGCTCAAGCTGAGCATATTCTATATACTCGCAAAGAGCATAATAGGTGTCAAGCCATGAACTCGGGTCCCGAACAAACCATCATCAATCTCACGGCCGTGATCGTCGCTGTCACGGACAATCAGCCGCGTGTGCTCATCGTGGACCAGGATGGAGAGGGCCTGCCTAACGGCCCTTTCGACCCGCTCAAGCACGACAGTCTCGAGAGTGGCCTGAGACAGTGGGTCGAAGCACAGACGGGGTTGGACCTCTACTACGTCGAGCAGTTGTATACGTTCGGCAATCGCAATCGCGACCCGATCGAGATACTCGGTGGCCCACGCGTGGTATCTGTCGCCTACATGGCATTGACGCACGAAGACGCTGTTGACGCGCCGAACGCCAAATGGCGTGACTGGTACGGTTTCCTGCCGTGGGAAGACTGGCGCTCGGGGCGGCCTGCGCTTATTGAAGAACAGATCGAGCCGGCCCTCGCCCAGTGGATCAGGCAGTCGCAAAACAAGGCCCGGCGTCGACAGCGACACGACCGGGTTAACGTGACCTTTGGTCCTGGTGCCGCGTCCGACATGGATGCCGTCTTGTCACTCGAGCGCTTCGAACTGCTGTATGACGCCGAACTCGTAACAGAGTCACTGCGCGACAGACGCATTGATCGCGACGTTCGTGACGGTATGGGTGATGAACTCGTTTCCGACCATCGCCGTATCCTGGCCTCGGCTCTGGGTCGTCTGCGCGGCAAACTCGCCTATCGCCCGGTTGTCTTCGAATTATTGCCGGGCGAGTTCACACTGCTGCAGTTGCAACGTGTCGTCGAAGCACTAAGCGGCGCAAAACTGCACAAGCAGAACTTCCGGCGACTCGTCACCGCAGCCGACCTCGTCGAGCCGATCGGACGCACAAGCAGCATCGGTAAGGGCCGCCCCGCTGAACTGTTTCGTTTTCGGCGTGAAGTCCTGGGCGAGACGCAGACCATCGGCCTGTCGCGGCCGATCATGCGTGACGTCGACGTCTGATCTCTTTGCTAGAATCGGCGAATGGCGAAAAAACTGAAGAACGAAAAAGGCCTGCTGCGCGAAGCGCTGCAGATAATCATGGACGACGCAACGAAACGCGGGATCGTGGAGTTCGAGGCAACCGATTCGCAAGATCTTAAAATCGAATACGCCTATCGCCTGCTGGTGCATGACAAAGGAATTGCTCCGCTGCCGCGTGGCCAGGAATCGTTACCGAACATCCGGCATCGGCTGGCAATGTGGGTAACGCACAAGCTACCGAGCGATCACGAACTCCTGAAGTAGCTTGCTTGCCTAGTCGGGCAGAACCGCTACAGCTTCGACCTCCAGAACAAAACGTGGGTCAGTAGCAAGCCTGACAATTTCTACAGTCGTGCTCGCCGGACGATGATCCGGGCCCCAATGGCGACTCATGACCTGGTTGATCGCGTCCTGGTTGGCGCCCACGTCCTTGACGAAACGTGTCACCTGGATGATGTCTGTGAGTTCGCCGCCTGCTGCCTGCATCGTCACCTGCAAACGCTCCATGATCGACTCGGCCTGTGCCGCCGCGCTGAAGTCCAGCTGATCGAATTCGGCCGGCACATGCGGATGACTGTGTGGCACGGGCGCTGCGGTAATGCCGGACAAGAACACGATCGTGCCCGAGTTGACCTTGATCGCCGATGTGAACGGCATATTCGCGCCGGATGCCGGCTCGGTGCCAGGCAGGTGCACGTAGTCAAAATCGGGACCCTTCTCACAAGCCGCAAGAAAGGCTACTGCAGCCAAGCCTGGCAAGATTCTCATGCAGATCGAGCTAGTCATATATCACCTCTCCATTTTCTCGATATTATTGCATTCTAAGCCGATTTTTTCGATATTATTGCCCGCAGCCCATTGTAATCCAGGGAGTTCGGACATGAGATCTGGTTTTTTAGTGCTGATCGCTTTCGTCGTTGCCGCATGTGACAGCTCGCCGCCCGCAATCAGCGACATCGTCCTCGAACCCAATCCGAACCCGACCGTGCCGCTCGCGGCTATTCTGACCGTTGCGACTGACGAGCCTGCCACGTTGACGATCAACATTGACGATGGTGAGCGCCAATGGTCATTGACGCCGAGTGACGAAATGTCGGCTATGCATGAAGTGCCGATATTTGGTATGCGTGCAAGTCGGGACAATACGATTACCGCGACGCTGACGGACGCGAAAGGCAATGCAATGACGTCCGGACCATTGATGTTCGCGACGCCGCCGTTACCGGAAGCATTTCCGACGCCGCGCGTAACCGTGCGGAATGCTGATGCGATGGAACCCGGCGTAACCTTATTCAACGTGAACGGACGCTGGGGCCCGGATGGTAAGGCGACGCCCGCGAATTTCGCGCCAGCCATCATCGTCGACGACGAGGGCGAAATTATCTGGTACTACTTCCCGGACGGCCACAAAGTGCACGATATTCGTCGCATGCCGAACGGTAATTTCATCTATGAGATCTGGCCTGGTACCGGTGGCATGGTCGAGATCGACATGCTCGGCAATATTCAGCGCCGCTGGCATTTCACAGGCACGGCGAAAGACATTGCCGAAGGCAGCATCCCTGTCGAGACCGACACGTTTCATCACGATTTCGTCGCGCTTCCCAACGGCAACTTCCTGTTATTGAGTAGCGAGAACCGTGTCGTCGATAACTGGTATACGAGCGAAACCGAGGCCATGGCGCCGCGGGCGCCTGGCAATGTAATTGGTGACGTGATCATCGAGATGACCCCTGAGGGTGACGTGCTCAGAGAG
>Ga0209379_10002283_pt1 | contig 11780 bp, 9 predicted proteins | sample tdDd001_FD_187124 | JGI IMG/M metagenome (GOLD analysis project Ga0209379, IMG submission 187124) | Marine sediment microbial communities from the Atlantic coast under amendment with organic carbon and nitrate - tdDd00.1 (SPAdes)... | ecosystem: Environmental > Aquatic > Marine > Coastal >...
TCCACTCCGCCACTTATACTAAGCCCGAGTCTCACGACTCGGGCTTTTTTACGTTTGTAGTATGGGGTAGGGAGCAGAGTTAAATCACCCCCAAACGGGTTTTGACTATATTTTCGCACGCTTCAATATTATTAATGTCTTTTGGAATGATCAGCACAGTATCGTTACCCCCGACAGTGCCCAAAATTTCGGTGTGCGGGTCGATATCCACCAAGCGTGCGACTAATTGTGCGCTGCCCGGATGTGTTTTGACGACGACCATTGCTTGGTTATGAGTAATAAACTCAATTTGCGAAGCAATGGAAGAGCCCACTCGAACCGGAGCGGTTTCAACGGTGATGCAATATACTTTTCTACCACAAGCATTTTGCACTTTAACCACGCCAAGTTGAGAGAGTAAGCGAGAGACCGTTGACTGACTTATCCCCTCAAAACCAATCTCTATTAGCTTTTCGCGCAATTCGTTCTGAGTTGAAAAACTTTGTTGTTGCAACAGACGTTTGCAAGCGGCCGTTAGTGTTTTATTTTCAGCAGAATACAAGCAATCGTAGTCGAGAGTATTGTCCACGAGAATTTCCTCAAGTTAAACATTAGGATGTCGCTTGTCCTTAGCGGTCGGCATACTCCCAAAGCCGTAGAGTATGCATTGCATCACCTTGATGGTGATTTTATTATCTTCTGAATTCTTAGTTTATCATTTAAACATGAAAGGCATTTTGAAGGGGATCACCAAACAAATAACTATAAAGATGCCTGGTTTATGGGGGGGTCTACTAGTGGAAGTGGATAGTTATTCTATGCTGAGAATAACTATCCGCAACTTTTTATTGCCAGACTACAGCCGATGCTGACATGGTGGGCTTTAACGTGCTTCTCTCATGATCTCTCGAGAGAATACTTTTTCACAATAGTGGCATTTCAGCTGTGCATTTTTCTGCTTGAGCTGCACTTTAAAGCGGCTTTCCACCGGTTCTCCGTGAGAAATGCAGTTACTGTTCGGGCATTCAAATACCCCATCGATTTGCTCAGGCAGCGCAAGAGTCAGTTTATTGACTACTTTGTATTCTTCGATTTGATTTACCGTGGCGAGTGGCGCATAAAGGGCCAGTTGGTTCGCTTGCTCTTTGGTTAGGAATACATTCTCGATTTTAATTAGGTCTTTATGACCTAGTGCCGAAGAAGGCAAGTTTAACCCGATTGTGATGCGTTGTTCTGTTTTGTGCATCTTGAACAGTTTGAGGATTTTGATCCCTAAATGAGCAGGGATATGGTCGATGACACTGCCGTTACGAATGGCTTCGACTTGTAGTTGAGTTGCTTTAACCATGATGAAATCTCCTGCTTATAGGTTATCGTTTAGAACTAGGGCTAATAGGGCTTCTCGGGCGTATACTCCGTTTTCAGCTTGCTCGAAGTAATAGGCATGCGGAGTTTTGTCGACATCAGTGGTTATTTCGTCAACGCGAGGCAATGGGTGGAGCACTTTCATGTTGCTGCGCGCCCCTTCTAGCGTGCTTGCCGTCAAGATGTAAGCCGATTTCATGTGAGCGTATTCAGACTCATCGAAGCGCTCTTTTTGGACTCGTGTCATATACAGAACATCCAGCTCTGGCACCACATCTTCAATGCTCGCATGGCAGCTGTAAGCGATCCCCGCTTCTTCTAGCTCTTCACAAATGTAGTCTGGCATCGCGAGCACTTCAGGTGCGATAAAGAAGAAGCGCACATTGTTAAATTTTGACAGCGCTTGGGTGAGCGAGTGAACGGTACGGCCATATTTTAAATCGCCAACGAATGCCACATTGAGATTATCTAGGGTACCTTGAGTTTCGTAGATAGAGAATAGATCCAACAGGGTTTGGGTTGGGTGTTGATTGGCCCCGTCACCACCGTTGACAATCGGAACCCCGTTAGAAAATTCAGACGCCAGTCTCGCTGCCCCTTCTTGCGGGTGACGCATCACAAACGCATCCACATACGATGAAATCACTTGGACAGAATCGGCCAGCGTTTCGCCTTTTTTCGCCAGCGAGGTGTTGCCCCCATTATCAAATCCAATAATCGTTCCTCCTAAACGTTGTACCGCGGTCTCAAACGAGAGTCGGGTACGTGTTGAAGGTTCAAAAAAACAGCTGGCTACGACTTTGTTTTTTAGTAAGGTCGGGTTGGGCTCTGCTTTTAGTTTTGCAGCTGTATCGACAATGAGTTCTAGCTCAGCACGAGAGAGTTCAGGAATAGAGATGATGTGTTTGTTAAACAACGAATGCGCCATAACGGTTTTTCCTTCTATGTGTACAGTCAAATTGCAGACAAAAAAAAGCCCCCTAATTAATAGGAGGCTTGGAAACGATCTTCAGAGCAAAATAAAAATGATAGCAACGCCGACTCTGGGCGAGGCAGTTGACAACAGTGTGTGACCGTAGTGCAGTTCATTTTTTACTCTTTTTAGACAAATTGCGGAGGATTATACGGACAAAAATTCACCTTGCAACACTTTTTCAATAATATTCATATGGTGGATTTTTATGCGTAGCCAGTAGGATCTTTGTGTTATCACTCAGCCCTTCTCCAGTGTGCTCTGGAGCGGCAAGTGGGCGCTAATCGCCATTTGTACGATGAAAAAAAATGCGGGTTTTATCCAGAGCATGATCACCCAAGATGCCACCCGCATTTTCCTGCAGTACAGTGAGAATTATATAACTGAACGTTATTTCTCTTGTTTTATTAATTAGTTGCCGAGTGTCGCTACCATGACCGCTTTGATGGTGTGCATGCGGTTTTCAGCTTCATCGAACACGATAGAGTAGTCAGACTCAACCACTTCATCGGTAACTTCAACGCCATCTTTTAGTTGTGGGTATTCCGCTGCGAGTTGCTTCCCTACCACCGTATCTTCGCCGTGGAATGCAGGTAGGCAGTGCATGAATTTCACGTGAGGGTTACCGGTTGCTTTGAGCATCTCCATGTTGACTTGGTAAGGCATCATGAGATTGATACGCTCTGCCCATGCTTCTTTCGCTTCACCCATTGATACCCATACGTCGGTGTACAAGTAGTCACAGCCTTGAACGCCTTCTTGAACATCTTCTGTTAGGGTGATCTTAGCGCCAGTTTCTTCGGCGATTTCACGGCACTCATTGAGCAGTTGCTCTTCAGGCCAGAACTGTTTTGGAGCGACAAGGCGGATATCCATGCCCATTTTCGCCGCGCCCACCATTAATGAGTTACCCATGTTGTTGCGCGCATCGCCAAGGTAGGCAAACTTCATTTCATGCAGTTGTTTGCCACGGCCATGTTCCATCATGGTTAGGAAGTCAGCCAAAATTTGGGTTGGGTGGAACTCGTCTGTTAGACCATTCCATACCGGAACACCAGCGTAAGCACCTAGCTCTTCTACAATCTCTTGACCGTAGCCGCGGTATTCGATGCCATCGTACATACGACCAAGAACACGTGCGGTATCTTTCATTGACTCTTTATGACCAATTTGAGAGCCCGTTGGGCCTAAGTAAGACACTTGTGCGCCTTGGTCAAACGCGGCGACTTCAAACGCACAACGTGTACGAGTTGAGGTTTTTTCGAAGATCAGTGCAACGTTTTTACCCGTTAGGCGTGGCTGCTCGTAGCCGTTGTATTTTGCTTTTTTAAGCTCCGCAGAAAGATCCAGTAGGTGTTGAATTTCACGTGGAGTAAAGTCTAATAGTTTTAGGAAGTTACGGTTACGTAGATTGAAAGCCATGATGTATTCCTTTTGTTTAGGCGCTCTTTTGTTGCAGGAAAAAAGGGTCAAAAGAGCGCAAGTCGTTTGAATTATTGGGTATTAAAATTAGTCTCGAGTGATGTTGGTGCCCGCGGTTCCTTGAAGGATCTGCAAGCCATCTTCTAGTGCACCGATACCGACCACTTTGCCGCCTTGTTTAATGAACTCACAAGAAGCTTCAATTTTTGGCCCCATGGAGCCTGCATCAAATTCGTATTGAGCCAGTTGATTTGGTGTGGTGGTGCGCAAAGCGTTCTGGGTTGGTTTGCCCCAATCTAGATAAACCGCGTCTGCATCGGTTAAGATCAACAGCGCATCGGCATCCAGTTGTTTGGCTAAGAATGCCGCTGACATATCTTTATCGATAACCGCTTCAACACCCACTAGCTTGCCGTTTTCTTTTTTAACCGGAATGCCACCGCCGCCGGTGCAGATCACTAAGTGTCCTTCATCGATGAGCTTGGTAATCGCGTCACTTTCAATGATCCCGGTCGGCTGAGGGCTAGGTACCACACGGCGGAAGTGTTGGCCATCAGGTTTGATTGTCCAGCGATATTTCTCAGCCAACTCGCGAGCTTCTGCTTCTTCGTAAATAGGGCCGATTGGCTTAGTTGGGTCTGCAAAAGCAGGATCATTAGGATCGACCGTCATTTGAGTGAGCATGCAAGAGATGTTGCGTTCCGGTAGGTAGTTTTTAAACTCCTGCATCAGCATGTAGCCGATCATACCCTGGGTTTCGCTGCCCAATACGTCTAACGGGTAAGGAGCGACTTTTTTGTACTCTAAGCCTTGTAGCGCAAGAAGACCTACTTGTGGGCCGTTGCCGTGAACCAGTACCACATTGTATTCTTGAGCAATTTTAGAAATGGTTTTTACCGCAATTTCAATGTTATGGCGTTGTACATCAGCTTCTAATGGCTCGCCACGACGAAGTAGAGCATTCCCACCTAGCGCGACAACAACAGTTTGCTTAGTCATAAATCTGTTCTCTTAATTTCTTGGTCGGAGTTTCCCCCGACCTTATTTATCTTCGCGGTTAGATACCGTCACGTTCAATTGGGCAGCTCATGCAGCGAGCACCACCGCGACCGCGGCCAAGTTCATCACCAGGGATAGGAAGGACGGTAATACCGGCTTTGTCGTATTTTTCATTGGTGTAAGTATTACGCTCGTAGCCAATCACGACACCAGGCTTCACAGTTAGTACGTTGTTTGCGTCGTTCCACTGTTCACGTTCTGCTTCGAAGCTATCACCACCTGTGGTGATTAGGTTTAACTTGTCGACGTGTAGCGCGTCTGCAATGGTTTGCATGTAAGAGGCTTGTTGCGTCGCTTTCACTGCACCAGAAGCATCGCCAGTGAGGCTCCAGCAGTTCACATCATCAGGGATCACGTTTGGATAAATCGAGAACGTATCTTGACGCATGTGGGTCATTACTGTGTCGAGGTGCATGCAAGAGCGGTCTTGCGGCAGTTCAAGTGCAATGACTTGTTTCGCTTGGCCATGTTTGAATAGGCTTGACGCCAACTGCTCTACCCCTTGAGCCGTAGTACGCTCAGACATACCGATAAGCACCGCGCCTTTACCAATCACGAGTACGTCGCCGCCTTCGATGGTCGATTGATCGTAAGCGCGCTCTTCATCGCCGTAGTACTTGATAAAGTCTTCACCAGCGAAAGTTGGGTGCCAGCGGTAAATCGCACGTAGATGGTTGGTCTCACGTTGGCGAGCCACTTTCGCCATTGGGTTAATAGAGACACCACCGTAAACCCAGCATGACGTATCGCGAGTAAACAGGTGATTCGGTAGCGGGTTGATAATGAAATCCGTTGGTTTGTGCATGGATTGCAACATAGAAGAAGATTTCATCGGCATTTCGCCAAACGACAAACCGCCGGTTAGAATTTTTGCGAGTTCAAGATTCGGTAGGTCACCTAGGTAGCAACGCACATCGTTGGCAAAGGTCGCACCAAAGCGGTAGTCTGAAATTTGTGAATTAAGCAACCACTCTTTCGCTTCTGGTACCCCTAGCGTTTCAGCTAGAAGATTGGTAAGAAGCAGAACTTCGACGCCTTGGTCTCTTAGCGTTTGGGCAAAAGCATCATGCTCTTCACCAGCGCGTTCAACTGCTAATACATCATCAAACAGCAAATCATGGCAATTGGATGGTGTTAAGTGAGTGAGTGAGCGTCTAGGGCGATGGACTAGAACGCGACGTAATTGACCTATTTCAGAACCTACGTAGAACTTACTCATAACCGTGTCTCTCTTATTTATCTGAATTGTTTTTATATTCAAAAAACAATATTTATTTGTAGGGAATAAATGGTGAATTTGATTCTTCACATTTTTGTTCTGGAATTTATATTACGCTTGTTCTGCTAGCTTTCTTAGAGGTTAGTCACAAATTGTTTTTTCTCAGCAACCCCTTTGTTTTCAAGGGCTGTAACAAATTTTATTCACTATTTACTTTTTTTGTACGCTCCTAAAAAGCCATGCCGGTTGGAATTTTATTCACGTGCTACATGGCTATTCTTGCTGTAGCTACACCTTAGGGGAATTATATTCAACATGCGATAAATGATGTTTCTCTCGATAGTGTGGAAATATGCAAGCTTTATATTTATATAGTGACTTTTTCACTTGCTCATACTCGTCTGTTAACAAAGTTTTTGCTAAGAAGGCTATTAAGATCACATTTCTATATTTTGGCTTTTTTTAATCCTAGCTGGCATTTTATTAAGAAATCTAATGTCAGCATAATAAAATGTAATTAATGCTTGTGATGGTGAGATATTTAAATCGATAAATATTGCTTATTTATTTAGTCCGTTGCTTTTTTGCGGAAGGAGTGTTGAATTGCTTGGGATAAGGGATAAGGGATAAGGGATAAGGGATAAGGGATAAGGGATAAGGGGGCATGTAAAAGAAAAAGCCACTGAAACAGTGGCTTTGTTAGGAACATGGCGACCTATAGGGTTAGATGAGTGCGCCAATGCTGAGTGTGATAATACAGAACAGGGTTAAGATTCCGATAAGTGGCATCACCCACTTCACCCAGCGTACGTACGGAACACGGGCAATGGCTAAGCCACCCATCACAACCGCTGAGGTGGGCGTGATCAGGTTAACCAACCCAGATGCCGACTGATAAGCTGTGATGACCAAATCACGTCCTACGCCCGCAAAGTCGGCCAGTGGCGCCATAATTGGCATGGTAAGTACCGCGAGACCTGAAGTCGATGGAACGAGGAATGATAACAAAATCTCTAAGAAGAACATCACGTTAATGAAGATGACCGAGGATAGGCCAGTGACCATTTGTTCCGCAGAGTAGAGAATCGTATCGGTGATCATGCCACGGTCCATTACCACCACAATACCGCGCGCGATACCAATGATCAGTGCGACACCTAATAGGTCGCGAGCGCCATCAATAAAGCTAGACGTGAACTCCTCTTCACTCATGCGAGCCACGATACCAACAATGATGGTTGCCGCTAAGAACATGGCAGAGATCTCGGCCATCCACCAACCTGCAACGGATACGCCATAGATCATGACAGCAAAGGAGCCACCAAAGATAGTGAGTATTAACTTACGGGTTGCGGTGAACTCAAGTTTTTCACCATTAGAGTTGCCAAGGAAATGAGCTTTGTTTTCTTCATATTTGTCGTAAACAATGGATTTGCTTGGATCCGCTTGAACCATTTTCGCGTAACGCATCACGTACGCGACACAAATAACCCAACCGATCACCAGCATAGCGATACGCAACAAGATACCGTCGGTAAACGGAATGGCTGAGGCGTTGGCGGCGATGACGGTCGCAAATGGGTTAATGGTCGAACCGAGTACACCGATACCCGCGCCCAGTAACACCGTGGCTGCTGCGACTAATGGGTCAAAACGTGCTGCCATCATAACTGGGACTAATAAGGTGTAAAAAGGTAGAGATTCTTCAGCCATGCCGTAGACGGTACCCCCGGCGGCAAATAGCGCCATTAGAATGGGGATCATTAACTCTTCTCGACCTTCTAAGCGTGCGGTGACCCGTTCGATACCAGCATCTATCGCACCAGTTTTGGTCACTAGGCCCAAGAAGCCACCAATGATTAAAATGAAGAGAGAAACGTCGATCGCGGCGGCTTCATAGCTGTTGTGATCGTAAAAACCATCAATCGGAGCCAGTAAGACATCAATGACGTTTTGTGGGTTACCTTCTACCTTCTGATACGTGCCGGTGACTGGCACTTCTCGACCTAAATCTTCGTTCATTGCGCGATCGTATTGGCCGGCGGGAACTATCCAAGTGAGTAGGGCGACCAGTGCGATAAGAATAAATAAAATGGTATAGGCGGAGGGAAACTTAAGATTGGCAAAGAAGCCGCCCTTTTTTTGTTCAGTTTTTACTGTCTCGGTTGTCATAGCTATCTCCTTACACCCAGAGCTATTTTACTCTGGGGCGTTTAGTGGCTAATGTTTTTATTTGAAAGTTATCTTTCAATAAATTAGTTAGTGTTCGATTTGATATTTTGAATAATTATCAAAGGATGAATTATTTATTTCTAAACTTGCTAAACAAAAATGCAAATACCATTTAAGGTGTTTGGATTTATCTTAATGCTAGAGTTACGGACTATCTTTGCTATGGTTCACAAAAAGTAATTGGTTAAAATTAGACCAGCTAGTTTGCTTGACGGCTATGTGAGTATTTGTATTTGGTTTGTGGAAAATTATGCTAGTAACAATTGGCTGAAGTCCGTTTTTTTTATACTGGTGTGTGAAGCGGAGTAATTGTCTGGAACTTTATTCAATTACTCGATTTTGTATTCACCTTTTTTAGTTGTGTTTTAATTGATTCATGTCAATTGTTTGAATTCGAGTTGCTGTCGATAAAATGAGATCTGGGTAACTTTTGTTTTTGAGTTTTGCTTGAAAAGTGCATGCCATTCGAAGGGGCAATTAGATGTTGCTAACGGTTTGTTTTTCTCGAGAAACTGGATGGGGTCGTCAAGGGTGATGGTTTATCCGCCGATGGTAGGCATTTATGCGCTGGACTCTCGAGGTTCGGTGGTTTGCCGGCCATAAGTTCGACTTTATTTAGTTCAGAACTGGCGCTACTGAGTGAATTGTCAATACTTATAAATAAAGACAGTTACTGCTTGATGTGAGTGAGTCGCGATCAGGCAGAAGGGAAGAGGAAAGGACGATGAAACTCAAATGCTTAGCAATAGCGATCACGACGGTATTAATGGGGTGTAATGGCTCGAGCTCAGATTTAGCGACGAGCCAAGTCTCTTTTTCCGTGTCGGATGCCCCAGTGGATAACGCCAGTGTGGTGATGATTGCGTTTGATAAAATTGAACTGGTGCCCGAGAGTGGAGATAGCATTCTCTTTGATGTTGATCCTGATGGTGTTCTAGATTACCAACAAGTGGATTTGCTCACGGTGCAAGGTACGGAGGTGAAGCAGATTTTGGCCGGTTACGAGGTGCCCGTTGGTAACTACCAGAATTTGATTTTACACATTGAACCTGGCGCTGGGTTAAATTATGTGGTGGATCAATCCGGTAATCAGGCGCTCAAGCAGCCGAGTAATAAACTCAAACTCGGCAGCTTTAGCGTTGCGGTCCAGCCAACTCAAGCCTTTACTATTGAGTTTGATTTACGCCAGTCTTTAGTGATGCGAGGTAATCAGGGGAACAATAACGGTTATATTCTCAAGCCGCATGGGGTAACGATTGTCAGTAGCTCGATTGCCGCTTCTTTAGGTGGCAGCGTTGATGCGAGCCTGTTTAATGCGGGTGTCTGTACCTACGCCAGTGGTAATTTTGTGTACTTATATTCGGGACACGGTTTAGATCCAACCGCTTTGATAGATATGGTCGATCCGGATGATGAAACCTATACCTCGACGTTGCCAGTGGGGGCGGTGGCACCTTATACCTCGGCGGCGGTGAATGTGGATACGTTTCAGTATCAAATCGGCAATTTACCACCGGGTGACTATACCGCGGCATTCTCCTGTAGCGCAGACGCTGACGATCCGGTCAACTTAGATGGCTTAACCATTCCTGATCCCGCCGCTAAGGCGCCAGTGGAAGTGACATTGGCGAATTCAGAGGCGGGTAATGTGAGTTTTGGCCCCATCACCCCATAAGGAATAAAAAAAGCCAGTGCGAGGCACTGGCTTGGTTGCTAGGTATTGCTAACCTTACTGACTAAGCGTTTTCCACCAAGGCGAGCGCCTTACGAGAAACGTCACTAGCGGCTTGGGTTAATTGTTGCTTTTCGAGTACGTCGGCTAAATAGGCGTAATCGGATACGTGCGACCTCAATTTCAGCGCTTTTTCTAAGTGCTGCTGGGCATCCGGCCACTTTTCTTGGCGCATCAATAATTGTGCTAACGTGCTGTGTGCGGCGGCGTTGTTGCCGTCGCGCTGCAGCGCGGCTTGCAGTAGTACAATGGCTGGGTGAATGTCTGGCAAGTTCATCTCCGCGATGACATGGTACAGCTCATCACTTGGGCGCTTTTTCAGGCTATCACGAACAATAATGTACGCTTGAGAGTCGGCCTTACGGGCAATTAACTGTTTCACTAAGCACAAGACCAACTCAGGCTCTTGCTTGGTTTTACGTGGCAGCGCGTTCCAGTGTGCCATCAAGCCCTCACTGCCTTGTTGCTGAGCCACTTCGGTGAGTGAGCCGCACTGCGCGGTGAGCATTAATTGCTCCCACTCAGTTTGCTCGATCAGTTTGGCCTTTTTCAGCTTGGGCAGCAATTGAGTTAAAGGTTGCCATAGGCCGAGTTGTTGATAGGTGGTTTTCAGCAATTTCAGCACAATTGGATTGTGTGGGTTATGGGCCTTGAGCTCATCTAAGGTTGTCAGGGCTAAATCAAACTGGCTATCGGCGACTTGCTGCTTGGCTTTCGTTAGAGCCACCGCAAGCTCGGAGTCGGTTTGCTCTGCGGCAAGCGCGAGGTAACGGTCGCGCTTATCTCGGTCACCCATGCCTTGCGCGGCTTCTGAGGCAATTAAGTAGCACAGTAGGGGCATATCATGGTGCTTAGCAAGGCGCGTCACTTTTTTCTCGGCATTCAGCCAATCACCTTCCAGTAGTTTGATCATGCCTTCATTGGTATCTCGGCGGGCACGTTTTAACTTGCGTACGCTAAACCAGTTCCATGTCGCGCTGCTGGCGCGTAGTGCTTTTTTGATCAGGAACTCCAACCCAAACAGTGCCGCGAGTAAGGCGATGATGGCCAGCACTAAGGTGGTGACACTCATCTCGATGGTTTTGTCGGCAATCGAGATCAGCACATAGCCTTGCTGGCCGGAAAATTGGGTACCGGCATAAAGGCCTGCCCCAAGAACAATAAACAGGAAAACCAGACGGATCATTGTTGCTCCTCCGTAACTAAGGTGGTGACTTCACGGCGAAGGCGATCAGTGATCACATCAGACAGTTGTTGCTGAGTCTCAAGCTTGGTCGGGTAGCTCACGTTGATGTTCTGCTTGGCTAACTTGGCTAACCGACGCTGAAACTTCAGGACACTTTCATCGTCTTGGTTAAAGAACTGACGAGACCAGTCGGTCGCCACTTTCACTGCGGTTTGGTAGATCTCACCTTGCTCGATATAAACCCCTTTGATGGCAGTTTCAAGCTTGGCTTTAATGTTCTCGCGCAGGTAGAAGTGCTGCTCTGGTGACAGCAGTGGGATCACATTACCATCGCGAGTGCGGAAAGTGATGAACTGCTCTGAAAAGTCTTTCAGTGACGTGGTGAGGTTTTGTTGCCAGTCGTTAATGTCTTCTGACACTTTGCGCTCGTCCACCTGTGGGGCATCGGGCAGAATCGCATTCGCTAATGGTAGGCTATCGACTTGCTGCTGGAGACTGGTGAGCGCAAGGACTAAGCCTTCACGGTCAATCAGTGGCATAGCCCGTAACTTAGTAATGTCGTTCGCCATGGATTTGCGCAGCGGCACTAAGCTTGGGTCGTTTAGTGCGGCAA
>Ga0209379_10002284_pt1 | contig 11774 bp, 10 predicted proteins | sample tdDd001_FD_187124 | JGI IMG/M metagenome (GOLD analysis project Ga0209379, IMG submission 187124) | Marine sediment microbial communities from the Atlantic coast under amendment with organic carbon and nitrate - tdDd00.1 (SPAdes)... | ecosystem: Environmental > Aquatic > Marine > Coastal >...
CGAGGTCGTCGTGACCACCCTGAACCCCGACTATCCCCTAATTCGTTTCGCCACCGGCGATCTGAGCGCGATCATGGAAGGCACCAGCCCCTGTGGCCGTACCAATACCCGGATCAAGGGATGGATGGGGCGCGCGGATCAAACCACCAAGATCAAAGGCATGTTTGTGCGCCCCGAGCAGGTCGCCGCCCTTGTGTCCAAGCATGCAGAAATCCTGAAGGCACGCGTGATCGCAGGCCGCGAAGGCGAGATGGACACTATGACCGTCCAGATCGAAGCAGAAGGCGGCAATGCGGAAACCTATGCCTCGTCTGTGGTGGATGCGCTGAAGCTGAAGGGCAAGATCGAGGTGCTTATGCCCGGATCTTTGCCGAACGACGGAAAAGTTATCGAAGACCAGCGAACATACGACTAAACTGGCTGGCAGAACCGCAAGGGAGGTCTGCCATGTTACTGTCTCGTTCTATCTTAGGGGCCGTGGCGCTGATTGCGTCCACGGCTTTTCCGTCTTTTGCCGATGATGTTGCGCTGATTCTCAGCAACCGGGACTATGATCGGGTTTCGGACGCCAATGATGCGGTGCGGTTTGACCGCTATGCCAGCGCCCTAAGACAGAATGGATTTCGCGTTTTTGGAGGCGAAAGCCTGACCGCACGCGCCATGTCGCAGGCCAGCCAGCAATTTCAACAGGCGCTTGCTGCTTCGGATGTCGAACGCGCCATCGTGGTGCTGTCTGGTCGCATGGTCCATGGTCCGACGGATAGCTGGCTATTGGCGCGGGGCTTTGGCGGTGTGGATGCGATGAACGTTGGGCAATTTGCAATGTCCGTGAACAGCCTGACCGCGCTATTGGGGGAGCATCCTGGAAAATCTCTGGTTGTCGCGGTTTCCTCTCGGCCTGAACAGACCCCGGTCGGGGCTGGGCTGACTGCGGGCGCGGCTGTACTGGACCTGCCGCAAGGCGTCGCAGGTATTCAAGGGCGTGCGGATCGGGTGCTGTCGGTTTTGCGTGACAGAATTCTGGCGGCAAATACACCGATAGGTAAGCTGGCCACCCAATCTGGGCTTGGTGTCACCTTTCAGGGGTACTTGCCCATGTCTCACCCGCTTGGGGGGGCATCAACGGGTGGCGGCGCAGATAGTGAGGCCGCGTATTGGAGCGCGGTGCGCGACATCGATACCGTCGAAAGCTACCGTTCCTATATGACCCGTTTCCCGCGCGGGATGTACCACTCTGAAGCGCGCCGTTTGATTGAGGAAATTCTCCAGCGCCCGAACCGCGAGGCCGAAGCTATCGAACAGGCGTTGAACCTGTCTCGGGATGCGCGCAGGGAAATTCAGCGTCAACTCACGCTATTGGGGTTCAATACGCGGGGAATAGACGGGATTTTTGGCGGCGGTACACGTCAGGCCATAGTGGCCTATCAGCGAAGCAAAGGCTGGGTCGAAACCGGTTTTGTGAACAATGGTCAGCTCGAGACGCTGCGCCAGGATGCCTTGCGTCGTTCACGCGAGCTGGAGGAAGAAGAGCGCCGCCGCCGCGTCGAGGAAGAGCGTCGTGATCGTGACTACTGGACTTCAACAGCCAGCCGCGGGGGCGAAGACGGTCTGCGCGAGTATCTGCGCCTGTTCCCCGACGGATTGTATTCTGACGAGGCGCGCGCGCAACTGGATGCCATCGAATTGCGCCGTCGTCGCGACGCCGATTATCAAATGCGCGTGCTTTGGGACGAGGCCCGGACAGAGGATACGATTGCCGCCTATCGTCGGTTCCTTGCACGTTACCCCACCAGCGACTTTGCCCCCACAGCACGTGCGCGTATCGCCGAGCTGGACGAAGAAGGCCGCATCGCTGACCAGGTGGCCAAGGACAAAGCCGAAGAAGCGGTCGTTGCGGGCATTCCTGTGACACGTTTGCTGATCGAAAAGACGCTGAAGTCCGCAGGGTTTGAGCCAGGAGATGCGGACGGAAAATTTGATAAGAAGACTCGTCGTGCCATCCGCAAATTCCAAAGAGCCAATGACCTTCCGGTCACTGGCTATGTCTCTCAGGCGACGATGGTGCGGCTTATGTCGCGTGTCGGGCGCTAGGGCTACTTCTGGAACACAAACGTGCCTGGCGCCGCAACTAGCGGCGGCAGGCCTTGGGCCGGAGCGCCCATCTGAGGCGGGCTAACCTGCGCTGATTCGGACTGTACAGCCGCCAGCCAGTTTCCCCATTCTGGCCACCAGGACCCCTCGATCTTGTCGTGGGTGGCCATCCAGGTATCGGGATCCATATACAACGCCCCAGCGTCGCGCTGCCCTTTGCGATAGTGTCGATGCGGGTGACCCGGTTCACTGACGATACCGCCGTTGTGCCCCCCTTTTGCCAAGATGAATGTCAGGTCTCCGTCCGTGAACAAGGATGTTTTGTAGACGGAATGCCATGGCGCGATATGATCCTTTTCTGTCCCGACCACAAAGAAAGGAACCTTAACGTCTTTGAGGGCAATGATACGCCCGTCAACGGCGTAACGACCTGCTGTCAAACGGTTTTCCATGAATAGGCCGCGCAGGTATTGCGAATGCATTTTATAAGGCATCCGCGTGGCATCCATGTTCCAGACAGCAATGTCGGCGGCCTTGTCATCCTGTCCCATCAAGTAGCGGCGGACCGCGCGGGTCCAGATCAGGTCTTCGGCGCGCAGGGCCTGAAAGGCGCCGCTCATCTGGCGCTGATCCAGGTATCCTTGATCCCACATCATGTCCTCAAGATAGGCGACCTGACTGTCGTCAAGGAACAGCATCAGTTCTCCGGCTTCGGTGAAATCGGTCTGGGCCGCTAGCAAAGTGACCGAGGCAATGCGGTCATCGCGGTCCCGCGCCATGGTTGCTGCTGTGATGGACAGGATCGTCCCCCCCAGGCAATATCCGCAGGTGTGAATTTTTTGATCCGGCACGATCGCCGAGATCGCATCCATCGCCGCCATCACCCCGTCGGTGCGATATTTATCCAGCGTCAGGTCGCGATGGGCCTCGGTCGGGTTGACCCAGGAAATCGCAAAGACGGTAAACCCTTGCTGGACCAAGTAATTGATCAGCGAATTCTGCGGGCTAAGGTCCAGGATATAGTATTTCATGATCCAGGCGGGAACGATCAGGATGGGTTCCGCCTGAACGGTCTCGGTCTGGGGAGCGTATTGTATCAGCTCGATGATTTCATTGCGGTAGACCACTTCGCCGGGCGTGCAGGCCAGGGTCTCGCCGACCTTGAAGCTGCCGTTGTTGACGTGGGTTTGCCCGGTGGCGGCGTCCTCCAAGTCCTGGCGGAACAGCTCGAAGCCCTCGGTTAGGGATTGTCCACTGGTTTCGCGAATCTTCTCCAGAATTTCGGGGTTCAGTGTTGGGGTGTTCGATGGCGCCGCCATGTCCAGCAATTGCCGCACCATGAACGAAACCCGATCCATGTTCTGCGTCTGCGCGCCGGGAACACAGCAGGTTGCGTGATCCCACCAATCCTGAGTCGCAAGGAAGCTTTGTTGCAGCATGTTGAACGGTGGTTTCTCCCAGCCGGGATGGGTGAAACGGTGATCTTCGGGTTTGGGGTGAAAGGGCGGTTCGGTATTCTCGCGGAATTGATCTGTGAGGTAGGCCCCCAGCTTCACCGCATTTTTCTGCGCTTGTTCAACCATTTCCAGCTGACGGCCCGGTGCCGTGGCCAGATGCGCGAGCCAATCTGCCCAAGCTACAGCCGATGCATAGGGAGACAATCCAGAGGTGACCCGCGCCATCGACGACCGGACAATTTTGTCGAAGGTTTCGTATTTGTGCTCGGGTTGCGGTTTTGGCACCGGGCGCACCGGCAGGGCCTGAGGCGTCGTGGCAGGCAGGTTTGTGGATTTTTGGCGGATGGGTGGGGCGGATTTGACGTCGGTCAGCTGGGATTTTGCAGACATGGGACACTCGCGATAAGGGCTTTTGCTCTCAGCGATATGGCACATTCCCCATGTCGATTTATTGACCGGGGTCAATCTTTCTGCGTTTGCAAAGAAAAAGACCGCCCCGGCGTCTGCCTGGGGCGGTCTTTTGCTTAAGCTCTAACCGAAACTTAGCCCTGGCGGGCTTTGAAACGGCGCTGCGTCTTGTTGATGACGTACACGCGGCCTTTACGGCGCACGACACGGCAGTCGCGGTGACGCTGCTTGAGCGAGCGGAGCGAGTTCTTGACCTTCATGGTCTTCTCCTTCATTCGCGGCGCGCCTTTGCGCCTGGGTTGCGGGTCGCTTTGACAAAAGCGAGGTAAATGGTGGGCGATACAAGGATCGAACTTGTGACCCCTTCGATGTCAACGAAGTGCTCTACCGCTGAGCTAATCGCCCATATTTAGCCGATTTGGACCCTCGCCCCAAAGAAAGGGGCGCGGAATTCCGCGCCGGTTTGCGCTCTATAAAAGGAGTCGTCGGGGGGATCAAGGGCTTTTGGTCACAAGAATAATCAGTCTATGATATTTCTTGTAACAGGAGAGCACATGCCAAAGGCTGCTTATAAACTTTTGATGCCGGAAACGCGCACGACGAGCGTGATTTTCGCGTCTCCTCATAGTAGCCGGGATTATCCTCGTGGCTTTCTGCGGCAAACCGTTCTGGATGACCATGCGATTCGGTCCTCTGAGGATGCTTTTGTGGATCGCTTGTTTGCGGTGGCCCCGCGGTTTGGGGCGCCTTTCTTGGAAGCAGGGGCACCGCGCGCCTATATCGACATGAATCGCAGCGCGGACGAGCTGGATCCAGCCCTGATTCAGGGGATGAAGAATGTGTCCTACAATCCACGGATTGTGTCTGGCTTGGGCGTGGTGCCCCGCGTTGTTGCCAATGCACGCTGTATTTATCGCGGGAAACTGACGATGGACGAGGTGCGCGCACGGCTGGACGGGTTCTGGCACCCCTATCACGCGCGTCTTCAACAGCTGTTAACCGAATCGAATACAATGTTCGGCGAGTCGATTCTGATTGACTGTCATTCCATGCCGCACGAGGCGCTGGACAGCATGGTGCGCTCTGGCTTGCCACGTCCCGAGGTCGTCCTGGGCGATCGGTTCGGGGCTGCCGCCTCGTCCGAGGTGGTCGAACAGGTCGAGCAGGCCTTTGTGGACGAAGGGCTGCGGGTGGCGCGCAACGTGCCCTTTGCCGGGGCCTATACCGCGCAGCACTATGGCCGACCGTCACGCCATCAGCATGCGATTCAAATCGAGATTGACCGCTCCCTCTATATGAATGAACAGCTGATCCGGCCGAACAACAACTTTGCTGCCATGGAGGCGTTGTTAACGCGTGTGATTGGCCGCATCACGGCGATCGGCGAAGCCCGACAAAGCCTGGCCGCAGAGTAATCAACGCAAAGACCGCCCTTTCATGATCGCATCGCGCCCGAACCGTTTGCGAATCTCGTCGGTGGCGCGTTCGGCTTTCCCTCGGGTTTCGGCTTGCGGGTCCAGCAGGTCGCCAGGCAGGCCTGTGTCGGCTTCTGGTCCCAGATGAGACAGACCAACCCCGATAAGCCGATAAGGGCCGTCACCTGGGACCTGGTCATACAACGCCCGCGCCACGCGATAGATGCGATCCGCCAGTTGGACTGGTTCGTGCTGGCTTTGACGGCGGGTCAGGAGTTTATGATCGGCTTTCTTTAGTTTCAGGGTGATCACCTGGCCAGACAGGCCACGCGCCTTGGCGCGGCTGGCCACCTTTTCAGATAGGCGCCACAGGTGGCCATCAAGGATGTCGAGATTTCCTGTGTCTTCGTTGAATGTGGTCTCGTTCGAGATGGATTTGATCGGATCATGCGCCGAGACCGCGCGATGGTCCTGCCCGCGCGCGAGATGCCACAGGCGATCTCCTAACGACCCGAATCGTAGATGCAGGTCGTCGCGTTCCCATCGCAACAGGTCGGAAAAGGTCCGAATCCCGGATTTTTCCAGCGCTGTCTGTGCTGCCTGTCCGACCCCCCAGATCATCCGCACGGGTTTGTCGCGCAGAAAATCCGCGGTTTCGGCCTTGCCTATCACGGAAAACCCACGAGGTTTGTCCAGATCCGAGGCCACCTTGGCCAGGAATTTATTATGGCTTAGCCCGATTGATCCGCTGACACCCAATTCATCCTGCATCCGCGTGATCAGCCCGGCCAGCATCACCGCAGGGGGCACCCCATGCAGACGCCGCGTGCCGGAAAGGTCCATAAAAGCCTCGTCCAGTGACAAGGGCTGAATGGCAGGGGTCAGTTGTTCCATCATTGCGCGGATCGCGCGGCTGACCTCGGCGTAGACGTCCATACGGGGGGGAATTACCACCGCATTGGGGCACAGTTTCAACGCCTGAAACATCGGCATTGCCGACCGCACGCCCCGAATCCGGGCCACATAACAGGCGGTGGACACCACTCCACGCCGCCCGCCGCCGATAATCACGGGTTTGTCGGCCAGCTCGGGATTGTCGCGCTTCTCGACCGAGGCATAGAACGCGTCGCAATCCATATGGGCGATGGACAGGTTGAAAAGCTCGGGGTGCGAAATGACACGCGGACGGTGACAGGACGGGCAACGCGGTCCGCTGTCGAATTCTGTCAGGCAATCGCGGCACAGAGAGGGCATGTGATCAGGGTTTCGTGACTGTCATGGGCAAGTCGTCTGCGTATGACTATATCCAAGCCATGAGCGAAAATACAGATTTCCGAGGGGCCAAGCTGGCGCTGTTTATCGGCGGGCAGCTGGCCGTGATCATGCGAGATGACAAACCCGGCCTGGTGTGGGCGGGGCATTTGGACTTGCCAGGCGGTGGGCGCGAGGCGGGCGAACGCCCCGAAGAGTGCGCCATACGTGAAACCCGCGAAGAGCTGGGGCTGATCATTCAGGAACATGAACTGATCTGGAAGCGTGCTTTTCGCGCCCGAACAGGTGAACCCGTCTGGTTCTTTGCTGCGCACCTGTCGGCGGAACGCGAGCAAGACATTCGGTTCGGGGATGAGGGGCAATATTGGCAATTGATGCCGCCTGAGGAATACTTGGCGCATCCCCGTGCCATTCCGCATTTCGCGGAACGGGTGCGGATTTTTCTGCTAGAGACCGAAGCCGCGGGCTGAGGATCAGATGTTGGTGATTTCGCTCAGAATGGCCTGCGCCGCCTCGGCCGGGTTCGGTGCGGCCCAGATCGGGCGGCCCACCACAATGTGATCAGCCCCGTCTTTCAGCGCCTGGGCTGGTGTGGCCACACGTTTTTGATCGCCCAAGGCAGCGCCAGCCGGGCGAACACCCGGGGTGACGATCAGGCGGCCTTCGGCCTGGGGCAGGGCACGGATCAGCGCGGCCTCTTGTGGGCTGGCGATGACACCGTCTGCGCCAGCGTCCAGAGCATTGGCGGCGCGTTCCAACACCAGATCCTTTACCTCACCCGGTTTGATCAGCCCGGCATCCAGATCGGCCCGATCCAGTGAAGTCAGGATCGTAACCGCCAAGATTTTCATATCCTTCCCCGAGGCGCCCTCTTTTGCGGCACGGACGACGTGGGGATCGCCGTGAACTGTCAGGAAATCCAGATCGAATTGCGCCACGCCGCGCACCGCGCTTTCGACCGTGGCACCAATGTCGAAGAATTTCATGTCCAGAAAGATGCGCTTGCCGTGCTCTTGCTTCAGCTCGTTCGCGAGGGCCAGGCCGCCCGTCGTCAGCATCCCCAGCCCGATCTTGTAGAAGGAAACCGAGTCCGCCAGCGTTTCCGCCAGGGCCATCCCGGCCATAACGTTCGGGATGTCGAGGGCAACAATCAGGCGGTCATCAGACATGGGGGTAGCTCCTATACTGGGGTTGCGCCCTTTTCGCGGGATCGATGCGGCCCGTCAAGCACTGGGCGGCCCGCGATCAGTTTGCATCGCAGTGGTGCGTTTGATTTTCGATGCTCTGGCATGCGTGCCAGCTGGCGCATCGCCTCGCGGACCAGGGCGGCGCGTTTGCGGGCCGGGTCTGGCATCGTGGCGTCGCAGTGCAGGACGATGTTTCGCCCCCCGATCAAAAGGGACACGACACCGGATACCCGCCGCGCGGCGGGCTGTGCACACATCTGGGAAATAGTGACTTCAATTACATCCATGTCCTGCCCCTCTGATCCGGTCATAGCGCGCTGGAATTAACGATGAGTTTCTGTCAGCCGAAGTTCGAAATTTTTCTACCAGCGCGGTAAAAGGGGTTGAAGCAAGCCGACCGGATTGCCACCTATATTCCGAGGCCCAAAGAGGGATGTGCCAAATAGGGCATCCTGCGAAAGGGCGCTTTTAGAGAAGGAGAGAGCCATGGACTTGAACAAGTTCACGGAGCGGTCGCGCGGCTTTATTCAGGCCGCTCAGACGATCGCCATGCGGGAAAGCAACCAGCGGATGCTGCCCGAACATATACTCAAAGCACTGATGGACGATGATCAGGGCCTGTCCGCGAATCTGATCAACAGCGCGGGGGGCAATGCTGCCAGCGTTATTGAGGCGGTGAATGCTGCCGTGGACAAACTGCCCAAAGTCTCGGGCGACGCAGGTCAGGTCTATTTGGATAATCTGTCCGCCAAAGTGCTGGGCGAGGCCGAAGATATTGCCAAGAAAGCTGGCGATAGTTTCGTGCCGGTCGAGCGCATCCTGATGGCGCTTGCGATGGTCAAATCCAAGGCCAAGGACGCATTGGTTACTGGGGCCGTGACGCCTCAGAAATTGAACGCGGCGATCAATGACATCCGTAAGGGGCGCACTGCTGACAGCGCGTCGGCCGAAGAGGGCTATGACGCGCTGAAGAAGTACGCGCGCGATCTGACCGAGGCCGCCGAGCAAGGCAAAATCGACCCGATCATTGGCCGGGACGAGGAAATCCGTCGCTCGATGCAGGTGCTTAGCCGACGGACGAAAAATAACCCGGTTCTGATCGGGGAACCCGGTGTGGGTAAAACCGCGATTGCCGAGGGCATGGCCCTGCGCATCATTAGCGGTGACGTGCCGGAATCCTTGCGTAATAAGAAACTGTTGGCACTGGATATGGGGGCGCTGATCGCGGGCGCGAAATATCGCGGCGAGTTCGAGGAACGCCTGAAGGCCGTTCTGACCGAAGTTACCGAAGCGGCGGGCGAAATCATCCTGTTCATCGACGAAATGCACACGCTGGTTGGCGCGGGCAAATCCGATGGCGCGATGGATGCGGCGAACCTGATCAAACCGGCTTTGGCGCGGGGCGAATTACACTGTATTGGTGCGACTACGCTGGATGAGTACCGCAAATACGTGGAAAAAGACGCAGCCCTGGCCCGTCGTTTCCAGCCCGTTGTGGTCGAAGAGCCTACAGTCGAGGACACGATCAGCATCCTGCGGGGCATCAAGGAAAAATACGAGCTGCACCATGGTGTGCGGATCTCGGACTCGGCGCTGGTGGCGGCAGCGACCTTGTCGAACCGGTATATCACCGACCGTTTCCTGCCGGACAAGGCGATCGATTTGATGGACGAGGCCGCCAGTCGTCTGCGGATGGAAGTGGACAGCAAACCCGAAGAGCTGGACCAGCTGGATCGCAACATCCTGCAAATGCAGATCGAAGTCGAAGCGCTGAAGCTGGAAGATGACGCAGCCTCGAAGGATCGACTGGAGACCTTGGAAAAGGAACTGGCCGATCTGCAAGAGCGCTCGTCCGAGTTGACCGCCAAATGGCAGGCTGAACGTGATAAGCTGGCCGGGGCTCGTGACCTGAAGGAACAGTTGGACAAGGCCCGCGCCGATCTGGAAATAGCCAAGCGCGAGGGCAATCTGGCCAAGGCCGGGGAGCTGTCCTATGGCGTGATTCCGAACCTGGAAAAACAGCTGTCCGAGGCCGAGGCTGCCGAGGAACAGGGCGTCATGGTCGAAGAGGCCGTCCGCCCCGAGCAGATTGCTCAGGTCGTCGAACGCTGGACGGGTATCCCGACTGCAAAAATGCTGGAGGGCGAGCGCGACAAGCTGTTGGCGATGGAGGACGGTCTGCACAAGCGGGTGATCGGCCAGAACGCTGCGGTCAAGGCTGTGGCCAACGCCGTGCGCCGGGCACGGGCCGGTTTGAACGACGAAAATCGACCTTTGGGCAGCTTCTTGTTCCTAGGGCCGACCGGCGTCGGGAAAACCGAGCTGACCAAGGCCGTGGCCGAATTTCTGTTCGACGATGACAACGCCATGGTGCGCATCGATATGTCCGAGTTCATGGAGAAACACTCGGTCAGTCGCTTGATCGGTGCGCCTCCGGGCTATGTCGGCTATGACGAGGGCGGTGCCCTGACCGAGGCCGTGCGCCGCCGCCCCTATCAGGTGGTGCTGTTCGACGAGGTCGAGAAAGCGCACCCGGATGTGTTCAATGTGCTGTTGCAGGTTCTGGATGACGGAATGCTGACCGATGGTCAGGGTCGAACGGTGGATTTCAAGCAGACGCTGATTATCCTGACCTCGAACCTAGGCGCCCAAGCCCTGAGCCAACTGCCCGAAGGGGCCGACAGCGTTGATGCCAAGCGGGATGTGATGGACGCCGTGCGTGCCCATTTCCGGCCGGAATTCCTGAACCGTCTGGACGAGATCATCATCTTCGACCGGCTCGCCCGCGAGGATATGAGCGGCATCGTTGATATCCAGTTGGGTCTGTTGGACAAACGTCTGTCGCAGCGCAAGATCACGCTGCAATTGGACGAGGCCGCCCGAAAATGGCTGGCGGACGAGGGCTATGACCCTGTGTTCGGCGCCCGTCCGTTGAAGCGGGTGATCCAGCGCGCCTTGCAGGATCCGCTGGCCGAGCTGCTGCTGGGCGGAGACGTCAAAGACGGATCCGTGCTGCCGGTGTCTGCCGGGGCTGAGGGGCTGATCATTGGTGGCCGGGTTGGCAACACCAATCAGGAACCACCCCAGGATGCGGTTGTTCACTAAACCAGAAAGCCCGCCGATTTCGGCGGGCTTTTTCTTAGGAGTAATGCGTTAGGCGAATGGCACCAGTTTCTTAGGAGGCTCTTGCGTGGCATCATATGTGTTGCGGGCCGTGCGGATGGTATCATGGCTGTTTTCAGCCCAGTCCAGCAGATATGCCAGCGGTGCCATGAAGGACGCGCCCAATTCCGTCATCGCATATTCCACGCTGGGCGGTTTGGTCGGAAACACCGTGCGCGAGATCAGCCCGTCGCGTTCAAGGTTCCGCAGGCTTTGCGTCAGCATCCTCTTGGAAATGTCCGGAACCCCGCGTTGCAATTCTGAAAACCGCTTGGGTCCTTCGGCCAGAATGATCAGCAAAAGGGTTGTCCATTTTTCGCTGACCCGGTTCAGCACGTCACGGACAGGGCAGTTGGAGGCATCAAAATCAGCGCCTTTCCAAGACCAGTACCGTACCAGAATTTCTGAGGCGAGGGGGTTACTTTCATGTGCCTTGGGCATGTGAAGCTGCCTCCTTTTAGGTCATTGAATTGAGGTCTACATAAGAGACCATATCTTGTTTTTAGACCAAAAGGAAGACATCATGTCCCCCACCATTCTGATCACCGGCGCCAGCGGCCAGCTGGGTCGTCATGTTCTGACCGAATTGCTGAAAACCACCCCTACAGGCCAGGTCGCCGCATTGGTGCGCCGTCCCGAAGCCGCCACCGAGATCGAGGCGCTGGGTGTCACAGTCCGCAAGGGCGATTACAATGATCCCGCCGCCTTGTCCGCTGCGATGGACGGGATCGAGAAACTGTTGCTGATTTCGTCCTCTGAAATTGGGCAGCGGGCGCCTCAGC
>Ga0209379_10002285_pt1 | contig 11773 bp, 8 predicted proteins | sample tdDd001_FD_187124 | JGI IMG/M metagenome (GOLD analysis project Ga0209379, IMG submission 187124) | Marine sediment microbial communities from the Atlantic coast under amendment with organic carbon and nitrate - tdDd00.1 (SPAdes)... | ecosystem: Environmental > Aquatic > Marine > Coastal >...
TTATTAGTCGATCCTATTCTTTTACAAAAATAACAGATAAAAATTGCAATTGAAATTACAACAAAGGCTTTTTATACTTTTCATTCTTAGCTTAATTCCGTTAAACATATTTGCGGGTCTAAGTTTAATAAGTAATGGAAATCCCAATCAGTTATCTCATAAGGGGATTTCTGAGGAAGTAAATTGGTACGCGCAGCTTATTCAACAGGTTGATTCATTAGAGTTAAAATCGGGTCGAAAAGAATCTGTAGAGAATGATTCTATTGCGGCAGATTCCACTTCGAATAAAAGCAAATCCCTGCTCCAGACTGCTATTGAATACAATGCTGATGATAGCGTCACTTTTTCGCTAAGTGGGCAAAAGGTGTATTTAACCAAGAATGCTTTTGTGAAATATGGTGCTACTGAACTGCGTGCCTATTATATCGAACTTGATCTGGAAAAAAAGGAGGCCTTTGCATATGGTATAAAAGACAGCACAGATACTTTTGTAGATACACCTCAGTTTAAGGATGGGTCAGAAGAGTTTACTTGTAAAGAATTGAAATATAACTTTGATACAGGTAAGGGCTTGGTTAATGAGGTTATTACTGAGCAGGAGAGTGGTTACGTTCATAGTGAGATTACTAAGAGGATGGATGAGAATACCTTCTTCTTGAAAAATGGAAAATACACGACTTGTGATCATCCACATCCTCACTTTTATGTGCGAATGACAAAGGCTAAAATGATAAAGGATGATAAAATTGTATCCGGACCTTTGCATATGGTTTTGGAAGATGTGCCATTGCCTATAGGTTTGCCATTTGGTTTTTTTCCATTCAGCAGTAAATATTCATCGGGTGTTATTTTACCAAGTTATGGTGAAGAGCAACGACGAGGCTTTAATCTTCGTGGAGGTGGATACTATTGGGCGATTAATGATTATGTCGATTTGGCACTTACCGGAGATGTTTTCTCTAATGGTTCATGGGGAACTTACATTAATTCAAAATATAAGAAGCGTTATAAATTTAGTGGCAGCTTAGCTACGGAATACCATAAAAATAAATATGGTGATAAAGGCCTTGATGACTATTCTGAAGTCACAGACTTTGCTGTAAGGTGGACACATACCCAGGATGCGAAAGCCAATCCTTATCGAACTTTCTCAGCTTCCGTGAACTTTTCTACTTCTGAGAATGATAGAAATAACTCTCAGAATATCAATAATATTGTGAATAATCAGAAGCAGTCGAGTATCTCTTATAGTAAAAAGTGGCCGGGTAGTCCTTTCAGTTTGAATGGGTCGCTGCGTCATTCACAGAATAGTAGGGATACAACGATTTCACTGACTTTGCCAAGTTTGTCTCTTAACATGACTCAGATCTACCCCTTCAGAGCAAAGGGGAAGAGTTCTAATTTGAAGTGGTACGATAAAGTTGGAATTAGTTATTCCTCGAAAATGGAAAATCGAGTCAATATCAAAGAGAAGGAGTTGATGTCATCTTCATTGACAAAGGACTGGCAGAATGGTTACCAGCACAGTATTCCGCTTACAACTAACTTTAAGTTAGCTCGTGATTTAACCCTATCACCAACCCTAAATTATCAGGGTGTTTTGTATTCAAAATCCATACGTAAATCATGGGATGAAGATCTGAATGATGGTGCTGGAGGAGTGCAAATTGATACCATACAGGGGTTTAGATATGCGCATAATTATTCCACTTCGGCTTCTTTGTCTCTAAGTCCTAAGATTTATGGGATGTATACTTTTAAGCCTACCTCGAATATTGTTGCCATTCGTCATGTTATGACGCCATCGATAAGTGTGAGTTATACCCCTGAGATTGGTGTCGATCGAGACAAATACTACAATACGTTTAAAAATGGAGCAGGTGATGATGTTGAATATTCCATTTTTGAAGGCAGTTTGTATGGTACACCTTCTGGAGCCATGGAATCAGGTAGTGTTAATTTGAGCCTGGATAATAATATTGAAGCTAAAATGAGAACGGCTAACGATACTACCGGTAATGAAGATTTCAAAAAGGTGAAGCTTTTGGAGAGCCTTAAATTCTCTACCAGTTATAATATGTTTGCTGATTCATTAAATTGGTCGAATATTAGAATGACGGGGCGTACTAAAATATTTAATAGCAAAATGGATTTGAGTTTTAACTCAACTATTGATCCTTACGCTTTGAGTGATAATGATGTTAAAATTGATAAATTCGGGCCGCGTTTAACCAATGCTTCTATCGACGTTGGATTCCGTTTGTCTTCAAGTGATTTTAAATCAGGAAATGATGAGGGTGGTAGAGAAGGTGATAAGACCGCTCCTGACATGCGCTATGTGCAGTTTGATGTGCCCTGGTCTTTCTCTTTAGATTATGGGTGGACCTACTCCAAACCTAAGACTGAGAGTACCGTAAATCAGAATATTGGGGTTCGAGGTGACTTTAGTTTAACACCAAAATGGAAAGTTAACTTCTCTACAGGTTATGATTTTGCAGATAAGTCAATTACGGCAACACAATTTACTTTGACTCGTGATTTACACTGTTGGCAAATGTCCTTCAATGCCATCCCATTTGGAACCTATCAGTCTTATAACTTTAGAATTAATGTGAAATCTTCTGTACTTCAGGACCTGAAATACGAAAAGAAGAAGGTTTGGCAGGATAATTAGTCAGCTTAAATAGTTGTTTTGGGATCAGCTATGTGGAAGGGGAGCCTTTATCATCAATTAAGATTCTATCCAGTTTTTTAGCATTTGAGTGCCATGATCCGTCATAATAGATTCCGGGTGGAATTGTACGCCGCAAATGTCAAGTTTTTTGTGGCGGATTGCCATAATCAGATTGTCAGGATCGATAGCTGTAACTTTTAAACATGAGGGCAGTTTTGTTTTATCCAATGCCCAGGAATGGTAGCGGCCTGAGTTGAATTCGGCAGGAAGATTTTTGAATAGAATTTCAGAATTGTCACAAACTTGGGTTGCTTTGGGAATCCCATGTACAATCTCTTCAATGTTGAAAATTTCACCTCCAAAATAAATGCCAATATACTGCATGCCTAAACAAACTCCCAATATGGGTTTCGTTGCTTTGTAAGCATCCAGTATTTTCCCCATTACATCAACATCTTCGGGTAGGCCGGGGCCAGGGGAAAAGAGGATCTTATTACAGTCATCCAGGGTTTTCCAGTCGATTTTATTGTTACGCATCACAATCACCTGGTTACAGAATTGCTCTACTGCGTGTACCAGGTTGTAGGTAAACGAATCGAAATTATCGATGATGACGATCTTCACTTGTGTATATTTGAATTTGCTGTGAGTTGAAATGCTTCTGAAATGATTTTTACGGATTTATTTCTTAACCTTGCGTTTTAGTTGAGATAATGCAGTCGGTACAGTGTTGTATCTGTATTTAGCAAAGATCAGGTAAAAAAGCATGACGAGGTTGAATAAGTAATTAAAATATAAAGGCACATGATAGACCTTATTGTTGATATCATCAACCAAGATGTACCAAAGAGTAAATACTTCGCCTAAAAACCAAAGCCAGATAAAAAGCTCGTTTAAATCGTCAACCTTTCGAGTTTTAAATGTATGTATGGCTTGTGGTAGTGCGCAGACAGCAAAGAGGATGCTACCCATCCAGCCTATAATTTCGTTTGGAGTCATGATCTTTAATTTTTGACAAATGAACAAAATTAAATGCTAATTGAGAAAGGTCGGGCTTAGTTTTTTTGAATTAGAAGCAGAGTTCTGTCGTCGTCAAATTTTGAAACGTTTAAAGAATGGATGAGTTTGGATTCAATCTCTGAAATATCGACATTGTTCTCATCTATTATGTTTGTGATGTTTTCGAGAAAAGCATCATCGCCGATCATACTCCCTGTCTTGTCATTTACTGCTTCTGTGTAACCATCGGTGTACAGCATGAGTTTATCACCTTTGTTGAAGTCTTGTATTAAGCTCAAATAACGTGCGTCGGGAAGTACGCCGAGAAGCGTGCCAACAATATTTAGTTGAGAAAGCTTATTGGCATTGGCATTATAAAATAAGGGGTGTAGTGCTCCTGCTGAAGCAATACTGATTTTTGATGTTTCAGAGCAGACCGATACAATACTTAAGGTTGTAAAGACTTCGCTTAGTTGCAGGTCTTTAAATACACACTGATTGATTATTTCAAGAAACTTTCCTGGAGAATGGACAAAATCGAATTCATGACGGCTCAGGAAGAAGTTGATAGTACTCCGTATATAAGCAACGTAGGCGGGTACAAAAAACCAAGCGTCCCACTTTTTCCCCATAACATCGCCAATGATTGTTATTTTTTTGTGATTGTCTACATCGAATACTTCATAAAAATCACCTCCGGCTAATTTGTTGTAGGGCTGGTGAATAATTTGAATATTGAAGTCATTTATATTCTCATTATGTAGATTTTCGAAACGAACTGGCGACTGCTTTGCCGCCATGTTTAATGCATTGAAATATTTGTTTTTAAGATTTATTTCTTGCTGAACCGAGGCGTTAATTCGATGAATAATTAATCTCTCATGAAGCTCTTTGTAAATGAACGAGTCGATATTGTTATCCAGAAAGTAGTCAATTTTATCAATATCCTTAGTGTCTGAAATCAATATGTCAATTGGAATCAGCTGGTTTATTGTTTTGCTGATTTTATCTAAAATTGAAACAGCCCAAATGGCATTGTCATCGATAATAATCCTCCAGATGTTTTTCTCTTCGAGATATGAGAAAAGTTCCTCATCAGTATGGGCCTGTTTTATTGGGGTTTTGATGTATCTCTGAGGAAGTTCGAATTTATTTTCTTTAGGGGTGCAATATATGATTTTTCCTTTCTCAAAATTTAAGGTATCTTTTCTCGACCCTTCAATGATTTCTTTCTTGAGAAATGCTTTCTTTAAGTGTGCTTTTATTTTTGAAATAAAAACCTCTTGTTTGAAGGGTTTTGTGATAAAATCGTCAGCGCCATCGTTCAGGTTTTGAATCCAGGTCTCTTCTTCGTTGTTTTCGGACAAGAAAATGAAAGGCGTGTGTTTGTATTCAGGAGTTTGACGAAGTTGGCGTACCAGATCATTACCATCCATCAATGGTAAATAGAGATCTGAAATGATAAGGTCAAAATGTTGGTTTTTGGCTTTTTCTATTGCTTCAATACCATTTTGTGCAAGCGTACATTTGTAGCCAATCCCTGTAAGCGTAAATTCAATGTACTTAAGTGTAGCAACATTGTTATCAACAACTAATATGTTAGGGGCGTGTTTCGTCATCTTTAAGCTCTAATATAGCCTTTTTTAATTCTGTAATTGCTAAGGGACTCTGTTTAAGGAAAAATTTAACAAGATCAGGAATGAATTTAAGCTCTATGTCATTTGTTTCTTCATTGCAAACATTGTTCCATATTTTTAGGTCCTCTTCGCTAAGTTTATGTCTGTTCTTTATTTTCTCCTGAAGTTCAATCTTCTGGTTTCCCTTTGAGTAATGTTCAATTTTTTCCAGGCAGTCACCAAGAGCACTCATTCCCATTATCCTAACAGATGATTTTGCTTTGTGAGCAATTGCACCGAGATTTGTCCATTGTTTATTCTCAAAATAGGTTGCGATACCAAGGGTAAATTCAGGATTTTGTTCGATAAAGATATCAACCATCTCATGCATGATGTCTTTATTGTCCCCAGACATCTCTTTTAAGTATGATAAATCAATGAGTTTGTAATTTTGATTCATTTTCTGTGGTTGTATTGTTTAATTGAATATAGCTAATAGATGTCTGGGATGTATGTTCTTAATACATGAGGCTAAATCTGATGCTTGTTTCAATACCGATTTCGGATTACTAATTTAAGGTCTCGATTGTTGTATCGGACTCATAAATATCAATCAAATTTTGTCTATATGCAATATTAATAAAATATTTTTAATTAGGCTACAGGTTGTTCAATTATGAAAACTATTTGAGGAATATTGAAAAAGCTGAAGTTCACATTGGTATTTCTTTACGATTTATTTTTTATGCTTATTGAATTATAATATATTGTTCGTATTTTGTTCGATATTTTTGTTATTTTAGTTTTAGTACTTTTAACTAAACAAGATCTTATGTCATTTTTACGTCTTCTTTTTATTTTAATTATTTTTTCTTCTGGAAATCTATATGCCCAGGATTTCATTCGTGTTGATAAACATGAATTCGCAGGTGACAGTCCCGAGGGAAAGAGGCTTCTGAAAAATATAAAAAAAGCTAAAAAGCTATTTTCAAAAGGAAGGTCAGCATCTTCAGAATGTATAGACTTGCTTCTGGAGTGTGCTTCGTTTAATAGTGTCAATGCTGAATTAAACTATAATTTAGGTTTATGCTATTTAAAATACGGACAAAAAGATTTGGCTCTATCTTATTTGGAACAAGTGAAAAAAGTAAACCCAAACTTGAATGCTGAGATGTACTTGCTCTTGGGACAAGCGAGTCAGTATAGTAATGATTTTACAAATGCAATCTTGAATTATAAAGTTTATGCCGAAATTCTTCAGCATGAGGGAGGAGCGCGTAATAAGGAAATTTTGAGGACGGTTTTTAAATATATTGAAGAATGTAAAAACGGGCAAGTGTTTCTGGCTGAGTCTAACACGTTTGATGTTGAAAAAATGCCATCCCCTATAAATTCGAATTATAACGATATTTTAGCAATAAAGGATGGTACAAAATTGTTTTTCAATTCGGATAGAAAGTTGAATGGTGATAAAAAGAAATCATTCGAAGAGGGAATGTACAGAGGTTTAAGTGTTCAGCTTAAAAATGGAGAGTGGACTAGTTTTAGTGTTCTTAATGATGGGAAAAATTCGAATGATCTGCCCTTGATGGTTGCTAAGATCGATGACAACCAGTATTTGTTTTACGATAAAAATAGTGGCCTTGGAGATTTAATTTTCATGCAAAAAAATGCCAATGTCTGGTTGAAAGAGATGGATGTATTCTTTGTTAACGAGAAAAAGTCGAATGAATCATCAGCCTCTTTTACTGCCGACGGCAATACCGTAGTTTTTGTGAGTAACAGAGGTGGTGGTAATGGAGACATCTATTATAGTCAGCGAGTGGATGATGGGAAATGGAGTCAACCAGAGAAGCTAGGAGAACAAATAAATTCGGAATACGACGAACGTGATGTCTTCTTGTCTGATAATGGAAACATGATGTATTTTAGTTCTAATGGGCATAATACAATGGGAGGCTACGATATATTTAAGTCTGAGAAAGATGCAAATGGGAATTGGACGACGGCCAAAAATTTGGGATTCCCTATAAATTCACCTTATGATGAACGTCATTTTTATCCTTACGAAGGCGATTCGTTTTTATTTGACTCAAATAGGGGAAGAGGTAATTTTGATATCTATACAAAAAAGGTTGTGGTTGATATCGATAGTGTCATTGAAAATAATATTGATGAAATTGTTGAGGTCGTTGTGCCCATATTGCCTGTTGAAAAAGAGATTGTTGTGTCGATTCCCCTTCCTGTAGCAACTCCAGTTTTAAAAGAAGTTCAGGCTCCTGTTTTTAAAGAGGTTCAAACACCTGTTGTGACATACAAGATTCAAATTGCAGCTTGCAGGTTTGAGATGACGAAAGCTGAATTGAAAAAGCTGTATCATGGAGCCGCACATGTGTCTCAATCCTATGATGGTGATTGGTATCGCTATACTATTGGGAATTATAATTCAAAGGAAGATGCTGCTTACTTTAAAGATAAAGCAGGGGTGAAGGGGGCTTTTATCGTTAGTTATGAGAACGAAAAAAGAAAGGGCATCATTACTAATTACAGTTTATGTAAGAAGTAGTCGTAAAAATTTATTCTAAGGAGTTCCGATTAAAACAATAACATGCTTTTAAATACAAAGTATGTTATTGAAGTTTAATCGGTATTTTTTTGCCTAGAATTTGTATTCTTTTACATTTGCAAAGCAAAATAGAGTTAGAATACAATAAATACAATTTCAGAGAATAAATATTTCTTGATGTGCTCTGAAATTTAGTGAGTTAAATAAACAATACTTAAAACAAGATTTTAGACCTTTTCGATCTCAAAATATTGACGAAAATGTTTCTTTCTATCAATTTTGAAGGAAGTCTAATATCTTACATTCAAACTACAAACAAATGAAAAGAACTGCATTCACTGGTTTTCATGAAGAATTAGGCGCTAAAATGGCAGAATTTGCTGGATACAATATGCCTATTGAGTTTACTGGTATAAAGGATGAGCACATGTGTGTTCGTGAAAAATTAGGCGTATTTGATGTTTCACATATGGGTGAATTTTGGGTAAAAGGGCCTAAGGCTTTTAACTTTGTTCAGAAATTGACCACTAATGATGTGGCAGCTTTAACTGATGGAAAGATTCAGTACTCATGTTTTCCTAATGGAAAAGGTGGAATTGTAGATGATTTATTAGTGTATTGTATAAATCCAGAAACTTATTTATTAGTTGTAAACGCTGCTAATATTGAGAAGGATTGGGCATGGTGTGCTAAGAATGCTGAAGAAATGGGGCTGGAAGTAGGCACTGAGCTTTATAATGCCTCTGATGAAATTTGTCAGTTAGCTGTTCAAGGTCCTTTGGCTCTTAAAGCAATGCAAAAATTGACTGATAGCTCTATTGAAGACATGGAGTATTACACCTTTAATAAAGTAACTTTTGCAGGTATTGAGAATGTTATCTTTTCGATAACAGGTTACACAGGTTCTGGAGGTTGTGAAATTTATGTAGCAAATGAAGATGGTGAGAAGTTGATGAACGCAGTTATGGAAGCTGGTAAAGAATTCGGTATTCAGCCAATTGGTTTAGCTGCTCGTGACACACTTCGTCTTGAAGTTGGATTCTGTCTATATGGTAACGATATTGATGATGAGCATACACCTATTGAAGCTGGTTTGGGTTGGATTACCAAATTTGTTGAGGGGAATGATTTCATCGATAGAGAATTTTTCGAGCAGCAGAAAGCTGATAAGCCTAAGCGTCGTTTGAAAGGTTTTGAGATGATCGATCGTGGTATTCCTCGTCATGGTTACAAAATTGAAGATGCCGAAGGTAACGAAATTGGAGAAGTAACTTCAGGTACCAGTGCACCAGCAGTAGGAAAATCAATCGGTATGGGCTATGTGAAAGAAGGCTTTTATAAAGTAGATACTGAAATTTTTATTCGTGTTAGAAAGAAAGCGCTTAAAGCAAAAATTGTAAAAATTCCTTTTTACAAAAACTAAGCATATTTAATTACAGCTTGGGTTAGATAACTCAATTTTAACCTGTAAGCTCATTGTAAAAGCAGGCTTGTGATGTATCGCAAGCCTGCTTTTTATATGTTGGCTTGGGCGTAACAATTGAAAACGATTTCGAATGAAGTCCAGTTTGCTGTTTAACTGTTAGATATTCAATTATATACAACAGGATGAATCTCGGTGTGTTTTTTTGTTGAAAAACATATAAAAAAAGAATTTTGACAAGCTAATTCTTCATTTTTATTTGCAAATTTGCCCTTGAATATGCAAAAGTTCACTTTTTAAAAAATATTGAAAATGAAAGTACATAATTTTTCTGCAGGACCCTCAATCCTTCCAGACTCAACAGTAGAAAATACTGCTGCAGCTATTAAGAATTTTGCCGGAACAAGTCTTTCTTTAATGGAAGTATCTCACCGTAGCAAAGAATTTGTTGCCGTAATGGATGAAGCGATTGCTTTATTCAAAGAATTGTTGGATATCCCAGCAGGATATTCAGTAATGTTTGTAGGTGGTGGAGCTTCAACTCAGTTCTGCATGATTCCTTACAACTTGATGGCTAAGAAATCGGCTTACCTAAACACAGGTGCCTGGGCAAACAAAGCTCAAAAAGAAGCCAAGTTGTTCGGTGAGGTTGTAGAAGTTGCTTCTTCTAAAGAAACCGTTTACAACTACATTCCAAAAGGATACGAAATTCCTGCTGATGCAGATTATTTCCATATCACAACTAACAATACCATTTATGGTACTGAGATCAAGCACGACATGGACGTGAATGTGCCTCTTGTTGCTGATATGTCATCTGATATTTTCTCTCGCCCTGTTGATGTATCTAAGTATGCATTAATTTATGGTGGAGCACAAAAGAATTTAGCGCCTGCTGGTGTTACTTTTGTAATCGTTAAAGACGAATTACTAGGTAAAATGGACCGCGCTATTCCTACAATGTTGGATTACCGTACTCACATTAAAGGAGAGTCAATGTTTAATACACCTCCAGTAGTACCTGTATTTGCTGCTCTTCAGACTTTGAGATGGATCAAAGAACAAGGTGGTGTTTCTGCAATGCAGAAAATGAACGAAGACAAAGCTGCGGTTCTTTACAACGAGATTGACCGTAACCCAATGTTCAAAGGTACTGTTATCAACGAGGAAGATCGTTCATTAATGAACATCTGTTTCATCATGACTGACGAGTACAAAGAATTAGAAAAAGAATTTTTCGATTTCGCTACTTCTAAAGGAATGTCTGGTATTAAAGGACACCGTTCTGTAGGTGGTTTCCGTGCTTCTACTTACAATGCTTTACCAAAAGCAAGTGTACAAGCATTAGCAGACTGCATGAAGGAATTCGAAACAATGCATGTAAAGTAATTACCTGATTATATGGATTTGAGTTGGGAAACCTTCTCAAGTCCTTATTTTGAGTCATTAAAGCATGAGGAACGACTAAAGGGATCCGAAAGGATAACTTCGATTTGGCTGGCAATGACATTTTATTTTTAACGTTTTAAATTAATAAAATGACTAAAGTTTTAATTGCAACCGATAAACCTTTTGCTCCTGCTGCTGTAAACGCAATTCGCGAAGTAGTTGAAGGTGCAGGATATGAACTAGCTTTGCTAGAGTCATACACAGATAAGGCTGAGTTAATAGCAGCTGTTGCTGATGTTGATGGAATGATTATTCGTTCTGACAAAGCTACCCGCGAGGTGCTTGAAGCAGCTAAAAACCTAAAAGTAATTGTACGTGCAGGTGCAGGATACGATAATATCGATCTTGAAGCTTGTACTGAAAAAGGTATTGTGGCCATGAATACGCCTGGTCAGAACTCAAATGCTGTAGCTGAATTAGCATTAGGAATGATGGTTTTCCTTGCTCGTAAAGGTTACAACGGAAAAGCTGGTGTTGAGTTAAGAGGAAAAAATATTGGTATTCATGCTTATGGTAACGTTGGTAAACACGTTGCAAATATTGCTAAAGGATTCGGAATGACGGTTTATGCATTCGATCCTTTTGTAGCAAAAGAAGCTATTGAAGCTGATGGAGTTAAGGCAGTAGACACAGTGGAAGAGCTATATAGCACTTGTCACTATGTTTCGTTGCATATTCCTGCCAACGACAAGACTAAAAAATCAATTAATTACGATTTGTTGAACAAGATGCCTGAGGGTGGTATCCTTGTTAACACAGCTCGTAAAGAGGTAATTGATGAAGATGGTATGTTGAAACTTATGGAAGATCGTAAAGATTTTGCTTACATCTCTGACATCGCACCTGACTGTAAAGATGAATTTGCTGCTAAATATGAAGGTCGCTTTTTCTTTACTCCTAAGAAAATGGGCGCACAAACAGCTGAAGCAAACATTAACGCTGGTATCGCCGGTGCTAATCAGATTGTGAACCTTATTGAAAAAGGAGACGAAACGTTTCGTGTAAACAAGTAAAATTGTGACCTTAAATTATTCTTTTCATGATAA
>Ga0209379_10002287_pt1 | contig 11765 bp, 9 predicted proteins | sample tdDd001_FD_187124 | JGI IMG/M metagenome (GOLD analysis project Ga0209379, IMG submission 187124) | Marine sediment microbial communities from the Atlantic coast under amendment with organic carbon and nitrate - tdDd00.1 (SPAdes)... | ecosystem: Environmental > Aquatic > Marine > Coastal >...
TTCAAGCAACTTAATCGTGACACACATTTTATCGTCAATCTTAATAAATGTTATCTCAGCCAGTCAGTATGTGGCTATTATCATACCGGGAAGAATGTATTTACCGGCATACAAAAAATTAAACATTCGACTTGATGTTGCATCAAGAACTTGTGAAGATGCAGGAACAGTAACATCGCCACTTGTACCTTGGGGACTTTGTGGTGTCTTCTTTGCTGGTGCACTAGGAGTGAATACATTGGAATATTTACCATATGCATTCCTATGCTATTTAACGCCAGTTGTAGGAATAATATATGCAATGACAGGGAAATTCATCTGGAAGGAGGAACCTTCTGAGTTAAGTGAACAATCGGCATAGAAGGGGATGACAACATGTATAAAATCACAAAAGAAGAAACGACAGATGTATTGATGGCCTTAGTCGGGATTGAAAGTCCCTACTTTGAAGAAGTTCCAGTTATGGACTATGTTGCAAGGTGGTTTGAGGACAATGAAATTCAATCGACGACACATCATTACCATGAGGAAAAAGTTACAGGATTCAAAGGTCAAAACGTTATTGTTGAGATGACAGGCAGCAGACCTGGTCCGACAATATGTCTAAATGGTCATCTGGATACAGTGAAACTATGTAATGGTTGGACCAAAGATTACAGAGGTGAAATCCAGGGTGATAAATTATACGGTCTTGGAACATTAGATATGAAATCTGGCTGTGCAGCAACGATGGTTGCATTAAAAGCATTTGCGAAAAACAATAAATCATTTGTAGGAAAAATTATATCCACATACGTATCTGTTGAAGAAGGGCCCTACGGCATGGGCACAAATGCACTTATTGAAGAAGGCTACTTGGATGATGTAGACGTTTCTATTATTACAGAACCAAGTGCTGGATTTACTGGGATGCCTTTTCCGGATGTATGCTTAGGGGCAAGAGGTGGCTATGGACTCGATATTGAATTTTTCGGCACCTCTGCACATGCTGCGACACCTCATCTAGGTGTCAATGCCGCTGAAGCTGCTTCCAAAGTAATTTGTGAACTCAATAATGTTGAGTATGTAGAAGATATTCATTTAGGTACAGGTGATTTATGTGTGGTTGCAGTCAACTGTGACGGTGGTGCATGCAGTGTGCCAGACTATGCACAAGTAAAATTATTTTGGCATATTGTTGTCGGTGAGAATGAGGAGACAATAACAGCGGAAATAGAAAAAGCTATTGAACGTGCTGGCGTAACTTGTGAATACAAGATCTCGTTTAGAGAGGCGCCATCTGAAGGATCTAAAGGATTTATGCCTTATACAATCACTGGTGAAGAACCATTTGCAAAGGAATTTGTTGACACAGTCAGTGAAGTTTGTGGAACAGAACCAAGCAAATCGTATTTCCAAAGTATTGGAGACTTCAATTATTTAGGCTCTCGTTTAAATGCACCTGCCATTATTTTTGGCGCAGAAGGTCAAAATTTCCACGGCAGTGATGAGTATGTGACGTTGGAATCAGTTGTTAAAACAGCAGAAGTGGTTTATGCATATCTAGAAAAAGTATTATGTGATTAGGTCAATCACTTGTGGTTACGAGAAATTTATAGTGTATAATATTTATGAAAGGGGAGACGTCGTCTTCCCTTTTCTTTTCAGGCCGAGTTTTCGAAGAAAATGAGTAAAGTGCATAGTCGCTCGATGCGACTTGCTTTTATCAGATCAATGCATGGAGGAATAACGATGGTACTTGATACTTTATTACGAAATGGTGTTTGTTATACAATGGCAGCTGAAGGTGGGGCTGTAGATGCAATCGGTATTAAGGATGGATTAATTGTATTTGCAGGGAGCAACGCATCTGCAAGCGAATATAGAAGCAAAAGGACAATAGATTTAAATGGCAGAATAGTCATCCCCGGCATGGCTGATGCTCATATGCACATGTATGCCCATTGTCAGAATCTGGCCCTTGTCGATTTACATGAGGTCCGTAGCATGGATGAAATGATACATATATTGAAGGAGAAATCTTTAGAAACTCCTGAAGGGAATTGGATCAAAGGGGTGAATTTTGATCAAAGTAAGTTCATCGAAAATCGGTTTCCGACCAAGGATGATTTGGATAAAGTCAGTAGCAAACATCCAATCGTGATCAAGCGGTGTTGTCTCCATGCAGTTGTTGCGAATACTCTGGCACTGGAAACCGTTGGTGTGGTCAATGGCTATGATCCAGGTGAAGGTGGCATCGTCGAAATAGACGCTTTGGGTCATCCTAGTGGCATATTAAGAGAACAGTCAACAAAAGTATTTGACGAAATTATGCCAGATCCTTTAGCTGACGAGACTGCAAAAAGACGTATCATGAAAGACGTATTTCATGATATGTCCTCAAAAGGAATCACTACGATTCACACATATGCTGCAAAAATATGGCGTTATGACGAAGACATTGAACTGTATAGAGAATTTCAAGAAAGTGGAGAATTGCCAGTTCGTGTGACCGTTTGCATGGACGAGTTGTTTGACAAAGAAAACGTGTCAGTTGAGGAATTGTCGAACCCACATAGATTGGTTCAACAAGGGGCTTATAAACTGTTTACGGATGGATCACTAGGATCAAGGTCAGCCGCATTAAAAGAACCCTATACGGATGATCCGGATAACAGAGGATTCGTCGTATGTTCTCAGGAAACACTGAATGAAAAAGTCTTGATTGCCTATAAAAAGGGACTTCAACCTGCAATTCATGCTATTGGTGATGCGGCGTTAGATATGACCTTGGCGGCCATTGAAAAATGTCTTGAACAAGTGGACTCAGCAGGTCGTTTGCCCTTTAGAATCATTCATGTACAGATGATAGATGATGAGTTGATGAAGCGGATGAAACGGTTACCGGTAGTGCTGGATATTCAACCGGTGTTCCTGTGTACGGATTTACATTGGATAGAGGATCGCATCGGCCCTGAACGCCTGAAAAGTTCTTATTGCTGGAAAAGATTTGTTGATGAAGGCTTTATACAAACCGGCGGATCGGATTGTCCTGTGGAAAGTTATGATCCTATGAAAGGTATATTTGCTGCCGTTGCTAGAACAGATATGCAAGGACATCCACAAGGTGGTTTTTTACCAGGTGAATGTCTCTCGATGTATGAAGCCATCAGTCTGTTTACAAAAAATCCTCACTATGCAACTGGGCAACAGGAGATGTTGGGCACTTTAGAAGTTGGAAAATTTGCGGACTTGGTTGTGCTAGACAGGGATCCGTTTACGATGGCTGTTGAAGAACTATTGAATATTTCAGTTGAAAAGACATTCATCGCAGGGAGACAGGTATATAGTGTAGAATAATATTTTAGGAGGCTCTATTATGGATGCAGATATTCTAATTATTAATGGTCAATGTTTGACGATGGATGATAAGGAACATATAAATTGGATAGCGATAAAAGGAACGGAAATTATGGCTATTGGCAGTGGAGAGACTTATGAGACTTATTCGGGAAAGGATACGGTCGTGCTTGATGCTGAAGGGAAAACTGTTCTGCCAGGATTTGTGGACAGTCATTTTCACGTGGTTCAGACTGCACTGAATTCAGTGAGTCTAGATTTGTGTGACCTCAAGACCCACCAGGAATTGGGCGAGTGTATCCAAGAAGAGTCCATAAATAATAAAAACGGTTATATTAGAGGGATCAAAATTACGGCAGACCAATTTGAAGAAAAAGAACTGCCGACTCGGGCACTACTGGATAAATTTTGCGACAGCATGCCCGTTTGGCTGAACTCTGTTGAATATCAAGTCAGTGTTCTAAACACCTATGCCATGCTTTATTTTAAGATTCCATTTACGTCTGAAGGTGTTGAGATGGATGCAAAAGAAATGCCGACAGGGGTATTTTATAAAAATGCCAACGCTATTTTAAGAGCGAATATATTGAAGAGCATTTCCAACCACGATAGACGAGAAGCGATTTCGGGGATTATGGAACGATTGCTCAGCAATGGCATTACAACTGTTAATGCCATGGAAGGTGGATTTATGTTCAGTGATAAAGATGCTGACTTTATCTATGAAAACAGTGAGTATTTTCCTATAGACATGCCACTGTTTTATCAAAGTTTAGATACTCAAAAGATAATAGACATGGGTCTCAAGCGGGTTGGTGGTAGCTTGTTTGTCGATGGGACGATGCGCTCGTGGAATGCGGCACTTTCTTTTGAGTATGCTGATTGCCCAGGAAAAATGGGCAGTCTATTTTTATCTCAACAAGACCTTAATGAATTTGTTTTGGACTGTTATAAGAAAAATCTTCAACTGGCTCTATACACAATTGGGGATAGAGCGATTCAAGTCGCTTTGGATGCCCATGAGTATGCAGTTTACCAAACTGGCATCACCGGGTTACGCCACAGACTAGAACATGTAGAGTTGCCAACGAGCAAGCAGATAAAAAAAGCAAAAGAATTGGGCATCATTTTCTCAATGCAACCAACTTATGAGCTGTATTGGGGTGGCCCTGACAAAATGTATGAAAAACGGTTGGGAAAACACTATACACGTACAAATCCTTTTAAAGAGATTATCGATAATGACGTCATGATCTGTGGAGGGTCTGATAGTGATATTACGGAGCCCTGTCCGCTACTTGGGATTCACGCCGCTGTCAATCATCCGGTGAAACAGCACCGCGTGTCATTATACGAAGCCATTAAGATGTTTACCTATAACGGTGCCTATGCAATTCTCGAAGAGGATAAAAAAGGAAGCTTATCAGTCGGGAAATTGGCTGATATTGTCATATTGGATCAGGATATTTTCAATGTTTCTGAGGATGCAATCAAGACGATCAAAGTATTGGCTACAATTAAATCAGGAGAAGTATTATACAATAAAATTGCTGAGTGATAAGGAGTTTTAGGATGTTAACCATTCATTTTTTAGGAAAATCAAGAATTGAATATAAGGGTAAAACAGTTAACAATCAACTTGGCGCCAAGGCATTTGCACTTATCTCCTTGTTGATTTTAAATGAAAATAGATACTTGAGTCGTGAAAAAATAATCGGTTACTTATGGCCTGATAGCAACGATGATGCTGCAAGATATAATTTGAGATATAACTTGTGGCTGATCAAAAAAAGTATCCCGCCAGATGGTGATGGGAATGCATTTTTATATGTGGATAAGGAATGCTGTGCAGTGAATCAGGCGTATAGTTATTCATCCGACATACTAGATACCATGAATTTTACACCGAGTACGAATGACTCTATTGACACCTTGTTGAGGCTCAAGGAGTTATTTCAGGGAGACTTCTTAGAAGGTTATTATTTTAATAAGTGTGAAGAATTCAATGAGTTGATTATTTTCGAACGTATTAATTTTGTAAGAAGAAAAGTTAAAATATTAAAGCGATTGGCGGAACTTTATGAAGGTGAGAAAAAGCATGATGTCTGCATTGAAACATTGCAGGAAATACTTGAAATAGAACCTTATGATGAACGCTTAGTAGCCAAAATTCTAGATATTTATATGTTGTGTGGCACAAGAGCCACAGCAATAACCTATTATAATAAATTTAGTAATGAATTAGCTGGGAATTTGGGGATTGCACCATCTGCTGAATTAAGGGAAAAGTACAATCAGCTTCGAAATACGATCAATGAGTCGGAAAGTTTACATAAAATAAATTGTCATATAGGGGAGAGTCCGAAACAGGGACGTGTAATTCAGCGACAAGTTCTTGAAATCGAGACACAATGTATGGGCGGTATTCCGTTTTTTTGGATGTCCTCTGTAGTGGAGCAGCTTATTGAAAGTGTAGAAGACGATGTGCTGAAGCTACTCAGACAAAGTGAAATTGTGAGCCTTGGTGCAATTCAGTCGACGATACTGAGTTTTCAAGATGTTATTGAGGAAGCTCAATTCTACGAACAAAACATTAAAGATGTTGCAATCGTAAATGCCTTTATCCGCCTGCTCAGCCTTGTTTGTAAAAACTACACCCTGACTGTCCATATTCTAGGAAGTGATATGATGGATGATGCATCGAGAAATGTGTTTAACTATTTTAATAAGATCGGGAATGATCATCTAGTATTGATTGAGAAATGATATTGGTATAGGAGACCTTTATGAAACATAAATTGCGTATAGGGGAGTTTGCAAAACTTAAGAATGTAACAACTGAAGCCTTAAGGCATTATGACCGTGTAGATTTATTGAAACCTGTCGAAACGGATTCTGAAACAGGATACCGCTATTATTCGGTGTTTCAGTCAGGTAAACTTGCAACTATCATTGAATTAAAAGCACTGGGGTTTAGCATAGAAGAGATGAAAATATTCTTTAATAATAAGCAGTTACAGCAAACCCATGATCTTTTATCCGATAAGCATGTCGACCTAGTTAAGCGCATCAAAGAAATGAAGCGTCTTGAGAAAAGTTTGTCCAAGAAAATTCGTAATTTAGCTGATGCTATGGATTTAGAGGCAGGCGGGAAATATATCATAAGAAAAGAAGCTGCGAGAACAGTGGCCTTTATGGAAACGATAATCAAGGATATGGTGTCTTTTGAATGGACGGCATCTGATCTGGAAAATCAGTTGATCAACATTCACCCAGTTGTTGGAACGGATTCATATGGATTAATCGTATCGAAAGACGCCTTTATGAAAGGCAGTGTTCTTGGAGAGAGCAACCTAATATACTTTATTGAGGAATCCGTGGGCATAGATAAAGAGTTGCTAAGGTCATTTCCTGAGCGTACGGTCGCATGTTTTACGTCGCGCGGACCTTTGAAGACCTTACATCAGACCATTGAAGACATGTTGAACTGTCTTGCTGATGATGGCTATAGGGTTGTAGGGGATGTGATCATAAAGTTTAGAATCAGTGGTACGCTGACAGAAGTCGCATCGGAGCAATTATATGAGTTTCAGATTCCAATTGAAAGTCAAGAAGAGACTGGTTAGATAACCAGTCTCTTTTTTATATGCGCTATTCGGTATAATCAGCCATTACTTCTACACACTTAAAGGGAATAGACTCCTGTCTGAGGAGTGGTATAAGGACTTCCATAAAATGTCCGCGTTTTGCTGTTATGGAACATGTGGGACTTTCGTTAATGCCGTGAAGTATATCAATTGAAACATCATCTGCCACGAATCCCCTTATATCCTCTATAACCTTTTGTGCCAAAGCATGACAGAGATCCTTGTATTCGGTGGTGTTATAATCCTCCTTTGACATCGGCATTCTACTAAGACCTAAATGTTGGAGCTCAGGACAAGGTAGCTGGTAAAGGCCGTAGCCATCTTTTAAATAATTGCATATAATTTCGTTAAAGCCGCCATTTGCTCTTGCCAGGGGATAAACGACAGCATTTTGATTCAGGATGCAATGTGCCAATAGGACGATTTTTTTATGCCTTTTCAACAGTAAATTTCTCCGTGATTGATGATGGCAATCGCATCAGCAACAAACTAACAAGGGCACAACTTGCAATTTTGTCGATTATATTCCCTGTTATTCTAGGAATAAATGCTGAAGTGAACATTGTCTCTCCTGATTTTTGTAGCCATAGAAACAGAAAATCATTTCCATCGCCTGTAATACCACCATATATCCATATTGCAATAGGGGTACCGATGAGTGGTGCAACAACTGCGAGGAGACTGCCTGTCATAATTGCCGTTTTGATGTTGAACTTATATTTTTTTGCAATAATACCGACAATAAGTCCAACCGCAATATTCACAAGGGCAAAAGGAATACTTTTAGGATTTGTAAGAAGTCCTTTTAGAATGTTTGTGAGACCGCCTGCAATCATGCCATAAATTGGCCCTAAAATCACTGCAGTGAATATAGTACCAATGGTATCCAAAAATAGAAGAGGAATTTTAAATCCCGATACAACTGTCCCAAAGACAATGTTGATGACGATACCCATTGCTGTATAAGTTAATTTTGATGTGTTGCTGTTCATATAATGAACCTCCTTTTATGTATTAAACAATGAAATTATACACCAATAAGCGTGTTAGGAGATATTTTAATCCTTGATAGTGTCTGGTGTGTTATAGAGTAGATTAATGGTAGGGAAAATTTCTATTATAAATAAGCTTTATACACGATATTTCACAGTGTCTTTATGGTATAATCTGACTGAAGAAGAGAAGGTGAGATGATAAAATGATACATGAAATTGGTTTAAATAGAATGAACATAGATTATAAAAATCGTCCTGCTACACAAAATGATTATGTTGTATTGATTGAAGGGCGAGATATTGTCATAGCAGAAGTTACGTCTGATTCAGACTCTGTATTCCCAAGATATGCTGATGTCTTAAAGACAGCAGATGTTGATGCAGATGATTTGAAGTACTTATTCACTGTTGATGAAGAGGTCTATTACCTGTATTCAGGAGAGAAGACAAGTGAATTGACTGGCGGTTATCAGCGTATTGGTAGACGTGTCTTATATGATACATACGAAGAAAAAGTAGGATTCATAGGGTATACAGCAGCCCATGTACGGGATTGGCTTACGACAAATAAGTTCTGTGGCCGCTGTGGTGATGAAATGACAGGACGTCACACTGAACGTGCCCTTGTTTGTCCAACATGTGAGTTGGTGCGTTATCCTCAGATCAGTCCGGTGGTGATTGTGTTGATTCATAATGGCGACCACGTGTTATTGACCAAATATGCCCATGCTGAATACGAACGTTATGCACTTGTGGCAGGATTTGTAGAGATAGGCGAAGAACTGGAAGCGGCTGTTAGACGTGAGGTCATGGAAGAGGTCGGATTAAAGGTCAAGAACATTCGCTACTATGGCAGTCAACCATGGGGGATAACCGGAGGCTTGATGGCCGGTTTCTTTGCTGAACTTGATGGCGATCCGACGGTAGAGCTGGATACAGACGAGTTAAAAGAAGGTAGTTGGCTAACCAAAGAAGAAATGCCAACCGTTTACGAGAATGAGAAATCGTTGACACGTACAATGATGCATGCATGGTTTGTTGACAAAACAGTGTAGCGTGTTAAGATGAAATTGACAATAATGAACAATCTATATGGGGGCTGCATGTGTAGTCCCCATTAACTAAAATACAATTGTTAAAATAATAACAAAAGGAGCCGTTTTTATGCTTAATAGAGCGAATGTAAGACCGAAATTTATAGACCGAAATTGTAATCATTCACAGTGCCAATCGTATATGAATGTTATTGATGAATTGGATAAAGCGAAGAAACTGACCAAAAGATTGGATTCTGTATTAGAGTCTTCTTATGACGGTATCTATATCACAGATGGCAATGGCATCACGACTATGGTGAATAAGGCATATGAGCGTATTACAGGATTAAAGTGTGAAGAATTATTGAATAGGCATGTTGGTTATCTTGTTGAAAAAGGATTGATTTCAAAATCCTGCAGTCAAATTGTACTGGAAACCAAAGAAATAACGACGATTCAACAGGAGTTACTCGGTGGTAAAAAACTGCTCGTAACGGGGACGCCGATTTTTGATATGAATGGCGACATTGAAATGGTGGTCATCAATGTTCGTGATGTAACGCAGCTGATGCATTTAAAAGAAGCGTTACAAGAGAAAGAACAGAAAGTTCAATTGGTGAATAAAGAACTGGAAGCGTTAAAAGAGCGGTTAAATGAAAAAGGCGACGTAATAACCAACAGCCCGGACATGATCAAGATATTACAATGTTCAAAGCGTGTAGCTACACATGACACAACAATTTTGATCAAAGGGGAAACCGGTGCTGGTAAAGAAGTATTAGTAGATTATATACATAAGAATAGCAGAAGATGCAACGAAAAGTTAATCAAGGTAAATTGTGGTGCAATTCCTGAGAACTTAATCGAATCTGAACTCTTTGGCTATATAAAAGGCGCTTTTACTGGTGCAAATACAGAAGGGAAATTAGGTCTTTTCGAAGAAGCTGACCACGGGACAATTTTTTTGGATGAAATAGGGGAATTGCCATTTAGTATGCAAGCTAAATTACTTAGAGTGCTTCAAGAGCAAGAAGTGCAAAGAGTCGGTAGTACCGAAACAAAAAAAATAGATGTGCGGGTAATTGCCGCGACCAATAAAGATTTGTTATCCATGGCAATGAGTGGAGAGTTCCGATCGGATCTATATTATCGGTTAAGTATTGTGCCACTGGATATTCCGCCATTAAGAGATAGATCGTGTGACATTGTTCCTTTAAGTGATCATTTCCTAAAGCAGTTAAATAAGAAAAACGAGTCAAATAAAACTTTTACAAAAGAGGTCTATGATCAATTTTATACCTATTCGTGGCCAGGGAATATTCGAGAGCTACGTAATATGATTGAGCGAATTTTTGTTATGTCTGCATCTGATGTCATTGGTGTGGAAAGTTTACCTTCAGAATTTTATAAACCTTATGCAGCATCTCTGGTAGCTGAGAAATTGAGTATGAAAGAAGCTGTTATGAAGTTGGAATATCAAATGATTACAGATGCAATAAATGAGCGTGGCAGTATCAGAGGCGCTGCAAAATTACTGAAGATGGATGCCTCAACATTGCTAAGAAAGAAAAGAAAGATTGAAGAAAATTTAACAAAATAACGGTTTTATGTATAAGATGTTGCGAAACATCAACGCGTTGCAAAATGACAACACATTGATAAAAACGGTGAACCTGTTTAAATAACAGGGTTAAGAGGAATATTAAGAAAGAGAGACTGTTGCAAAAACAACACGGTCTCTCTTTTGTTTTGCGTTTTATTGGCGCTAATTAGCAGATTGAAATATTAAAAGTGTGTATTAGCAACGACTGTGCTGATATTTCGTTAAAATTTTGACCTTTTTTAAAGAGTTGGCAAGGGAATTGCAATTCCATAGAGTGTCAAAATAATTGCTCGCTAATTTGGAGGATGAACGTATGGAATTAATAAAAGTGGCAACAAAGATACATAAGTATCAAGAATTTAATGACTTTGCAACACAGTTTGATATTGGTGAAAGGGATCTTATTTTAACGCATGGTTTTTTATATGAGCCGTTTATGAAACCGTTGAATCTAGATGCGCGATTTATTATGCAGGAAACCTATGGTTCAGGAGAGCCTTCAGATGAAATGATGAATGCAATCCTAGCTGATGCAAAAGGTCAACCTTACGACCGAATATTTGCAATTGGCGGTGGTACAGTACTGGATATTGCAAAAGTACTTGTGCTAAAAGACTTGGAAGATGTGGTGCATGCTTTTGAAAAAACGATGCCACTTATTAAAGAAAAGGAATTGATTGCCGTTCCAACAACATGTGGAACAGGTAGTGAAGTAACAAATATTACAATTGCGGAAATAAAATCAAAACAAACAAAAATGGGACTTGCTGTAGATGAACTCTTACCAGACCACGCAGTCTTGATTCCAAATCTATTAAAAGGCTTACCATACAAATTTTATGTGTATAGCTCTATAGATGCGTTGATTCATGCCATTGAATCTTATGTGTCACCAAAAGCCAACGATTATACAAGATTGTTCAGTTTAAAGGCAATCGAAACAATTATAGATATCTACTTGAATATTATTGATAAAGGTGAAGAATACCGATTTGAGCGACTGGAAGATATGGCGGTTGCAAGCAACTATGCAGGCATTGCATTTGGAAATGCTGGGGTTGGCGCTGTACATGCCTTGTCATATCCGTTAGGTGGTAAGTATCACGTACCTCATGGAGAAGCCAATTATCAGTTCTTTACAGAA
>Ga0209379_10002290_pt1 | contig 11755 bp, 8 predicted proteins | sample tdDd001_FD_187124 | JGI IMG/M metagenome (GOLD analysis project Ga0209379, IMG submission 187124) | Marine sediment microbial communities from the Atlantic coast under amendment with organic carbon and nitrate - tdDd00.1 (SPAdes)... | ecosystem: Environmental > Aquatic > Marine > Coastal >...
AACGTTTTCAGTCACTCGCCCAACAACTGCTGAAACAGAAAAAGTATCAGTTAGGTAGCCATTATAATTTAAGCTATATACTTTACCGCCATCTTCCCCTGGTGCATCCACACCTTGTTGCTCACCAATCACATTCTCTTGCCAGCTGTAAGCAAAGGTTTTATCGGTCCAAGTGCGCTTATTGTTCATTGCTGAAAAACCCACTGAGTGATCTTCATTTATAAACCAATCTACTTTTGTAAACCAGCGGTCTTCATCGCGCTCAAAATCAGAATAAGTTGTTTGTCCTGCGCCAGTTGACTCTTCACGGCGCGGTGCAAACAAACCATAAAAAAACAAGGTATCTTCGATGATTGCACCACTAGCCCATAACTGAAGCTCTTTAAAATCGTAACTACTTTGCTTCGTATTAGTGCTAATAGTCCCATTTTCTTGATAAATAGAGTCGTGCTGGCTACGTAAACCATCAGGATCCCAACGTACTTCTGCACCGAAGTTAAAGTCATTATCACCAGACTTAGACACCGCATTAACAATACCGCCAAGTGCTCCACCAAACTCAGGGCTAACACCACCCGTTTTCACTTGCGTTTGTGAAATAGCTTCCCATGGCAAGCGAATTGAGCCTAAACCTGTACGGATACTGGTTACGTTTAAGCCATTAAAGTAATAACCATTTTCAGCTGCTGATGAACCACCAAAGCTTGAAGCACCATTAAAACTTGCGCCACCCGGTGCCGCTGTACCTGGAGCTAATAACGCAATACTTTCAAAACCAGTGTTTACTGGCATAGCTTTTAATTCAGCATCACTGAATGTTAGACCTGAAGTAGACGAAGCCATATCTACACGGCGAATGGCGGATCCCGTAACAGCAATTCGCTCAATATCACTACCGGCTTTATATAATTGTGCATCGAGAATAATTGATTGACCAATCGTCACTGCAACATTTTCTTCAACTAACGGCTCAAAGCCTTCTTTACTAATGGTTACATCATAAGTGCCCACTGGCACATTGCGCAGTAAATAGTCACCATCATTATTACTAGTAATGGTATACACTAAGCCTTTACTTTTATGTTTTAAAGTTATTGTAGCCCCGGTTAAATCGTTGCCAGCTTGTGCCACTACATGACCTTTAACAATGCTACTACCATCAACTGCTTTTGCTGTAGGAGTCATTATTAATGCAGCCGTTACCGCCGTTGCTAACAGCGATTTAATGCCTATTCCCCGAGTTTGCTTTTTATTATTTGTAAACATGTGAATGTTCCCTTGTTCCTGTTGGTTTTATTGCCTATTTAACTTAGACGACAAAAAATATACACTCATTACATATTGTATACAATATTAAATATACACATAATTCATATTCATCTTTAAGCAACTGATCTTATTAGTGAAAAATTCTTATGAACTTTCGACCCAACAGAAAGGATCTATTTATGGTGCTAATTGGAATAATAAAAAGGGAGGGAAGGCATCACTTCTGTATTATTGCTGCTGGAAAGCGAAAGCAATGCCTAAAGTTATAAATTAGAGTTTAATAGCCTGTACTAGTTGCTAGGTATATTTTTTAATTACTTTTTTCACCTTCTAATTTTATTAGTAATTTTTTTATATCGTTTTTAGCTTTAACAATATGATTTTTTAGAAATTCACAGGCATTTTGACAGTCTTTTTTTCTGCATAACTCAAGTAAAGTACGGTGCTCTTCAGGAGCTTTTGTTAAACCACCTGCCAATAAAATATGCATACGTACATAGCGCTCAGAGTTTTTACTATACATATCAACCAGCTCACGGGTTTGTGGGCGCGCGGCGCGGCTGTATAATTTAGCATGAAACTGACTGTTTAAATCTCCAGTAGCTAAATGAGTATCGCCAGCGTCCATAGCGCTTTCAAGCTCAGCTAAAATTAATTCTGCATCAATTAAATCCTGATCAGTTAAATTATTTATCGAATGTTTTAGTAGTTCCGCTTCGAGCAATGCTCTTAAATCAAAAATCTCATCAATTTGCGACGCCGAAAGCTGTGTGGCAGTGGCTCCTTTATGAGCTTCAAAGTAAACCAGCCCTTCGGCTTCAAGTTGTAGCAAAGCTTCACGCACCGGAATTCGACTCACGTTTAGCTCTGTGGCTAATGCAGCTTGGCGTAGCGGATCACCCGCTTTTATTTCACCTGAAAGAATTTTTTCACGAATAGCTTCTGCTACAAGCTGAGTTCGAGTTTTATGTTCTATGGCCATAGTAATTTCTATAAATTGCATTTGATATACATTATACCTATAAAAACACGCATGCCAAGTTAGAATCCTTCACAATAAAGAGATAGCGGGAAATGCAATTTCCACTCCCGCTACAATTAACTAAGACTGATAGCAAATTGGTCGCAAAAATCTCAACATTGCATTTAACCCAACGGAAGTGCTACGTACATCTGTGGAGCTTGGAAATGGTCCACCATGGTTCATTGAGCCACATACTTCTACGCCGGTTGGCATTTGATTGTGTATTAAACGCCCTACTTTGTATTTCAGCTCTTCTATAACGTGTTCAGCTTTAGCTAAATCATCAGCGCTGTCATGCACACTTGCCGTAAGCTGCCCTTCAAGCGCTGCTACTAGTAAACTTAACTGCTCCATGCTTTCATAGCGAACCAATAAAGCGGCTGGGCCAAATACTTCTTCACGTAATGCAGGGGTTGCTAAATAGGTATCAACATTACAGGCAAATACATGGGCATTACCATGAAAGTCTTCTGTAAGTGCGCCTTTTGCAATAAGCTCTACGTTTTCGAGCTCACTGCGCTGGCTAACTTGCTTTTTAAAGGTCTTCACAATACCTGGGGTTAATAAAGTATCTGAGGCGGCTGCACTAATGCAGTTGGCTACCTCGGCTTCTAATTCATCACAGCCCGTTGGTACCAGCCATAAGCCAGGACTGGTACAAAATTGGCCATTACCCATTAGCATTGATTGGCATAGCGCTTCAGCCATAGCTTTACCTTCATTTTGAGCTTTTTTTGGTAAAACTATTTGTGGATTTATACTGCCGAGCTCGCCATAAAACGGAATAGGCTCTGAACGCTTGGCAATTGTTTCTTGTAGTAAACGTGCGACATTAAATGACCCCGTAAAACCAACAGCTTTAATAGCTGGCGCCGCGACTAATTGATGCGAAATATCGTAAACATCACTTTGCAGCATTGAAAATACACCTAGCGGCATATCACATTCTTTAATCGCAGCAAGCGCTGCACGGGCCATTAGCTCCCCAGTGCCTGGATGCGCAGTATGATTTTTAACAACCACTGGGCAGCCTGCTGCAAGTGCGGCGGCGGTATCCCCCCCGAGTGTTGAAAATGCATACGGAAAATTAGACGCACCAAATACAGCTACAGGCCCAAGAGGTAAGTAATTAAGCTCTGTACGAGGTTTAGGTAGTGGCGAGCGATTACTATCAGCTTCATCAAGCAGCTTTAAACCTAGTGGTGAGTCTGGGTTTTCACGCAGTGCACAGGCAAATGCTTTTAACTGATTAACCGTGCGCATTCGCTCACCTTGTAAGCGTGCCATAGGTAAATTGGTTTCTTGCGCGGTTTGCGTTAGTAAATCATCGCCAAGTGCTAAAATTTGCTCTGCAATACACTCTAAAAAATCTGCACGCTGACTAAAACTCGTTTTTCTGTACTCGATAAAAGCATTATCAGCAGCATCAACTGCCGTATTTAACTGAGTACTCGTTACATTAAAGTAGCGTGTCGATAATGGTTGATTTTTAGCCGGTGAAAAGGCTTGAAATTCACCTTGCTCAGCGCGACCTTGCCATTGTCCGGCAATTAGGCTTTGTCCTGTTAATGTCATGCTTTTCTCCTCGTTAAATTACTTGAAACCCATAGGCATATGGGTCGTCGTCATCTACTGTAATGGTGCTCGTTCCGGTTACCCGAGACCAGCCGCGAATGCTAGGTAAAATAGCAGTTTGACCTGCCACTTCAGACACCTGCTCTATACAGCCAATAAACTGGCTGCCAATATAACTTTCATGAATAAATGCATCGCCTTGCTGCAATAAGCCTTTACTAAACAACTGAGCCATGCGGGCGCTAGTGCCTGTTCCGCATGGTGAGCGGTCAATGGCTTTATCTCCATAAAAAACCGCATTAGCCGCATCTGAGTTGGAATTTTTGGGTGAGCCAGTCCATAACACATGGCTAGCACCTTGAACGGTAGAGTCGAGCGGATGGATACATTGTATTTTGGTATTAATAGCATCACGCACTAATGGGCTGTATTTGAGTAATTGCCCTGCACTAAAATGTTCAATACCTTTAAAGTTGCCCTGTGGTTCAACAATAATATAAAAGTTACCACCAAAGGCGATATCAACCTTTAATTCGCCCAACTCTGGAATATTGATACATATAGACTGATGCGCTAAATAAGCAGGCACATTGTAAATTTTAACCCACTGCACTTTACCACCAGTCATTTCATAATTGACCTGAACTCGTCCTGCTGGCGTATCCAGTTTTAAAGTACCGGGGGTTTTAGCATGTAGCAAACCATGCTCTAAGGCGAAGGTAACAATACCCATTGTACCGTGACCACACATAGGTAAGCAGCCGGAAGTTTCTACAAATAAAATGGCTGCATCACCATCTTCGCTAGTAGGTGGGTATAAAAAACCGCCCGACATCATATCGTGACCTCTGGGCTCAAACATGAGCGCTTGACGGATCCAGTCATGGTTAGCTAAAAAGTCCTGGCGCTTTTCGCTCATGGTATTTCCCTGTAACAGAGGGTGGCCACTTGTTATAAGCCGCACAGGGTTACCGCAAGTATGGCCATCTATACAAAAAAATGTTCCTTTGCGCATCACTTAATCCAATTTAGGTTTATTTACATCAACACAATACGCTTTCGCAGTATCGTTAAGCGTTGATGAAGAAGTTTTTTCATTTACAACCAGTAGTTTAAAATCTGCTATAGCTTTTACTATAGCGCTGCCAACTAGTTGCCATGTAGAGCTAGCTAACTCATTACTATTAAACTGAGCGGCCATTGCTGGGTTTATGCCATGCCAATTGGTTTTCATTTGCCTATTCCGAACTGAATTTATGCTTGATATGATAAGTATATTGTATACAATAATCAATATCCTATTTTAATATTGAATTTATAGGTAGACACCCTTAAAAGATTACAAATAATAAATTACACATAACTAATTGAAAGTTATAACTAAAAATGAGTTAGAAAGAGCTAGTAGAGTTTTTTTCTTATTACTTGTCAGTAAATACAATATCGATTTATTTTTTAAAAAACGTATAGCGTTTTACTTTTATCATCAGGGGAAGGTAATTTTGACCAATACAAGAACTCAAAGAGTCGCCGTGATCGGTGCCGGTGTAATTGGTATTTGCACAGCTTTACAGTTACAACAAGCTGGCTTTGCAGTGACGCTATACGATGAAAATGGCCTAGCGCAAGGCTGTTCAAAAGGTAATGCTGGGCACTTTGCCACCGAACAGGTATTTCCTCTAGCGCAGGTAGCATTATTAAAAAAATTACCTGCTATGCTTTTTAACCCATTAGGACCATTGCGCATTGATTGGCGCTATGCAATAAAAGCTCTCCCTTGGTTTTGGCAGTTTATTAAAAATATGCCTACTGCCAGATTTATTGCACATACACACGCTCTCAAAGCCTTAAATGAACATGCAATTCATGCTTATGAAAGATTATTAGCAAACTATCAACTGGGCCACCTGCTTACTAAACAAGGGAGTTTACTTACCTTTGAAAAAACCCCATTGGTTGATGTGCAGCGCACCTTGGCTATGTATCAAGCGCAAGGAATTAAAGTAAAGCTACTTGATACAAAGCAAGTACATGCTCTAGAGCCCAGTTTATCCGACAAAATAAAACACGCTTTATTATTTGAAGACGTTGCTCATAGTATTGAACCACATTTATTTTGTATCCAATTAGCGCAAAAGTTCAGTTTATTAAAAGGGCAATTTCGTCAACAGAAAGTAGTTGCTATCACGCCTAAAAGTGAAGGTTTTATGGTGAGTGATGAACAAGATAGTCTCAATTTCGATAAAGTCGTGATCGCAGCGGGTGCTTGGAGTGCCTCTCTCATCGAGCCGCTTGGATACACAGCACCTTTAGATACCGAGCGTGGTTACCACTGTATGGTTAATATTAACCATGGCCTAACACGGCCCGTAGCTTCTGCTGAACGGAGTCTTATCATGACCCCGATGAGTCAAGGGTTAAGAGTGGCAGGCACAGTGGAGTTTGCGGGTATAAATAGAAAGGCTAATAATAAACGTGCATTAGCTTTACTGCCCCATGCACAAGCGTTATTAGCTAGCCAGCCTCTTAGTGCCAAGACTACATGGATGGGCTGTAGGCCATCATTGCCTGACTCATTACCTATAATAGGCCAAGCCCCCAATCACAATAACCTGTACTTTGCCTTTGGTCATCAGCATTTAGGGTTGACACAAGGAGCCATAACTGCCGAGTTAATTACAGATTTGTGTCTCAATAAAGCCCCCTCCATAAATTTAGAGCCATATTCTATAAGCCGGTTTATGCGCTAATTCTTTAAAAATTATAATTAAACAAATACATAGGAGAACCTAATGATGACCAAAGGTATTGGTACTCAAACGAAAGAACAAGCACTTGCTAGTCTTTCCAATATGACTCGCGATTTAATTCCCATTCAAGCTGATGAGCATCTAGCCCGTATTGCCCGTGCTCAAGAGTATATGCAAGCCAATAATATTGATGCAATTTACTTAAATGCAGGGACTAACCTTACTTACTTTACGGGTATGCGCTGGTACGCAAGTGAGCGCATGGTCGGTGCTATTTTACCCGCGAAGGGCGAAGTACAATATATAGCCCCTGATTTTGAAATTGGCTCTCTCAATGGCTTTAAAGTTATAGAAGGCCCAATTCGCGGCTGGCTTGAACACGAAAGTCCTTATGCATTATTTGTCAAAGTGCTCACCGAAATGGGCATTGCTGAGAACGGCACTGTAGGGATTGACGAAAGCGCGCAGTTTTTCATTTTCGATGGCATAAATAAAGCGCAAACAGGCTTAAACCTCGTTAATGCACAGCCTGTTACAGCTCATTGCCGCATGCATAAGTCAGCCAATGAACTAATGCTAATACAGCGTGCGATGGATATGACCTTAAAAGTTCATCAGGCCACAGCCAGCATGCTATATGAGGGTATAAGCACAACTGAGGTAGAAGAATTTATTAAACAAGCGCACAAAAAAGTTGGCGCGCCTGGTAACTACTTTTGCATCGTTTTGTTTGGCCTCGCGACATCATTTCCTCATGGTGTCAAAGAGCCACAAATTCTTAAAAAAGGAGATATGGTTTTAATTGATACTGGCTGTAAAGTACACGACTACTTATCAGATATAACTCGCACTTACGTATTTGGTGAAGCTACAGACCGCCAACGCCAATTTTGGAATTATGAAAAAGCCGCACAAATGGCCGCTTTTGATGCAGCTCAAACAGGTCAAAGTTGTGAGAGTGTCGACAACGCTGCCCGCTCTTACTTAGCAGAGCAAGGCCTTGGCCCTGAGTATCAAACACCTGGCTGCCCACACCGTACCGGTCATGGTATAGGCTTAGACATCCATGAATGGCCTTACCTAGTCGGCGGCGATAAAACACCTCTAGCCGCAGGTATGTGCTTTAGTAATGAGCCAATGCTAGTTGTACCTGGTGAATTTGGTGTGCGTTTAGAGGATCACTTTTATATTACTGAAAATGGTCCAAAGTGGTTCACTGAACCCGCTCATAGCCTCGAAAACCCATTTGGGTTATAAGATAAATATACTCATTGCTGCACGGCGAATACTTACCGTGCAGCTAATTAGTACTTGAACATTAGGCTTGCGCAATCTCACCCTTTCAAGGGCGAGTCAAGCAAGAGGTAACTAGTCTTTTTTCTGACTTAAAGCGCGTGAAGTTTTTACGGCTCTTTCACTTGGCGGTGTGTTTTGATTTTCAATGTACTGCTTAATTACATCCAAACTCGCGCCGCCGCATGACACGACACAATAACTAGGCGACCAAAAGTGATTTCCCCAAAGCATCGTCTTAATCCGATTCCAATACTCACGCCTTAGTATATATGACGACTTCCCTTTTAATTTGCCAACCAAATTCGATACAGCAACTTTGGGGTGAATAGACACCATTAAGTGAACGTGGTCATGTTCTCCACCAAACTCTAAAAGCTCGCAATCCATTTGCTTACAGGTTTCCTCCATTATCTCTTTGGTTCTATCTAACATCTCTTTAGTGAAAACGTCTCTTCGGTATTTTGTAACAAATACTAGATGAGCATTATTTTTAAATAGGCAGCTTCTGCCTGTTCTCCATTCGTACATTTTACTTATAGACTAGATTGACAATTTAACGCTAAGTGTAATAATAGTTACCGCAATTGACAACCTACGGAAAGAGCATGCTAACTGGCATTAAGCTACGTGCTAACCCAACATCATATCAAAAACTGGTTTTAAGCCAGTGGATGGGTTGCGCACGCAGTATTTGGAATGCCAAAGTTGACGAAGAAAAGTATTACCGCACCTTTGCACGTAAATACTACCCAACGGGCACTTATGCCCCAATTGACCAGAAAACATCACAATTCAAGTCGAAGGAGTTAACCCCTTGGCTATCTCGATGCCCTAGTCAGATTATCCGAAACAGTGCGGTTAACTGGTATCAGACTTACCAAAAATTCATGAAAGGCGTGTGTGGGCGACCTAAGCGCAAACCTAAAACTGACCGAGGTAGCATCTATCTTACTCGTGAGGTGTTCAGCTTCGAACGTTGCGAAGATGGAAACTTACGACTATTTATCGGCACGAAGACTAATAATATTGGTTACTTATCCTTTAAAGCGCATGGCAAGTTCGAGAGCCCAAACTCGCTATATGTGCGCAAAGAGCGTGGTCAATATTATGTATCTTTCTGTTATGAAGACGGCAATAGCGAAGAAGAACTTCCTAGCAATGCTGAACATTTGGAATTCTTGCAGGGTTCAACCAAAAAATATCTGGAAGAACATACTATTGGTGTAGATCGTGGCGTGGCAATTCCTGTTCACGCAGGCTCTATAACGTTCGATTTCTGCGAAAACCAGAAATCGAACATGACCAAAGCTGACCGCTATATCAAGCGACTTCAACGCAAGTTATCACGCCAGAAAAAAGGCTCTAGCCGAAGAAACAAAACCAAACATCGCATTGCTACGCACCATGCTAAAAAGGCGAATATTCGAAACGATTTTGCACATAAAACAAGTCGTTCGTTAATCGAAAGCAAGGCTAAGGTTATAGTGTTCGAGGCTTTACGAACCTCAAGCATGACGCGCAAGCCAAAGGCGAAGCAGGATGAACAAGGTCGGTATGTGTCAAACAAAGCCAAACAAAAGGCTGGGCTAAACAAGTCTATTTTAAACGTTGGCTGGCACATCATAGAGATTTACACCAAATACAAGGCCTACCAAGCAGGAAAAGCCGTCTTCAAAATACCCGCCCCGCATACCAGTCAGGAGTGCGCTGAATGCGATCACACTCACCCCGACAACCGTAAATCACAAGAGCTATTTGTGTGCGGTAACTGTGGCAATACTGACAATGCAGATAACAATGCATCAAAGGTCATAAAGAAACGGGCAATTAACCTAATATTAGACACTGGAACGGTGTTGTCTGGCGATGGAGTTCTAATAACTCAGGCAGATAGTGGACGTGGAGGCAATCGTAAGACTAGCCGAGTCAAAAGCTCGACTAGCGGTGTCCAACGAAGCGTCAAAAAAGAAAGGTTAGTAGCTTAGGCTATTATCTTGGAAGCTCGATGCCTTTAGGCGCGAGTAGTTCACAAACTCTTTTCTGGGATTTACTTTGTTTACTTGCTCTCTCAAATCTTCTGTGAAGTTCTTTTTCTAGTGTAGGGGCATCCTCACTATAGATCATGGCATGTATATCAAATGATAATGGAGCAAAGGCACCTCTGAGCCTTTTTACTCTATCAGGTGGCTTTAATTGAGCAAATTTTAATTAAAAATCTAATGAAAATTAGGATTTAGATGGAAATATAGATTTTAAAATATCTTCAAATCAATAGTCATGGCTCTATGTTTAATGAAGTGTTTTAAGAAAAAATTAACCGGATATACAATCATTGCAAGCATGGTTGGTCAAACCATTGCTGTATCAGTAATTGGGGTATGGGCTGGGTTACTATCGATTGCCACTCCATTTGAAACAGCTATTGCTGCACAGGAACGGTTTGACCAAATTCAGCAAAAATACAAAACTGATGATCCAACAAATAACCGCTCCGATGATCAACGTTTAAATCAAACGTTATTAAAATACCCACATCAAACAGTCATAAATCCAAATCGAGAAAATGAGATAATTCAAAAATACTACCTAACCCCACAGACATCTAGAACAGTTGATTTGTCTGCTTATGGTAATTATGGAGACAATGCACAGCAGCAGATTGAAGATAGCGTAAATGTTGCGAGAGACATGTCAAAGTCAGCTGTTGTTCCATCGACTAATGCTAGTGGAGGTTTAATTACAAATTATAGTAATGGAGGAGTTTCGCTTACAAAAGATGATAGTGGTAATTATGTTGGGACTATTGATGAATCAAAAGTTACTGAGCATGTTTCTAATCAAAACGAGTACACTAGCTCAGAGCTAAATCACTCTCAAACAACATTTGAGGCAGACAGTCACTATGGTAATGAGACAGAGTTTTATGCTTCAGGAACCACTAAAATAAACAGTTTGAAAACTGACACTGCTAGTGATGCAACTGTATACCAAACAATTCAATCAATTCAGAATGACAATAAACTCCCAGAAATAAACCCCAGAAGCAGTATTTTCAATTACGGATTTAATGAAGTTAATGATGCCCTTGACGGTACCGGATCATGGTTATCGTCATGTACAGATGAGTCAGTTGACATAACACGTGAATTTACATCAACACAATCAACAAATCATTTATGTATGCAACCCCTTGCAAGCAATAGCTTATATTGCGAAGTTGAAAGAGCTACACCAGTTGCTTATGACGTAATAGTGCAAATGGCGGGTAAGGGTAAGCAGTTTTTAACAGTAGAATTTGACCTAAAGAAGCAAACTGCTAAGACAATAGCCCCAACCGATTCAATTGCAACAGAGCTGAAATTTGAAGGTCCAAGTTTTGAAGATTTCTGCACAGTTAATAATACTAATATTAATAGGGTAAGCCTTGGTGCTTGGCCTAACACCACACTAGATGGAAGTATTGATGAAAGTACTTGGATTCGAGAGTTGCAAGCGCCAACATGTGCAAATGGTTTAAAAGGTATTTTCCAAGTTGAAGATAAAACTGATGATGGTGGTGATACAAAATGGATCTTGAACGCTCAAGTAAGATACAGGTTTACTGGTGAAGTAGGGGAAAACAAGCAGTATCCAGCTGGTTGCTATGATGCGATTGAAAGTGAGCTTAAGGAAAGCAATGGCTTAGCAGGGTTTAGAGACACTATTAGTGGTGGTACTGAAAGCCGGTTTGAAGGTTTTTGTAAATTTGATAGCTATACAAATATCGAAGTTGGTAGCGTTGGATTACCCCCAGAAATATTAGAAACAGTCCCTCCTTTTTATAATGGTGATACAGGAAATA
>Ga0209379_10002291_pt1 | contig 11750 bp, 13 predicted proteins | sample tdDd001_FD_187124 | JGI IMG/M metagenome (GOLD analysis project Ga0209379, IMG submission 187124) | Marine sediment microbial communities from the Atlantic coast under amendment with organic carbon and nitrate - tdDd00.1 (SPAdes)... | ecosystem: Environmental > Aquatic > Marine > Coastal >...
TGGTTGGCGCTTTCGGTATTTCAGGTATTCTCTTCGTTGTTCTGGCTCGCTTCTTTGGTATGGAAGCCATTGCGGCAAGTTCACTACCCGTCGTTTTAATCGTGACTCATTCCTTTAGCAGAACATTGGCGGGCAGTTTGGTGAATAGTCACGACTATGCTCGTGTAGACAACTCAAAAGCTAAAGATTACGCGCATAAGTTAAGCAGAGGAAACCAAGTCTTTTTGTGGCTGACAGGTCTTTTACCAATACTCCTTTTGCAGGATATCAAATATTTCCTGATCATCATTCCGGCTTTTTTAGCAAAATTCCTTTTAGGTCGGTACTTTCAAAAGTGGATAGGTGGTTATACAGGAGACTGCATAGGTGCTACACAACAAGTGGTTGAGATTGTGATCTATTTGAGTTTTTATATCATCTCTGTGCATATTTAAAACAGATTTCACAAAAGATTATTATATATAAGCCACCTATTCCGGTGGCTTTTATATTACAATTCATTTCATATTACTATTTTTGCTCTATCAATTATAAAAAACTAAAAATTATGATACTTCACTTAATAAGGCATACCAAGGTTAATGTAGAACCAGGTGTTTGTTACGGACAAAAAGACGTTGAGTTACTTGAATCGTACCCGGAAGAGCTTTTAAAAGTTAAAGAGCAAATCAAAAATCAAGATTTCGATGCCTGTTATTCCAGTCCACTAATACGTGCTAAAACGTTAGCAACCGACTTGTTTGCTGATGCCGTCACTTTCGATGATCGCCTGATGGAACTGAACTTTGGTGACTGGGAAGGAAAGGCCTGGGATGAGATTAAAGATCCTTTTCTTGACAAGTGGATGGAAGACTTTGTGAATAAGAAATGTTCCAATGGGGAATCTTTTGTGATGCTTCACGAACGTGTGGTACAGTTTTTGGAAGAACTAAAGAAGTTGGAGCACAATCATATTGCTATTGTGACCCATGGTGGTGTCATCAGAACACTTCAGGCTATACATAAAAACATTGAATTAAAAGAAGCTTTCAATGAAGCTCCGGCTGGTTTTGGAGAGCTTGTTAAACTGGAATTTTAATTTTTTATTGTGGCTTAAGTTCTGATTATGTGAGTTTATTCACATAGCAGTAGGCTAGTCTCATCATTTTTTTAGTCAATTCTATTTGATTATTTAATGAAATGGTTATTTTTAGGCTTGTTTTTGAAAAACAGGAACAAAAAAATAGAAACATAAGATTACACTGATCAAAAAACAGAACACCTTTAATTCTTTCCTAAAATTGGATTAATATTGTATTGTGACCTTGATCAAAAATTAAAAACCAATAGAAAAATATGAAAAAGTTATTCCTTACCCTAGTTGTTTGTTTAAGTGTTTTAGGTGCTTTTGCTCAGGATGCTGTGCAATTGAAGAACGACGGAAATGCCGCTCTAAAAGCTAAAGATTACAAAACAGCTATCGTTCATTTAGAAAACTATTTAAGAACTCCGGAAGCTTCAGCTGATATTAAAACAGTATACAATGTCGGTTATGCTGCTTATAAAGTTAAAGATTACGCAAAATCGGTTATCTACTTTGATAAAGCTATCGCTGCCAAGTATAAGTTATCTAGCTCATACTTAAGAAAAGCAACTTCACTTAAAAAATTGAAGAAGTACGACGATATGGTTGCGACTTTGAAAGCTGGTATTGCTGCAGTTCCTGCTAAGAATGCAAAATTGTCTAAAACTTTGGCTAAGTATTACCTAATTGAAGGACAGAAAGCTCAGAAAGGTTCTAAATTCGACGCTGCTGAAGCATCATACAAAAAAGCTATCGACTTGAAGTCATCTATGAAAACAGATGCTATTGTTAGCCTTGGTTCTTTATATTTCGGAAAAGGTGCTAAGATTCAAGCAGCTGCTAACCCATTAGCAAATACTGAAAAAGAGAAATTTGCTGTTGAGATTGCAAAAGCTAAGACTTACTACAAGAAAGCTGTTGCTCAGTACACAAAAGCAAAAACTCTTGCTCCTGCTAGAGAAGATGTTGATTCTTTATTAAAAGAAGTAAAAGCTGTATTGTAAATTACAATCGCTCTAAAAATATAAAAGGGATGCCTATGGCATCCCTTTTTTTTATATCTGCTAATTGAAGATCAGTTCCTCAATATCTATTTGCTTTTAATCCTGTCCCAGACTTTTAAGAACCGAGAATGTTTTGTCAATGGCATCATCGTTAACTACGATGGTAAATTCATTTGTTGTAGAAATAACTTCACGAATATTAATACCAGCCCAGGCAATACTTTTAAGAATGTGATAGTAGAAACCGGCCTGTTGTGCATTCACATCAGGAAGTTTAAGAGTCACAGCAGACAAACGTCCACTTTTGCTCAACAGACTCTCTTCTTCAAAAATGGTTTCCACCTGTTCGGCCAATGATTGACTCACCACCAAATTTGATTCGAAGACCCCTTGAACCATCGTGTAAAAGAACTCCTGATTGGGTCCAATGGCTCTAAGTAAATCGGTATGCCTCTCAATTAGCATACTTGAATTCTTATAGGTGTAATCAATCAATTGTGAACGTACAATAATGTCTCTTACAGCCACTTCAGAACCAAGATGAGAAATTTTCCCTTTCATTTTTGGAATCAATCTGTTGATTGACATGACGATGGCTCCACTTTTTACTTCAGAACCAAAATATTGCTCCACCTCAGGTTGAATTTTACGAGCCAGAGAAGATACATTAATTAATCCTTCGACCAAAGCCTCTGCTAAAAAGGGCTGATGTGCGATGATTTTTTCTACGATTTGAGAGATACTTAGCATATGTATATATTTTTCTCAAAAATAGACAAATTGTTTAATTTTTCACATATAATCGTCTATAAGTATTGATCAAACTTGAGATAAATGAATAATATTATTTCATTGCTATGATCATAAAAATTTTACCTTTGTGACATCGTTAGGGGTGCTTGCTATGCAGGCTGAGATAAAACCCTAGAACCTGATAGGCGTAATTGCAGCGTAGGAAAACGAACCATTCTAAAGAGTATACTTAGCTCTTGATACAAATTCAAACCCTACTTTTTGTTTTACCCATCAGTTTAAAACGTCCTATTAAAACTGTATTCCTTATAAATAGGAATTTAGTTTAATTTTCTACAAACGTATTTAAAGTAAAACATGAAATCAAATTTTGATCAGTACGCGTCTGACTACGATGCATGGTTCCTTGAGAATCAGAATGTTCTTTATTCTGAAGTTAAACTTGTTGCTCACTTCCTTACAAATCCAGGTGATGTATTCTCAGTAGGTTGCGGTAGTGGCTTGTTCGAAGAGATATTGGATAAGGAATTCAATATATCAATTAAGAATGGCTTGGAGCCATCAGAAGGTATGGCTGCAATAGCACGTCAACGTGGATTAAATGTAGAAATTAGTACTGCTGAAGAGATCGAACTTGGATCGGAAAAGTACGATACCATCCTATTTAATGGTACACCAAGCTATATTACCGATTTGAAAATGGCATTTGATAAAGCCTATACAGCTCTACGTCCTGGTGGTAAAATCGTTGTGATCGATGTTCCTAAGGAAAGTTCATATGCTACCATCTACAATTTAGCTAAGGCAGTTGATACCTGGGATCATCCTTTATTGGAAGGCGTTAAGCCAAGAGATCCTTATCCAATTGAATTGGTACGTGTTGCCAATTGGAGAACAACTCAAGAAAAGATAGAAAACTTAAACGATGCAGGTTTTCAGAATCTTGAATTTGCACAAACCTTAACCAAACACCCACTGTATTCAAACAAAATTGCTGAAGAGCCAATAGAAGGTTACGATGCTGGTGACTATGTTGCTATTTGTGCTTTTAAAAACTAGATGTATATGATACAAGCAGAAAAAATCTTTCAGGATTTAAAAAATATCCGTCAGAAATCACCTTTGGTACACAATATCACCAATTATGTGGTCATGAATAATACGGCCAATGCGTTGTTATCTATTGGCGCCTCACCCGTAATGGCTCATGCCCAGGATGAAGTTTCCGATATGGTTGATATTGCCAGTTCGTTGGTGATCAATATGGGAACCTTAAGTGAACATTGGATAGATGCTATGATGCAAGCTGGTGCACGTGCAAAATCGAAAAAGATTCCTATTATTTTTGATCCCGTTGGTGTAGGTGCAACTGCTTATCGTACACAAACTGCTAAGCAAATTATCAAGATCTGTAAACCTCAGATCATTCGTGGTAATGCTTCAGAAATCATGTCATTAGGTGATGAAAAGACAAAAACTAAAGGAGTAAATAGTACAGAATCGACTTTCACTGCTATAGATGCTGCTAAAAACTTGGCCATAAAGCATAAAGCTATTGTTGTAATAAGTGGAGAACTTGATCTTATTACAGATGGTAAGACATTAGTTTTCATTCACAATGGATCAAGTATGATGCCACGCGTAACTGGAATGGGATGTACAGCAACAGCTTTAATGGGTGCTTTTGCTGCTGTTAATTCTAATTTACTCGAAACAGCGGCTCATACCATGGCAGTTATGGGAATTACAGGAGAGTTGGCAGCTAAAAAATCTGCTGGTCCAGCTAGTCTTCAAGTTAATTTTATCGATCAGCTCTATAATTTAACTGAGAATGATATCAAGACACATTTAAAGGTGAAGTATGAAAAAATTTGATTTGAGCCTGTATCTGGTAACAGATAGAGGATTAACAAAAAACCGTCCTCTCGAAACACTTATAAAGGAAGCGATTGAAGGCGGTGTGAGCATGGTTCAGATTCGAGAAAAAGACAGTTCAAGTTTAGAATTTTACGAATTAGCCCTGCGCATCAAATCCATACTGGCTCCTTATCAGATTCCTTTGATCATCAACGATCGACTGGATATTGCTCTGGCAGTTGATGCAGATGGTCTGCATATTGGTCAATCTGACCTACCTTATGCTATTGCCAGAAATTTACTTGGCCAGGATAAAATCATTGGATTATCTGTTGAAAATCTTCAACAGGCAAAGGCAGCTAATGCTTTAGATGTGGATTATATCGGTTTATCACCTGTTTTCTACACAGATACCAAAAACGATATTGCACCTGCTCTTGGTTTAGATGGCATTAAAGAGATTGCGAAAATCAGCAGCTATAGAATGGTTGGAATAGGTGGTATTAACACAAGTAATGCGAGTGATATTATCTCGAGTGGTGCAGAAGGTATTGCTGTCGTTTCCGCAATTTTAAGCCATGAAGATCCAAAGAAGGCGGCTATGGAACTTAAGAAATGTGTAAGAAAAAACAACTAATCATGAAATATAATAGAGTACTGACTATAGCCGGAAGTGATTCTGGAGGAGGAGCTGGTATCCAAGCCGATATCAAGAGCATCTCAGCATGTGGCTGCTATGCAAGTTCAGCCATTACAGCCATTACCGCACAAAATACAATTGGAGTACGAGATATTCACCCAATTCCAAGTGCTATCCTAAAATCTCAAATTGAAGCTGTTCTGGAAGATATTGGAACGGATGCTATTAAGATCGGTATGTTGCACTCTCCTGAAATCATTCAGGTTCTTGCAGACTGTCTGGATAAGTTTCCAATTAAAAATGTAGTGCTTGATCCGGTTATGGTTGCGACATCCGGAGATAAATTACTTATGGATGAAGCCATTGATCATTTGAAAACGGTTTTATTTCCCAAAGTAAGAATCATCACTCCAAATTTGCCTGAGGCTGAAATTTTGCTGGGAAGAAAGATTGAAAAGCAATCCGAATTCAGATCAATTGCTAAGGAATTAGCTCAGAAGTATCAGGTTTCAGTGCTTCTAAAAGCAGGGCACCTGACAGAAGATAATTTAATTGATGTGCTTTATGATTTAGAAAAATCTGAATGCGTGGACTTAGCATCCAAACGTGTTGAAACAAAAAACACACATGGTACAGGCTGTAGTTTATCATCGGCTTTAGCCTCATTTTTGGCAAGAGGATTTGATATTTCGGATTCCGCGAAAAAGGCTAAAGATTTTATAACTGAATCCATTATCGCTGGAAGAGATTACGAAATTGGACAAGGCCATGGTCCTGTGCATCACTTTTATCAATTTTGGAAATAATGGAAGCAGCTGGACCTTTTACACAAAAGCTTTGGGATAGTAGTTTGCCTGTCTTCAATCAAATTGTGACCTGTGAGTTTTTAAAGAAACTGACTGATGGAAGCCTGGACAAAGAGAGTTTCGCGCACTTTTTGACTCAGGATATTATTTACCTGCAAAAAGATGCTGATGCACTTGGCAGACTTGCAAAAAGATCAGATAGTGAAGATGATAAAGCTTTTTTCTCTGCACTTGAACAGGATGGTTTAGAAATAGAGTTTATTCTTCAAGATGAATATCTCACTTATTATCAGCTTGAAGCTGCAACAAGTCAATCTCCAGCTTTCGAAGCATACAGTGCCTTTTTGTTAAAACATAGCCAGGAATCGACTTATGAAAATGCTGTAATCGCTCTTTTGCCATGTTTTTGGTTATATTCTTCAATGAGGATACATACCATTGATAAAGTGACAGGTAATAATCCCTATCAGAAATTTATAGACACATACGCCGGGGATGAATATCGTGAATACACCAAACGTTTTCTTCAAATCGTTGAAAAGCATGCTGTCAACTGCGAAAATGAAAAAGCTGCCATTGAGATCTTTAAACAAGGTATGCAATATGAGCTGAATCTATTTATAGAAGCAATTGAAATAGGTAAAGAAGCCCTTAAGTTGGACTTATTAGTCGGAAAGAGTTGAAATCTTTCATTACCTTCAGATAGATAATTAAATCTGAACCTATGAAAATATTGAATATCTTAATCGCCATGACTCTTGCTGTCGGTTTATTAAATGCATGTCAGGAGCCCCAACAAAAAAAAGATAGCCAAGAAATCTTTAATAAGGAACTTGCTCTTAAACTAAAGGCCGATCAATATGGTATGAGTTCCTACGTGATGGCTTTTCTTAAGAGAGGACCCAATAGGAGTCAGGACTCACTGACAGCAGCGAACTTGCAAAAAGCACATTTAGAGAATATCACGAAAATGGCAGAAGAAGGGACACTGGTTCTTGCTGGTCCTTTTTTGGATGATGGAGATATCAGAGGTATTTATATTTTTAATGTGGCAACAGTAGAAGAAGCTAAAAAGCTGACGGAAAGTGATCCTGCCATTAAAGCTGGTCGATTGGTTATGGAACTGCACCCTTGGTATGGTTCGGCAGCTGTAAAAGAAATCAATGCCATTCACAATCAATTGACAAAAGAGTCTATTTCAGAATAAGTATGAAATTTGTATCAATTAGAAAACCTCTCCGTTAAAACGAAGAGGTTTTTTTTCTTATACAATAATGTAATTCTAGTGCTTGTGTTTGTGCTCTCCTAAATAGGCATGTGAAAAATCGTGAACCGCATCATTCAACTTCTTAATCATCTCCATATTTGTGCTTTGCTTGGCTTTCATAGCATACACGCAAATTTTGTGCAGAAACTCAAGTTGTTTCATACTCTTAGCTTTTTTAGCAGGATCGTCACTCAATTTCACTCTCTGAAACATAAAATATTGAGTTGCAATGGCTTGTAGCTTATTAGCATGCTCTTCCTTATTATTAACCCAACGTACTAATTGATTGTAATCAGGCTTTTCAGCAGCCGATAATTCTACAATCAGTTTCATACTCTTTTCAATGGTTTGAATATGCTCATACATCATTTTAACACGAGCTTCATCATTATAAATACCACAAGGGATTTCACAATGAGCGTATGATTTAATTGATCCAATCCCAATGAACATTAAGCAAATAAGTACCAATACTTTTATCTTCTTCATAACTTATTATTTTGATTTTTAAATTTTAACTGAAATTAATCTAAATAAGCGTAATCTAAAAATATATGTTGACCGAATTAATATCGTTCCCATCTTAATTATTTATACACTTATAGAGAATACAAAATACGAGAGCCAAAATATCGATGAAACATGTAATTCATTTATATTTGCAGCATGAATTCTAAAACTCCTTTTTGTCTGATGCCTTTTATCCATTACCATGTAGGTAATGCAGGATACGTGAAAGCTTGTTGTGTATCCAATATCAATTATGGAAATTGTAATACGCAATCATTCGATGAAATTTGGAGCGGAGAGGCCATAAACATGTTAAGAGCTAAATTCAAAAACGGAGAATCAGATCCACGTTGTGCAGTTTGTTTAAACATAGAAAAATCAGGAGGGAAGAGCATACGTCAGGAAACTCATGAACGCTTTTCATTAGAGAATTGCAGCGAATCTTCTTCATTGCCAAAGTATTTTGATATTCGCTTTTCAAATGCCTGTAATTTTGCTTGCAGAACATGCTGGCATGGTGCAAGTTCAGCTTGGTTTCCCGAGGCAAAAGAATTGAAACGCAATTCTGGAGACAAGGCTATAATTCAAAATATCACTGATTTTGAAGCCTTTATTTCAGAAACAGGTACAGCTCTTTTACAAGCTGAAGAAATCTATTTTGCAGGTGGAGAACCTTTGATGAGTGAGGAACATTATGCTCTTTTGAAATATTTGATTGATAATAAACACACCAATCTGCGCTTACGCTATAATACCAATTTTTCAGTTCTCGAATTTAAAGGTCATAGCATACTTAATTACTGGAAGCAATTTGAGCATGTGGAAATTCTATCCAGTATCGATGCACATAAAAGCCTGGGAGAGTACATTAGAAAAGGTTTCGATTGGAATAGGTTCGTAGAGAACAGAAATGCTATTAGAGAGTTGTCACATATTAAATTCAAAATAGCGCCAACTATTTCCATTCTATCTATTGCTAATTTGCCTGATTTGTACAGAACCTGCTTGGATCTGGGAATTATTGAAAAAGAAGATTTCTATATCAATATATTGGAGCGACCTCATTTTTATAATACCAAAGCTATTCCTAAACCTTTAAAAAGTGAAATTGCCAATTCCTTCGATAAATTTTATAGCTGGGCCAATCTAAATGAGATACCTCAATCTGTCTTAAAACAATTTGAAGAATGCATATATTATATGCAAGCTGAAGATTTAAGTCAACATTGGAAAAAGTTCATTGAAGAGACTAAGCTCTTTGATAAAATGCGAGGGGGTCATCAATCGAACTTAAAAAACACCTTTGGAGATTTCTACACAAATAAATAATTAGATTTTGGATTCAAATTCGTATTATTTAAGGTGAATTTCCATATTATGGATAAATATTTCTAGTTGCTATCAAGTTTTGAACCTTCAAAAGCGGGAATAAAAAACCGATAAACAGAAGCTTACACGATTTCAACCCCTCCCAGACAGCCCTATTTTAGGGCTATTCCGACCTAGGATGCATATTCAATTTAAATATGCCATTCTCAGAAGGGTAAATTCAGAAGAAAAGATTCGATCAGACCAATTCTTTGGCTTTTAGACTTGATTTATGGAATTCCAAAGCATTTTTCACTTCATTTGCTGATGAAGTTTGCATTAATTGATGGCATAATTTAGTCGCACCATAAAAGTCCTTGCAATAGATTTTGAAGAAACGCTTTAGAATAGAAAAATTCTTATTGCCCTGCCAGGTTTGTTCATAAAGCTCGGTATGTTCCCAAAGCATTTTTAAACGCGTCCTTTCGTCCACCTCAGATAGCTTTGGATTGAACAACCAGGGGTCTTTGAAAATACCTCGACCAATCATCACACCATCAACTCCAAACTGATTCACCTTATCCAAACCATCTTGATACGACAAGACGTCACCATTCCCAATAATCTTAATGTGAGGAGCAAGTTCATTTCTTAAAGCGACAGCTTTACCAATCTCATACCAGTCGGCCATTCCTTCAGACATTTGTTTCTGAATTCGTCCATGAAGAATAAGGGCATCAATCGGCATGCCAAGTAAATGAGAGATCCAGGAATCGGTCACAACCTCCTTAAATCCGATACGAGTCTTAACACTAAGAGGTAGGTTTGATCCTTCACGAGTGGCCAAAATAATTTCTTTTGCCAATTCAGGTTCTTGAATAAGAGCTGAGCAACATCCGGATTTAACGACATTCTTCACGGGACAGCCCATATTGATATCAATACCATCAAAATCAGTTTCTTGAGCGATATATTGAGCTGTTTTATAGTATTTCTCCGGAGTTTTGCCCCAGATTTGAGCGATCAACTTAACCGATTTATCTTTTAATTGCTTTTTTTCACTTGGGTTAATCTGCAGGCGATGCTTAACCTTATCATGACCAATTTCATGACACATACCATCTGTTGAGGTAAACTCGGAAAACAATAGATGTAATTTACCTACTTCAGAGTTTCTTAATACCATTTCCCGAAAGACAGTATCAGTCACGTCTTCCATAGGTGCCAATGAAAATGAAGGAGAAGTTTGTGAGTGCCAGAAATTTGATTGCATTACTTTTATTTAGAATTAATAAACATTGCAAAACTATAGTTTTTTATGCAATTGACAAAAGTTAAAAAGCCTTATCTCTCACTTAGTTCAATGACGAAGTGTGAAATAAGGCTAAAAAACTTAAATCAATAATAAATTCGGCTTCTGTTCTAAAAATACAAGCTGACACCCAAGGATAGATTCCATATATCGCTATACTTGACGTAATCGGTTCTTATGGCTTCGAGCAAATAATTATCCATTGTGCCAACCTCAGCATAAAAATCGATTCCTTTTATCGTTTTATTAGGAAGTGGGTAATATATCATTCCTCCAACAAAGGGAGCAAAGTGAATTTTATTTTGAAAATAATATTGATCAGGAAAATGATCTGGGAATTTTCTATACGTATTATGAGTAGAGGCAAGGTTTACACTTAATCCGGCTGTTGGACTAAATGTGATGTTTTTATAATGAAATTTTTTAATCAAGAAAGTGTTCTTCAGCGCTAAGGTGTTTAGTCGATCTGTTTCAGAATGACTAGAAGTTATCCCATACATTAATGATACTTGATACCAATTATCTACGATATAATAAGTGGCACCAATAGCCATGAAACCAATATTACCTGCATATTGAATTTTGGCTGATCTAGGAACATACCATTTCCTCTTTACACTATCCTGTTCAGTTATGCTCTCATTAGCAAGAACAGATGTTGATAACAGTATTACTGCAATAATTGTATATATAAATCTTTGAATCATATCAGTTTTAATCTTTTAGCCTTATTAAATGAATTATTAGAAGATAACTTTTTCTACGCTATAATTATCTTCATCAACTGTAATGATTGCATAATTACGGTCTGGTGTATCACCAACAACTAAATAATCAATTTCATCATATCTTTTATCGAAATAATATTTGTGGGTATGACCATGAATAGAAAGTTCAATATTCTTTTCGAGCATCATTTCATTAAAAATAGATTCGTTTTGATTGATGTATTGATCTGCCCAAGGTGGAATGTGTGATACAGGAAAAACATGATTGTAATTATCATCATTTTTAAGCTTCTCTTTAAACCAATCGAAATCAGGATTTTTATTTCCATTTTCCCATATGACATTATCAAACATCACGAATTTTACACCTCTAAATGTGAATGTATAGTTAGTAGGACCAAAGGATTTTTCATAAATAGCTTTCCCATTTGATAAATGATCATGATTACCAATAACGGTAAGAAAGGGTACGTCTAATTTTCCAATAATCTCGTTAAACCAA
>Ga0209379_10002292_pt1 | contig 11745 bp, 8 predicted proteins | sample tdDd001_FD_187124 | JGI IMG/M metagenome (GOLD analysis project Ga0209379, IMG submission 187124) | Marine sediment microbial communities from the Atlantic coast under amendment with organic carbon and nitrate - tdDd00.1 (SPAdes)... | ecosystem: Environmental > Aquatic > Marine > Coastal >...
AATTCTATTCAGGAGATGGCGCAGGAGATAAAACAACGCGAGAAACAACAGCAAGATTTTGTTGATGCGTTTATTCAGCTAATTGCGCAAGCTATCGATGATAAGTCCCCTTATACGGCTGGGCATTGTAACCGAGTGCCAGAACTGGGCATGATGTTAGCGAGAGCTGCTGAAAAGTCACAATCTGGCCAATTCGAAGGGTTCAAGTTTGAGAATGACAATGAACGTCGAGAGTTCAGAATTGCAGCTTGGCTACATGATTGCGGCAAGATCACGACACCAGAACATATCGTGGATAAAGGCACTAAGCTTGAAGCAAACTACAATCGAATTCATGAAGTCAGAATGCGCTTTGAAGTGCTATGGCGAGATGCTGAAATCGAATTTCTTCAATCACAACTTTCTTCGACTCTGAACAAAAAAGAGGCGCTGACGCAATTACACTCAAAGAAACAGCAACTCCAAGAGGATTTTGGTTTTATCGCGACGGCGAATGTCGGCGGGGAGTTCATGAGTGATGATAAAGTTGAACGAATCAAACAAGTTGCGGCTCAAACGTGGCAACGCCATTTCGATGATAGGTTGGGTTTATCACCGTTTGAAGAACTGAATAAGTCAGAGTCGGAAGTGAGGCTACCCGTAACAGAACCTTTGTTGTCTGATCGCCCTGAACACATTGTTAAGCGAATTAGGCCATTGGTATTTGACCCAAGTTTTGGCATTAATGTCGATGTGCCAGAGCATCAATATAATTTGGGTGAAGTGTATAATCTGTCCATTAGTCGTGGAACCTTAACCGCAGAAGACCGATTTAAAATCAACGAGCATATGATCAGTGGGATCAAGATGCTTGAAGCACTGCCATTCCCTGCAGAATTAAGCAATGTTCCTCGTTATGCCTCTACCCACCATGAAACGCTGAAAGGAACAGGCTACCCACGTAAGCTTAGCGCCAAAGATTTATCAATACCTGAACGAATTTTGGTCATTGCTGATATTTTTGAAGCGCTCACCGCAGCTGATAGACCGTATAAGAAAGCGAAGCCAGTCAGTGTGGCCATCGATATTTTATATAAGATGGCACTTGATGAGCACGTCGATATTGAGCTGTTTAGACTGTTTTTGTCGAGTGGTGTGTATAAAGAATACGCAGAGCAATTTTTACCAGAAGAGCAAATTGATGCCGTCGATATTAGTCAGTACTTTTCGGAGCAGAAAGTCGCTTAATTAATGGATGTGCTAATCAACTTGAGGTCAGGTTGATTAGCGACTATCCACCAATAGTAGCTTTGCACTTCGATAAGCAAAGTTCATACTTTCGATTTCGTTCGGTCGGTTGACTAACTGATCAACGGTTGGCAGTACGACAAAGAAAACAAGCGGATCCGGATTCATTTGACGCCAAGTTGCGTTTTCTGAAGGCTTTTTATAGGCCTGCAAGTTAATAGTGAGTACCAAATTGGTTTCATCTAACTGGCTGTCTTTGAATGCTCCTAGCTCATGGACAGCCCCCCACAAACTTTCAAGAGAGCGTTCATTACTGCTCTTTAAGAAAAACTCTAGTTCGAGCGTCTCTTGCGCATTACGTACGACAGAGACGAGTCGTTCGGTTCTACGTACTCCATCTTCGAAGGGCAGGTACCCTAAATTATTGTCGACAATCTTCTGTGATTGGGGGCAAACCTGAATGGTGTCTGCACTTTGTTGGCTAGCATACAGTTCGCAAGTAAACTGCTTAATCAGAGTTTCTAAACCTAGATGAAACTCATCTTGATAGAGATCGGTAATAGACAAACTATTGCTAGCGACCACCTCTGAAAAAATCGTCGCGGCGTTATTGTTTACTTTGACTGTGTCATTGACGGGTACATATCGATTTTGTTTGATCGCACTTTTTAACACGTTATTCGATTCAATCACTGAGATCTTTTCATCAGAATATGTTGAGTCGCGGATCGACGGGTAATAGGGGGTTAGTTCAGGCTGTGAAAACATCGAACAACCTAGTAACGAAGTGCTTAAAGCAAATAGAACTGTAGAGTTAACGATATGACTGCGCATTGCTCTTCATGAGTATCTCAAAAATGACTATGTATCGATTCTATGCCCTTTGACTTAACTCGTCATTAACTCCATATCAATTTTGCAAACGTACTAGCGTTTTGCTCAAGCGACATCTGCGAATTAAGAGTTATACCTTAGTCTAAATTGTCGACAATTCCCTTGATTGTCGACAATGTTGTAGTCTATTTTATAAACAAGTTAAGAAATTGTTGACACTCTTTGGATGGATGTCTTCTACGGATGGGCTATGAACGTTGAACTAAAACCAAGCTATAAGTCAGCAGGTAGTGAGAAAGAGAACACCAAATCTGAAACTCTGACTGAGTCTCTAGTAGAAGCTATTGTAGGTGGTGAAATTGAGCCTGGCAGCAAAATCTCAGAGCCAGAGTTAGCGAAAAAATATTCGGTAAGCCGAGGGCCACTTCGAGAAGCCATCATGCGTTTAGAAGGATTAGGGCTGATTGAACGTATTCCACATGTTGGCGCTCGTGTTATTACGCTCTCTCCTGAAAAGCTGATTGAGCTCTACGCAGTTCGTGAAGCGCTAGAGGGGATGGCAGCACGCTTAGCCGCTCGTTATATCACTCAAGAAGAGTTATTAGGCCTAGAAACCTTATTGTCGACACATACCCGACATATTGAGCAAGTAGAAGGTGCATCTTATTTTCATCAGCATGGCGATTTTGATTTCCATTATCGGATCATCAAAGCGAGTCGAAATAGCAAATTGATAGGATTACTTTGCAACGAGCTATACCACTTGCTGAGGATGTATCGCTATCAATCTCCGCGCTCACAATCGAGACCTGTCGAAGCACTTAATGAACACAAATTTATTCTTCAGGCGATTCGTAATCGTGATGAAGAGCTATCTGAAATGCTAATGCGACGCCATATATCAGGCAGTCGAAAACTTATTGAACAACAAATACTAACGGACTAGAGGATTTCATCATGAGTTTATCTCCGGGGGCGAAGTTTAGACTCGCTGTAGAGCAAAATGATCCACTGCAGATTGTGGGCACCATTAATCCATATTGCGCCATGATGGCCAAAAATCTGGGCCACCAAGCCATTTATTTATCAGGAGGTGGTATTGCGAACGCCTCTTATGGTTTGCCTGATTTGGGCATTACTACATTGAATGATGTGCTGGTGGATGTGGACAGAATTACTAATACTTGTGATTTACCACTTCTAGTTGATATCGACACCGGATTTGGCGGCGCATTCAACATTGGCCGAACCATTAAAGCGATGGAAAAAGCCGGAGCTGGTGCGGTTCATATGGAAGATCAAGTGGCACAAAAACGTTGTGGTCATCGCCCGAACAAAGCCATTGTGAGCCAACAAGAAATGGTCGACCGAGTGAAAGCGGCGGTAGATGCACGCAATGATGAAAGCTTTGTCATTATGGCGCGAACAGATGCCTTGGCAGTCGAGGGTATGGATAGCGCCATTGAGAGAGCTATCGCTTGTGTAGAAGCCGGGGCGGACATGATTTTCCCTGAAGCGATGAACCAGCTTGATCAATATGTTCAATTCTCAACTGCACTATCAGATGCGACAGGTAAGCATGTGCCTATTCTGGCCAATATTACAGAATTTGGCCAAACACCGCTGTATGGTCGGGAAGAACTCGCAAAATCTAAGGTTGATATGGTGCTTTACCCATTGAGTGCGTTCCGTGCCATGAATAAAGCCGCTGAAATGGTTTATAAACATCTGCTTGAAGTGGGTAACCAAGAAGCATTGCTTGATTCGATGCAAACACGCAAAGAGTTGTATCAACACCTTAATTATCATGATTACGAAGACAAACTCGACCAACTGTTTTCTGAAGGAAAGTAATCGCAAAAAAAGTGGAAGTCCAAGAAGACTCATTAACCTAATCCAATAACGTGAAACGTCTGGCCTCCAATCGCTCCGACTAAGAGAGCAAAGTCAGACAGAAAAGGAGTTCTATCATGCCTAATGAAATAGGTGGCGCAGGCCTACGCGGTCAAAGCGCAGGAAGCACAGCTTTATGTACTGTCGGTAAAACGGGGACAGGTCTTACTTATCGAGGTTACGATATTACGGATCTGGCCAACAACGCCCAATTTGAAGAAGTGGCTCACTTACTGTTACGCGGTCACTTACCCAATCAGCAAGAATTGGATGACTATAAAACGCGCCTTGTAGGTTTACGTGGTTTACCGAAAGAGCTTAAGCAGGCGTTAGAGCTTATTCCAGCTGACGCTCATCCGATGGATGTGATGCGAACGGGTAGCTCTGTATTGGGTAACCTAGAACAAGAGGTGGATTTCTCTGAGCAGCTTGATGCCACTGAGCGAATGCTTGCGCTGTTCCCTGCAATTATTTGTTATTGGTACCGATTCAGTCACGAAGGTGTTCGTATTGATACTGAAGATAGCTCAGAAGATTGCATTGGTGGGTACTTCTTGAAGATGCTAACCGATAAAGCACCGAGCGCACTTCACAAGCAAGTGATGCACTGTTCGTTGATCTTATACGCAGAGCATGAATTCAATGCATCGACTTTCTCTGCTCGTGTTTGTGCTTCTACTCTGTCAGACATTCATTCATGTATTACTGGTGCAATTGGTACGCTACGTGGTCCTCTTCATGGCGGTGCAAATGAAGCAGCGATGGAGATGATAGAAAACTGGATGACACCAGATGAAGCAGAAAGCAACATCATGAATATGCTGGCGAATAAAGACAAAATTATGGGCTTTGGCCATGCTATTTATCGCGAAAGTGATCCGAGAAACGCATTGATCAAACGTTGGTCTAAAGAATTGTCAATTGCAGTCGGCGACACCCACCTATACGCGGTTTCAGAGCGTGTGGAATCGGTGATGAAGCGTGAGAAAGGGCTCTTCTGTAATGCGGACTTTTTCCATGCATCGGCCTATCACTTCATGGATATTCCAACCAAGCTATTTACTCCGATCTTCGTAATGAGCCGTTTGACGGGCTGGGCGGCGCACGTGTTTGAGCAGCGAGAGAACAATCGCATCATTCGCCCGAGTGCCGATTATACCGGGCCGGATCATCAAGATTGGGTTCCTATTGAGCAGCGTTAAGCGCGGACTCGATGCTGCCTCTTCTTACTCAATGGATGGGGCAATTGGAACTGGAACAAGCATTGGAAGCATCTTATGAATATAAATACACAATATAGAAAACCGCTTCCGGGAACTCATCTTGACTATTTTGATGCCCGTGAAGCCGTTAACGATATTTCTCCCGGCGCGTATGACGGATTGCCATACACGTCACGTGTACTTGCTGAACAGTTGGTACGACGTTGTGATCCAAATACGCTCACCGACAGTCTAAAACAGTTGATTGAACGTAAGCAGGAACTTGATTTCCCTTGGTATCCGGCTCGGGTCGTCTGCCACGATATTTTAGGTCAAACTGCGTTAGTCGATTTAGCTGGGTTACGTGATGCCATTGCGGATGAAGGTGGGGACCCTGCCAAAGTAAACCCTGTGGTAGAGACGCAATTGATTGTCGATCACTCACTAGCGGTTGAACATGGTGGTTTTGATCCAGACGCATTTGACAAAAATCGAGTGATTGAAGAGCGCCGTAATGAAGACCGATTTCATTTTATCGAGTGGTGTAAAACCGCGTTTGAAAATGTCAGCGTGATCCCTGCTGGTAACGGCATCATGCACCAGATCAATCTGGAGAAGATGTCGCCAGTCGTCCAATCAAAAAATGGCATCGCCTATCCCGATACCTGTGTCGGAACAGACAGTCATACGCCACACGTAGATGCGCTGGGTGTCATTGCGATTGGTGTAGGCGGCTTAGAGGCGGAAACGGTTATGCTGGGTCGCCCTTCTATGATGCGCTTGCCTGACATCGTCGGTGTTAAGTTGGTCGGGACACGTCAAGCGGGTATTACTGCGACGGACATCGTATTAGCCATTACTGAGTTTTTACGCGAGCAGCGTGTTGTTTCTTGTTACTTAGAATTCTTTGGTGAAGGGGCAAGTAGTTTAACTATTGGTGACCGTGCCACCATTTCAAACATGACTCCGGAATATGGCGCGACTGCAGGTATGTTCTATATCGACCAGCAAACCATTAACTACTTGAAGTTAACAGGGCGTGATGATCAGCAAGTGGAACTGGTCGAACAATACGCTAAACAAACCGGGCTGTGGGCAGTTGACCTTGAAAGCGCACAATATGAGCGAGTTTTAGAGTTCGATCTCTCTTCAGTGACGCGTAATATGGCTGGTCCGTCGAACCCACATCGCCGATTGCCGACATCAGAGTTGGCCGAGCGTGGGATCTCTGGTGAGTGGCAAGAAAAAGAAGGGGAGTTGCCTGATGGTGCTGTCATTATTGCGGCGATCACTTCATGTACCAATACCAGTAATCCACGTAATGTGGTGGCAGCGGGCCTAGTCGCGAAAAAAGCCAATCAACTAGGGCTGATTCGTAAACCTTGGGTCAAATCTTCTTTTGCTCCGGGTTCTAAAGTGGCCAAGCTTTATCTTGAAGAAGCAGGCTTGTTACCAGAGTTAGAGAAGCTAGGCTTTGGTATTGTCGCGTATGCTTGTACTACCTGTAACGGCATGAGTGGAGCGCTAGATCCTCAAATTGAAAAAGAGATTATTGACAGGGATCTCTATTCAACTGCTGTGCTGTCAGGTAATCGAAATTTTGATGGTCGTATCCACCCCCACGCTAAACAAGCTTTTTTAGCCTCACCTCCGCTTGTTGTCGCTTATGCTCTGGCCGGTACGATTCGCTTTGATATCGAACGCGATGCTCTAGGCCATGATGCGAATGGTAAACCCATTTACTTGACAGATTTATGGCCCACGGATGAAGAGATCGATGAAGTCGTCGGTCAACATGTTAAACCTGAGCAATTCAATCAGATCTACATTCAAATGTTTAAGCTTGATGATGAAGAGCGCAGTAGCAGCCCACTGTATGACTGGCGGCCGCAAAGCACCTATATTCGCCGTCCTCCCTATTGGCAAAAAGAGGGTGAGGGTGCATTAGCAGGTGAGCGAACTTTGTCTGGTATGCGTCCATTGGCCATTCTTGGTGACAACATTACTACTGATCACCTCTCACCTTCGAATGCGATTATGGCCAGCAGTGCTGCTGGCGAATATCTAGCGAAAATGGGCGTGCCAGAAGAAGACTTTAACTCTTACGCCACGCATCGAGGCGATCACCTAACAGCCCAACGCGCGACATTCGCGAATCCCAAACTCTTTAATGAGATGGTGCAAGAGAACGGTCAAGTGAAGCAAGGTTCATTGACGCGGATTGAACCGGAAGGTCAAGTGGTTCGGATGTGGGAAGCGATTGAAACCTACATGCAGCGTAAGCAACCTCTCATTATTGTCGCAGGTGCGGATTACGGGCAAGGCTCTTCTCGAGATTGGGCGGCAAAAGGAGTTCGATTAGCTGGTGTGGAAGCGATAGTCACTGAAGGGTTTGAGCGTATTCACCGGACTAATTTAGTTGGAATGGGAGTTCTGCCTTTGCAATTTAAAGCGGGCATCACTCGCCATACACTCGAACTTGATGGCACAGAAGTCTATGACGTGTTGGGGCATATTGAACCCGGCGCTGATCTTGCGCTGGTCATCACTCGTGCGAACGGTGAGAAAGTCGATGTCGCTGTGACTTGTCGTCTGGATACGGCAGACGAAGTCCATGTCTACAATGCAGGCGGTGTACTACAGCGCTTCGCACAAGACTTTTTAACTCAATAACGGCTTTGTAGGAGTAACGCTATGGATAAAGTACAAAGCCAAATCAAAGTTGCTGCAACCTACATGCGAGGCGGTACCAGTAAAGGGGTTTTCTTTAACTTGAAGGACTTGCCAACTAAGGCACAGCAGCCCGGTGAAGCAAGAGACAAACTGCTAATGCGAGTTATCGGAAGCCCAGATATGTATGGCAAACAAATCGATGGCATGGGGGGCGCGACATCAAGTACCAGTAAAACGGTGATTGTTAGTCAAAGCGAACGAGATGATCATGATGTGGACTATCTATTTGGCCAAGTCTCTATCGATAAACCTTTCGTTGATTGGAGTGGTAATTGTGGCAACCTTTCTGCAGCAGTTGGGCCGTTTGCGATTCATGCTGGGCTAATACCAGCGCAGAGAATACCAAAAAATGGGATTGTCGAAGTACGTGTTTGGCAAGTCAATATCGCTAAAACAATTGTTGTGCATGTGCCGATAGTTAATGGACAAGTGCAGGAGACAGGAGCGTTTGAACTTGATGGTGTGACCTTTCCTGCGGCAGAGATACAAGTTGAGTTTATGGATCCAGCTGATGGTGAAGGGAGCATGTTTCCAACTGGTAATCTAATTGATGATTTTGATGTGCCGGGTATGGGAACGCTTAACGCAACCTTTGTGAATGCAGGGATCCCAACTATCTTTATTGACGCTGAATCTATCGGCTATCAAGGTGTAGAGCTGCAAGATGATATCAATAACGATGTCGCTGCATTAGAGGCGTTCGAGACGATTCGGGCCTATGGTGCGTTGAAAATGGGCTTGATTGATAGTCTTGAAGAGGCGCAGAGTCGTCAACACACACCAAAAGTTGCGTTTGTTTCAAAGCCTAAGACATACCTATCTTCAAGCCAAAAGAGGATTGAGCCATCGGACGTTGACCTGTTAGTACGAGCTTTGTCTATGGGTAAGTTACACCATGCAATGATGGGAACTGCCGCCGTGGCTATCGCTTCAGCCGCTTGCGTTCCGGGAACCTTGGTGAATTTGGCTGCTGGTGGTGGTGGAAAAACTAGCGTGACGTTTGGCCACCCTTCAGGAACCTTAAAAGTCGGGGCGAAAGCCACGCAAACCAAACATGGCTGGGTAGTAGATAAGGCCGTTATGAGTCGTAGTGCGAGAATTATAATGGAAGGTTTCGTAAGGGTGCCCTCCAACGTTTTTGAATAACTCACTTGCTGCAAAAATACAATGTCAGGACATACTGGAGGAAGCAATATGTCTGCATATCAAAAAGAATACTTATGGGCGCAAACCGAGCCGGAACAGTTTTGGCAAGCGCAAGCAAAAAACATTGATTGGTTTGAAGCACCAAAAACGATTATCCAATCCGATGAAAATGGCATCGAGCGATGGTTTCCAGACGGTTTGCTAAATACCTGTTGGTTGGCGTTGGACTATCATTGCGAGCAAGGTCGAGGTGATAACACTGCCTTGATCTACGACTCTCCCGTCACCAACAAGAAACAACAATTCAGTTATACGCAGCTTCGCGATCAGGTTGCAAAAATTGCAGGTATGTTAGCAAATCAAGGAGTGACGAAGGGCGATAGAGTGGTTATCTATATGCCGATGATTCCTGAAGCTGCAATGGCAATGTTAGCCTGTGCTCGGTTAGGGGCGATTCACTCTGTGGTCTTCGGTGGCTTTGCGCCAAATGAGTTGGCAGTACGTATCGAAGATGCAGAACCCAAAGTGATAATGACAGCCTCTTGTGGCGTTGAAGTCAGTAAGGTTATTCCTTACAAGCCACTCGTTGATAAAGCCATAATGGACAGCCGATGGAAGCCTGAAAGCGTATTTGTATTGCAGCGCCCTGAATGTGAAGCTGAGTTGAATACTGCCCGTGATATTGAATGGCAGAGTGCGTATCAACAAGCATTGCCTCATGCTTGTGTGCCGGTACTTGCAACGGATCCTCTCTACATTTTGTACACTTCAGGAACAACCGGAAAACCAAAAGGTGTGGTTCGTGATAACGGTGGCCACGCAGTTGCGATGAAGTATTCGATGAGTGCTATCTACAATATGCCGCAAGATGGCGTGTTCTGGGCAGCATCGGACGTCGGTTGGGTTGTTGGCCATTCTTATATTGTTTACGCGCCGTTGATTCATGGCTGCACTACCATCTTGTTTGAAGGCAAGCCAGTAAGAACGCCTGATCCAGGTGCGTTCTGGCGAGTGTGTGAGGAATATAAAGTTGACGTGCTCTTCTCTGCGCCAACGGCATTTCGCGCGATTAAGAAAGAAGATCCAGACGGTAAGTTTCTTGAACAATATGACTTATCTAAGCTGCAGACCATCTTTATGGCCGGTGAACGTTTAGACCCACCAACATTAGAGTGGGTTGAGTCTAAATCGAATAAGCCTGTGGTTGATCACTGGTGGCAAACGGAGACTGGGTGGGCCATCGCTGGCAACCCAACGGGTATCGAGTCTATGCCAGTTAAAGCAGGATCAGCAACTAAACCGATTCCAGGCTATCAGGTTGAAATACTTAATGAGTTAGGAGAAGTGGCACAGGCTAACCAACAAGGTTTTGTTGCCCTTAAACGCCCGTTGCCACCAAGTTGTCTACCAACGGTATGGCGTAACCATGACCGTTTTGAATCAGGGTATTTAAGCCAGTTCCCAGGTTATTACGTTTCTGGAGATGGTGGCTACTTAGATGAAGAGGGCTATCTGTTCATTATGGGGCGTATTGATGACGTCATTAACGTTGCCGGTCATCGACTTTCAACCGGTGAGATGGAAGAGATTGTCGGCGGCCATCCTGCTATTGCTGAATGCGCGGTAGTCGGGGTTCATGATGATCTTAAAGGTCAGCTTCCGCTAGGGTTTGTCGTTTTAAAAGACGGCGTCAAAGTAGATGACCTCGAGTTAGAGGGGGAGTTAGTGGGCAAGGTCCGTGACGAAATTGGTGCAGTGGCTTGCTTTAAACATGCGCTAGTTGTGGAAAGGTTACCGAAGACGCGTTCAGGTAAAATACTGAGACGCACGATTCGTCAAATCGCAGATGGTGAGCAATACACGGTACCGTCAACCATTGACGACCCAACCAGCTTAGACGAAATCGAGAAAGTTCTGAGCTCTTGAGTAAGAATTCTTACATTTGAGTCACAAGGCCTCCTTATCTAAGGAGGCTTTTTTGTTGATAATTGAAACGGAAACAATCACACTATTACTTTATTCGCATTACGAAAATATCTATGCAATCCCTAACGTTACGAGCGGCTAATCAGAGCGATCTAGAGCAACTTAATGAGCTTATGTATCAGCTTCATGATGAGCACCATCGGCAGTCTCCAGATTTTTTTAAGACAGCAGAAGACATTGAACAAGAGAAGAGTATTGCGCGTTATCTTGATAACCCCGAATGCTTAGTGTTTGTCGCTTGTGATGACAAGAAAGTGATTGGCTTTATTTCTGGGCATTTTTGCGAGCTCATATCGACTGTGAGCAAACCCGTTCAAATGGGCAGCATTGATGAGTTGTATGTGATGCCAAGTCACCGAAAACAAGGTGTAGCGGGTATGCTTTGTCAACGAATCGAACAGACGTTCGAAGAGTATGGTGTAAAAGAGATGTTTGTTGAGGTCTGGGATTTTAATCAGCCAGCCAACCAGTTGTATCATCAATTAGGTTTCGTCAGTCACATTAATTGGTTGCGTAAACCACTAGGAAAATAAATAGAATTAATGAATATATATATGAGAATGCTTAGCTCTTGGTTTGTCTTACTGCTAGGCGTTGTGTCATTGGGTAGTGCCGCCAAAACATTTGCTTCAGAAGACTCTAATTCCGAGATTAAAGGCGCGGCATGTATCATTCGAGCAGACAACAAAGTTGTGCTTGTTCATGAAATTATCACTAAAAAGCT
>Ga0209379_10002295_pt1 | contig 11735 bp, 12 predicted proteins | sample tdDd001_FD_187124 | JGI IMG/M metagenome (GOLD analysis project Ga0209379, IMG submission 187124) | Marine sediment microbial communities from the Atlantic coast under amendment with organic carbon and nitrate - tdDd00.1 (SPAdes)... | ecosystem: Environmental > Aquatic > Marine > Coastal >...
ATGTTTGAAACTTGGTACAAGATGGCTTCACTGATTCAATCAGGCCTAGATCTAACGCCAATTATCACTCACCACTACAAGATTGATGACTTCCAAAAAGGCTTCGACGCTATGCGTAGCGGGCTTTCTGGCAAAGTTATCCTTGATTGGGAATAGCAGAATTTAGTTTCTAAATAGTAAAAGGCGATAGGTTAAACTGTCGCCTTTTTTGTGTTTGGAATGATGTAAATATTCTTCCTTTAACAAGAAACTAAGTTACCAATCTCTCATCAAACGGAAAGTGAATGACTTCTACAATATTTGCTTTCGTAGCGGCGGGATGGCTCGAATTGAATAGGTAGTTGGTAGATTCAGGGAGAATCGCACTCGGGACTTTGGCAAGTAAGGTATGGCCATCTTTCAGCCATTCGTTTCCAATAGCTTGCGTGCTTCTTTCGTTCTTTGTCCAATTGTTTTTTAAAATAGGTGAGTAGCTTTGAGCCAGTTCATCATCGTCGATTTCAACTTTGAGCAGTTTGAATCGGTCAGGCAAATCTTCTAGATCGATATCTAAGCCAGCTAAAACCTCAAGTAGTGCGAGTGCAGGGTGTTCTGCAAGATAGACGATAAGGTGGCCTTGAGAATGCCACCTTCCACTTGCTTTAAGCCCGCCAATACCTTTTAAATCTTCAAAATCTGATATTCGCCAAAGTATCGCCATTAGAAATATCCAGATTCGATTCTCAAGAGCAATTGTTCGACAATGTTGCCACCAAACTCATCTTGCATGGCTTCTTTTGGAGTTCGCCCATCAAGTTTTTTCTTAGGTTTACTTAGCCAGTTATTCGCTTTTTGCTCGTTGCCAAACACAGCAACTGCTTGAGCGGTTAATCGAGCTGCGCGAATGACTTTAGCACTTTCATCTCGAGTCAGTTTTTCGGATTTGCTGACACGATGCGATAAGGTTCGGCTAGGGATCACCCAGTTCAGTTCTTGTTTCTTAAATCCGTGTTCAATCAACGTATTTATTACTGACGGGTCGACACCATCGCGCACTAGATTTGAAAGGTCTAGTTCATTGTCTATAGACCAGCCAAACCAAGTATTTAAGTTTGCATTCGCTGCAGTTTCGATTGTGGTAGACATAGTGAGTAACCTCTTAGGCAATATGCCATTATTTTAGCGCATTTTGCTAATTGGTCAAATTTACGCCCAGACACTCGTCAAAAGAGGGGATTTTTGCTCAATATTGCTTTGTAGTACGCATTTACTTATTGAGAATCAGCGCGATTGCAATTCCTTTGAACATGGTTCGAAAGTTAGTATGAAAACAAAGATTACTCTCTACTTTAAGACAGTTATGTCGACTTATGATGTCTAGGACACCGTTGGCGATATAAGGAAAGAGAAATGAAAAAATCAATTTTAGCATTAGGTCTTTGTACTGTGTTTGCAGCGTCAGCGCAGGCGGCGAACTGGGGATATGAAGGCGAACATGGACCTGAACACTGGGGAGAGTTTGCTTCTGAATGTGCAAATGGTAAAAACCAAAGTCCAGTGAATATTGAGTCGGCTACCGACGCTGATTTGAAAGATCTGCAATTTGATTACGAAGGCAAAGTGATTTCTTTGCTAAACAATGGTCACACTTTGCAAACCAGTTTAGAGGGAAGCAATACATTAAAAGTGGATGGTAGAGCGTTTGAACTGAAACAGTTCCACTTCCATACGCCTTCTGAAAACCATGTTGATGGTAAAGAGTACCCGTTAGAAGCACACTTCGTTCATGAGGATGAGCAGGGCAACTTGGTCGTTGTAGCGGTATTCTTTAAACTTGGCGAGTCGAATTCAACGTTAGCTAAACTACTACAAAACATACCGAGTAAAGATCAAAATATTGCGATTAAAGTACCGTTTGATGCGGATGCTCTAATTCCAAGTGACAAAGAGTATTACCGCTTTAGTGGATCGTTGACTACTCCACCATGCTCTGAAGGGGTTCGTTGGTTAGTGCTTAAAGATGTACAGAGCATCTCGCCGGAACAAGTAAAACAATTCGCCAACGTGATGGGAGAGAACAACCGTCCAATTCAAGCCTTAAATGCACGCCTTATTCTCGAAAATCAGTAGCTCGCTATCCAAGAGTACTAGATTGTCTAGTACGACTTAGCTAAAGCAATGGGTTCTGTGCGAATCCATTGCTTTTCTCGTTAAAACAACCGTTAAGCAATAAATGAATACCGCAAATTGGGTTATACAATGAGTGTGACATACATCTAGTTATCTCAGGATAAATTCCTTTTCATTGCTCCTTCAATGCTATTAGTGATGTTGATTTGAGAGACAGCCCGTTGAATGGGAGTCTAAGTTCGAGCGATTTGCTATAGGAGGAAGGATGTCAGTTCATACTTTGTTTAGTCATAAATCAGAGCTCTATGAGTTAGCTCGACCACTATACCCTGAAGCCTTGTTTGAGTACTTGTCTACTGTTGCACCTGCTACAGAAGCTGTGTGGGATTGCGCATGTGGAAACGGGCAGGCAGCAGACAGCTTGGTGCGTTACTTTCAAAATGTGGCTGCAACAGACGTGAGTACGGCGCAAATCGAAAATGCGAAGCAACATCCGAAGATTAAGTATTCAGTCTGCTCATCAGAAAACAGTGGTTTTGATGGCGGTGCTTTCGACTTAGTTTGTGTGGCTCAGGCGTTGCATTGGTTTGATTTTGATAAGTTTTGGCCGGAGGTTAAGCGAGTACTTAAACCGGGAGGTGTCTTTGCTGCTTGGGGCTACACTTGGCCTTGTGTGAGTAGAGAGATAGACCAAGAATTGAAATGTTCGATTTTAGATAAGATTGAACCTTATTGGGCTCCTCAGAACCGATTGCTTTGGGATCACTATCGAGACGTAGAGTTTCCTTTCACTCAACTGTCGCCACCCTCATTTGAAATGAAAGTGGACTGGACGTTAGATGAGTACCTAGATTTCATTTGTACTTTTTCAGCGACCAGGCTTTGCATAGATGAGCATGGGGATGAGTTCATCAAACAGGCTCGCAAGATGCTGATAGAGCTATGGGGTGATGGTAAAAAGGAAGTGAATTTAGATTTTGTTCTCTACGTGGGTAAGGTGCAGTAAACGATGAGTTTGAAGACGTTAAAGCAGCTCTATTGGCGAGAGATCAAGGAGCAACTGGTAGATCTGCACGAGGTGGATGATCTTGATATTGATTCTGCCGATTTGGAGCAGTGGCAGCGGTGTAAAAGAGCGATAAGTGAAAGCGATGTCTCAAACAGTCATTGGATAAAAACCTGTACGGGTGGTTACATCACGGAGGTTTGTTTTCACTCTGATGGTACTCTTGAAGAGTTTCGCCTGTTTGACCGTTTCGCGACGAAAGGGTGTTGGAAGGTCGAAGATGGACTGCTTAATGTTGATATCTACAAAGGCGAAAATCACTATCACTTTTCTGTTGTTGGAAACGGTGAAATCAACATACACTCAGCGGTTGAGTATAAAAATGGAGAACTGCACTCTTATCTAAAGTTGGCACAGGTAAAGGCATAAACAGAATATGGAAATTAAAATTGATGACCTAAATGGCGGCGAAGTGATTCAGCTGCTCGAAGAACACTTGGCAGATATGTATGCCACATCGCCACCAGAGAGTGTTCATGCACTTGATGTTTCGGCGTTAAAATCACCAGAAATCACTTTTTACAGCAGTTGGCGTGACGATGAGTTATTGGGCTGTGTTGCGATTAAAGCGCTTGATAATACTCATGTCGAACTCAAATCAATGCGTACATCGAACAATGCAAGAAACCAAGGCGTGGCATCTAAACTGTTGAGCCATGTCATTGAGCAAGCACGCGAGAAAGGCTTTGCAACAATCAGCTTAGAAACAGGCTCTCAAGAGTTTTTCAAGCCAGCGCGTTCGCTGTATGAGAAGTATGATTTTAGTTACTGTGAACCGTTCGGAGATTACCAAGAAGACCCTCACAGTCGATTTATGACTCGTCAACTGTAAACCAATAGAGAAACGGCTTAGTGAGAACTAAGCCGTTTTTACGTTGTTATTCAGGTTTTAGCGCTAACACCTTATCAATGTCTGCGGCACTGTTGCGCTGAGGGACTTGCTCCCACTCTTCACCCCATGAGCGGTTAACCATACGCCCGCGTTGTACCGCTTCACGTTGTTCAATCTCTTTCGCCCAACGAAGCACATTGGTATAACCCTCAGTTTGCAAGAACTCTACGGCATCGTAGGCATTGCCTAACGCGACATTGCCATACCACGGCCAAGTCGCAATGTCAGCAATGGTGTATTCGTCTCCAGCTAAGAAGCGCGTTTTAGCCAGTTGCTTGTCGAGAACATCAAACTGACGTTTCGCTTCCATGGTGAAGCGATTGATAGGGTACTCAAACTTCTCTGGCGCATAAACATAGAAGTGACCGAAACCACCGCCAAGATACGGCGCAGAACCCTGAAGCCAAAATAGCCAGTTCATCGTGCGCGTTCTTGCTTCAATCTCTTTTGGTAAGAAGTGACCAAACTTCTCGGCAAGGTAAAATAGAATGTTACCCGATTCAAAGACATTGATTGGTTCTGCACCAGAGCGATCAACCAGAGCTGGGATTTTCGAGTTAGGGTTGATCTCAACAAAGTCTGAACCAAATTGATCGCCATCCCCGATTTTGATCAAGTAAGCATCGTACTCAGCTTCTGAAACCCCCAGCGCAAGCAGTTCTTCTAGCATGATGGTGACTTTCTGGCCGTTAGGCGTTCCCATCGAATATAGCTGGATAGGGTTTTGACCGATAGGCAGCGTTTGCTCGTGACGAGCGCCTGAATCAGGACGGTTAATACTCGCCCACTGGCCGCCGCTTTCGTCGTCCATTGTCCAAACTCTTGGTGGTTGATATTGATTTGTCATTGTTATTCCTTATCCAAAGTAATGTCCGGCATTAACTATCATTGGGTTAAGATAAGTAAATAAAAAGAGTTGAATGTCAAAAGTGTTAGAACAGAAAGTTATTGGCAAGTGCAGCGAAGAATAATAACAAGCCTGATGCGGTGGTTCAGGCTTGCTCGAACATTAGCTCTGTTTTAGATAAGCCAATACATCAGTTAGAGAGGGCATGATTGCGTGACCTAGCGCCTTTATTTCATCGCAAGGCTCTACAAGGTCAGGGATTTGGTAAGTGGTCATGTGTGCAGCTACAGCACTACGAACGCCATTATTAGAGTCTTCAAAGGCAATACATTGAGTGGGCTCAACATTCAGTCGGCTTGCTGCAAGCAGGTAAATTTCAGGGTCGGGTTTACCGTGCAATACTTCACAGCCACAGGTGAGATTGTCAAAATAGTGGTCAAGCCCTGCTAATTTGAGCTTGATTGTTGCCACTTCGCGGTGAGTAGATGTGGCTACAGCTGTAGGGATCCCGTTCTCTTTTAGCCAATTAAGTAGCTCGATAACGCCTTGCTTAACGGGAATGGCTTGGTGCTTAACAATCGCATCATAGTTTACGCGCCACTCTGCGTGCAGTGCTTCGTAATGTTCGCCGTAAGCTTGACGAAAAATCGTTTCAATTCCAGCGGAGTTACGACCAATAATCGAGAGATAAACATCTTCGTAGAATGGTTGGCCGACCGTTTCGCAGGCTTGTTTAAACACGCGCATACAGACACGCTCTGTGTCGAGTAAAAGGCCATCCATATCAAAGATGGCTGCTTGAAATTTCATGTGACTGCTTAATTAACATGGTGATAGTTATCTTGATTTTGGCACAGTTGCTCAGATGAGTAAAAGGGTTAGATTCGTTTGCAGAGAATGTAGAGCCCTGAGAGTTTAGGAATCGAGAGTGCAATTATATGTTGAAATATCGTTATGTAACTTTTGGTTATTTATAAATACAGATGCAAAGAATCGGTAAATAATGTCTCAGATGAATTATAGAAATATTCCTATACATTGGAGGGTTCATTTTAGAGCAAAAAATGATCTGGATTAATAATGAGAATACACAGTTCTCTATATTTCCAACCAGAAAAGTCAAATATAAAGGAAATAATAATGAAAAAGCTCATCGCACTTGGTATTTCAATGGCAATATCTGCACCAGTATTAGCAGATCACAATGAAATTGATGGTATGGATTTTGGTCCACTAGCGCAGTTGGTTGGAACGTGGAAATCTGTAGAAACGGGTGGTGTAGACATGTCTCCTGCTCAAGAAGGTTCAGAGCAAGGTAAAGGTGCTCCAGCGGTTACCCCTTTCTATGAGGTGATGACATTTGAAGTCGCAGCAGACGCGACTAATGCCAGCGATCAATATTTAGTAGCGCTATATTACAAACAAGAAGTATTTAGAAAAAAAGACGACTCTAAATTCCATGATCAGCGCGGATATTTTATTTACGACCAAAAGAATCAAATTGTTTACAACTCATTTTGTGTTCCTAGAACAACATGTGTAACTGCTGAAGGTCCTGCAGGAAATACAATGACGTTAAAGGCATCTAAGCGTGGTATTGCTGAGTCTGAATATATGACTGACAACGCGAAGACGACAGACTTTACAATGAATATTGCTATCGAAGCAGATAAATTAACCTACTCGCAAACCAGTTCTTTAGAAATATACGGCCAACCATTTGCTCATACTGATTCGAGCACATTGGTGAAAGTGAAGTAACTTAGCTTTACTGATTTAATCTAATGTAAAAGCCCCTTAATTGGGGCTTTTTGCTCTTTATGCCTGTTACATGGTTTGTAGGATTGATGCGGTTAGCTTCTAACAACACTTTAATCTTGTTAATTTGTAATTAAATGTTTAGTACACTGCGGTGACTATAAGTAAATAACACGAGAGAGAAAGTCATGACAAAGCGAGTTGCGTTTGTTGGGTTAGGGGTCATGGGATATCCGATGGCTGGATACCTAAGTAAGGCTGGTCACGAAACTAAGGTGTTTAACCGCACATTCGAAAAAGCGGCAAAATGGGCTGGAGAATATCAAGGTACAGCGTGCGAAACACCGAAACAAGCGGCTCAAGAGTGCAATGTTGTGTTCGTTTGTGTTGGCAATGATGATGATGTTCGCAGCGTTGTTTATGGTGAAGAAGGGATATTAGCAGGCCTTAAGCCTGGTGCTGTGCTGGTGGATCACACGACGACATCGGCAGAGTTGGCAATTGAACTTGCAGAGGCTGCGCAGCAGAACGGTAATACCTTTATTGATGCGCCTGTATCTGGTGGTCAAGCCGGTGCTGAAAACGGCGTTCTAACTATTATGTGCGGCGGCGAGCAATCAGTATTTGATGTGGTTGCACCGATTATGGATGTTTACGCTAAGCAGATGACGTTACTGGGTGAAAATGGCCAAGGTCAACGCTGCAAAATGGTTAACCAGATCTGTATTGGTGGTATTATACAGGGCTTAAGTGAAGCGCTGCTTTTAGCTCAGAAATCAGGGTTAGACATCGAACAAGTCGTCGATACATTGAAGCATGGCGCAGCAGGGTCGTGGCAAATGGAAAATCGTGCCGTGACAATGTCACAAGATAAGTTTGATTTTGGTTTTGCTATTGATTGGATGCGTAAAGACTTGGGCTTTTGTTTGAAAGAAGCCGAGCGCGTAGGTCTTGAGCTTCCCCTCACCAAAAAGGTGGATGAGCAATACGCCGACCTACAGCAAGACGGTTTTGGTCGAATGGACACTTCAGTACTGTTCAAAGCGGTTGCAAAGAATCAGTAGGTTGTTTGTTAGTAAAAGATAAACAGCTCTTTGGTGTCGAATAGTTTAAAGAAATTAAAATCATTCATAGCCAACTCTCCTAATATTGAGGTGCCGTTATGCACCTCTTTTCTCATGAACGTGCTACTTATTTAAACCTAGTGCAATTTCACTGGTTTTGCCAAATCTGTATAGCAGTATCTTCGTCAGCGAAAATAGAGAAATAGCCCCACTTGATTACAATAATCAAGCGGGGCTATGTTTTATTTCAGATCAAAGCGATCGGCATTCATCACTTTCGTCCAAACCGAGATGAAGTCTTTCGCGAATTTCTCTTGGTTGTCATCTTGAGCATAAACCTCAGCGTATGCACGCAAGATTGAGTTAGAACCAAACACAAGATCTACGCGTGTTGCTGTCCATTTTTCATTTCCAGAATTACGCTCGACAATAGAGTAAGAGTTTCGTCCTGTTGGTTTCCATGAGTAGCGCATGTCGGTTAGGTTAACAAAAAAGTCGTTAGTTAATGCCCCAACGCGGTCTGTAAACACACCATGCTGACTGTCTGAATGGTTAGTACCGAGTACGCGCATACCACCGATTAATACTGTCATTTCTGGTGCCGTTAAACCGAGTAATTGCGCGCGGTCTAGCATCAGTTCTTCAGGGCTCACGGCATAATGTTGCTTCTGCCAGTTACGGAAACCGTCGGCAACGGGTTCTAATACACTGAATGACTCGATGTCAGTCTGCTCAAGTGTTGCGTCACCACGGCCTGGAGAGAAAGGCACTGCAAGCTCAAAACCAGCGGCTTTCACGGCTTGTTCAATACCCCAGTTACCAGCTAAAACAATGGTATCTGCAACACTGATGCCTGACTCTTGTGCAATGCTTTCTAACACTGTAAGCACTTTCGCTAGTTTCTCTGGCTCGTTGCCTTGCCATTGGTTTTGTGGCGCTAGGCGAATACGAGCACCATTTGCGCCGCCACGTTTGTCAGAGTTACGGTAAGTGCGTGCACTATCCCAGGCTGTAGAAACCACCTCGCTGATGCTTAATCCACTTGCTGCAATCTTCGCTTTCACTGCCTCGACATCGTAATCAACTCGGCCCGTAGGAATTGGGTCTTGCCACGTCAACTCTTCCGCGGGAACATCTGGACCAAAGTAACGAGATTTCGGGCCCATATCACGGTGAGTTAACTTAAACCAAGCGCGAGCAAAGGTTTCAGAGAAGTACGCTGGATCATTGTAGAATCGCTCTGAAATCTTACGGTATTCTGGGTCTAGTTTTAGCGCCATATCTGCATCAGTCATGATAGGGTTATGACGAATGCTTGGGTCTTCTACATCAACGGGTTTGTCTTCCTCTTTGATATTCACCGGTTCCCATTGCCAAGCACCTGCAGGGCTCTTTTGTAGCCACCAGTCATAGCTAAAGAGTAGGTGGAAGAAGCCATTGTCCCATTGCGTTGGGTTTGTTGTCCAAGCGCCTTCCAGACCACTGGTGACAGTATCGCGGCCAATGCCTCGCGATTCATTATTAACCCAACCTAAGCCTTGCTCGTTAATATCTGCACGCTCTGGTTCAGCGCCAAGTTTAGATGCATCGCCATTACCGTGAGCTTTACCCACAGTGTGACCACCGGCTGTCAAAGCAACGGTTTCTTCATCATTCATTCCCATGCGAGCAAATGTTTCACGCATGTCTTTCGCCGTTTTGAGTGGATCAGGATTACCATCAACGCCTTCTGGGTTAACGTAAATAAGTCCCATCATCACAGCTGCAAGTGGATTTTCTAAAGCTCGCTCGCCCGAATAACGACTGTTTTCTGCGCCACTTTCTGCAAGCCATTCTTGCTCTGCACCCCAGTAGATGTCTTTTTCTGGGTGCCAGATGTCTTCGCGGCCAAAAGCAAAACCAAACGTGCTTAATCCCATTGATTCGTAGGCCATATTACCCGCAAGGATCATAAGATCGGCCCAGCTGATTTTGTTGCCGTATTTTTGTTTGATTGGCCACAATAAACGACGTGCTTTGTCTAAGTTACCGTTATCTGGCCAAGAGTTGAGTGGAGCAAAACGTTGATTACCGGTATCAGCACCACCACGGCCGTCACCAATGCGATAAGTGCCTGCTGAGTGCCAAGCCATACGAATCATTAGACCGCCATAGTGTCCCCAGTCTGCTGGCCACCATTCTTGACTGTTGGTCATTAGCGTTTTTAGGTCTGACTTAAGGGCTTCAACATCTAGCTTTTCAAGCTCTTCTCGATAGTTGAAATCAATACCCATAGGATTAGATTTGTGATCATGTTGGTGAAGAATGTCTAGATTGAGTGCATTTGGCCACCAAGCTACGTTTGATGTTTCAGAAGAGGTAGCTCCGCCATGCATGACAGGACATTTTCCGCCAGTATTTGTATTTTTATGTTCCATGATTTGCTCCTAGTGTGTCGCATTGTTCGCGGTCGCCAACTACGGTTTATATGGCAATCGGACTAAATTTGGGTGGGAGCCCAATAAGCCCCTACTTGATGTAGTGAGAATAGTGCCTAGAGCGACATTTATAAATCTGGTTGTGGCTATGTTATTGATAGGTTTTTTCTATCTTTACAATATCAAAGGGATAGGGGAGTCGTGAGGGTGAGAAAGTTAAGCAAAAGGGCGACTCGTTGCGAGAGTCGCCCTTGTTAAACGGGTTTATTTGATGGGAAGCGGGTAGGCAATCGACTTATATTGGCTGGTTAGTTTGAATGACTAGTTTGCCGAAGTTCTTTCCTTCAAGTAGACCAATGAAAGCTTCTGGCGCATTTTCTAAGCCTTCTATTAAATGCTCGCGATAATGAATTTTCCCTTCTGATAACCATTGCGTCATTTGAGTAGCAAACTCGCCGTAGCGATGTGCGTAGTCATCAAAAATGATGAAACCCTGCATTTTGATTCGTTTGATCAGCAATTGTGCCATTAACATAGACATGCGATCTGGGCCTTCAGGCAGTGCAGTTGCATTGTACTGTGAAATCAAGCCACAAAGAGGAACGCGTGCACCTGTGTTAAGCAGTGGCATGACAGCATCAAACACTTTGCCGCCTACGTTTTCAAAATAGACATCGATGCCTTGGCCGCAAGCAGCAGTTAGCTGTTCTGCGAAATCAGGGGCTTTGTGATCAATACACTCATCAAAGCCAAGTTGTTCTTTAGCATAGCGACATTTTTCTTCACCGCCAGCAACACCTATGACGCGACAACCTTTGAGCTTACCAATTTGGCCAACCATAGACCCCACACCACCTGTTGCAGCAGCGACGACTAAAGTATCGCCCTCTTTTGGCTGGCCAATATCAAGCAAGCCCATGTAAGCGGTAAAGCCGGGCATTCCCATTACGCCAAGTGCATAAGAAGGATGCTGCGGATTCATCCCCATTTTAATTAATCCTTCACCATCAGAAATGCCGTAATCTTGCCAGCCAGTAAAGGCTAATACCCATTCGCCTTGGTCAAAATTAGGGTGATTAGACTCGATAACTTGGCATACGCTACCGCCAACCATGGTTTCACCAATAGCTACGGGATCCGCGTAAGATTTAGCATCGCTCATGCGGCCTCGCATGTACGGGTCCAGAGATAAGTAGACACTTCTTAGTAATAGCTCTCCCTCTTTTGGTTTAGGGATTTCATTTTGCTCAAGACGGAAATTATCAAGTGTTGGTGCGCCGACAGGGCGAGAAGCAAGTACAATTTGGCGGTTAGTAGAGTCAGACATTATAGTAGTTCCTTTTATTAGACCGGTCGTCTAGTTGGTGTTTCAAAAAAATCCCACTCAAGTATAACGGTTGAGCAGGATATTAATTTATTACGCTTGCAGCTGTTTCTTAGTTGTTGAAAAACATAGCTGAAGGTGAGATTGATCTTGCATGAGTTTATTTAGCAAGCTGGCACCAAGCCACTGTTGGTATAGTTGAGCTGCAACCTCTTGGCTATTCATCTCAGCAATTGAACCATCAAAGATACCTCGATG